>Ga0209425_10006335_pt1 | contig 11345 bp, 11 predicted proteins | sample COG_05_FD_184749 | JGI IMG/M metagenome (GOLD analysis project Ga0209425, IMG submission 184749) | Pelagic Microbial community sample from North Sea - COGITO 998_met_05 (SPAdes) (version 2) | ecosystem: Environmental > Aquatic > Marine > Neritic zone/Coastal water | place: Helgoland, sampling... | reverse complement strand
TGTAAGAACTGCTTTATTTAATTGGCTGTATTCAAAAAATCAAAAAGGAACTTTTCATCTTAGAATTGAAGATACTGATAAAGAAAGATCTAAAGATGAGCATAAGATTCAAATTATTAAGTCTTTAAAGTGGATTGGTATTGAATATGATGGTGATGAATACATTCAATCAACCAAAATTGATGATCATATAAATGTGGCAAATGAACTACTTAAAAATGGATATGCTTATAAATGTTATTGTTCAAGTGAGGAAATAGAAGAGCAAAAAAAAAGAGCAAGACAAAAAAAACTTCCCTATGTTTACAATAGAAAATGGAGAGATCTACCAGAATCTGATGTACCCAAAGATATCAAACCAGTAATTAGGTTTAAAAGTAAAATTGAAGGAACCTCAATACTTAAAGATTTGGTTCAAGGAGATGTTGAAATAGAGAATACTACAATAGAAGATTTTATAATTTTAAGAAATGATGGAACTCCAACATACAACCTCTCAGCAACCGTAGATGATCATCAAATGAACATGACACATATAATTAGAGGTGACGATCATAAGATTAATACATTCAAACAGATGCAAATATATTTGGCTATGAAATGGAAAGTTCCTTTATTTGCTCACATTCCATTAATACATACTATTGAAGGAAAAAAATTATCAAAAAGAGATAATGCATCAACATTAGATGATTATTCTAAAATAGGAATTATACCAGATGCTCTTAGGAATTATCTTCTAAGACTTGGATGGTCTTTTGAAGATAAAGAGATATTCACTCTAGATGAGAGCATTGAACACTTCAATTTAGAAGGTATTGGTAAGTCTCCATCTAAATTGGATATGAGTAGAATTTTATCAATGAACGAACACTACATAAAAAATATGGATGAAAAAGATTTATTTGATCAATTAATGGAATATTGCAAATTATTTAAAAGTGAAATTAAATCTGACAAAATAAATAACATTAAAAAGTCACTAATTTTTTTAAAAAATAAAGCAAAAACTTTAGAAGATATATTTAACAATGGGCAATATATCATCTTTGATCAGATAAACTTTAATCAAGAAGACATGAAATTAATTGACGAAAGGGCCAAAAAAGTTATTGCAGATTTTAAAAATCAATTAGAAAAAATCGATAAACTAAGCAAAGAAACTTTAGAACCTATCATTAATGAGCTTATTAAATTAAATGATACAAACTTTAAAGGGATAGGACAACCACTTAGGATAGCATTAACTGGCTCTAAGTTTGGCCCAGGTATTTATGATATTATTATATCTTTAGATAAAGAAGAGATAATAAAGAGATTAACTAACAAGAAACTTAGCTAATACTAAAGAAGCTTCATCAGAAGATGAAGTTTTTGATCTAATTTGTCTTAAAGTTATTTCACAATCATTAACTTGCTGCCTCATCATTTCAGGATTTTTTAAAAAATAAATAACTGAATTATAAATTTCTTTTGCATTACATTCTTTTTGAATTAATTCAGGAATAATTTCTTTATTATTGATTATATTAATAATATTTGCATATTTAATCTTTACTAATAATTTAACTATTAAATAATTTATAAAATTCATTTTATAAATTATTAAAAATGGCACCTTCGCATTGCAAATTTCAAGTGAAACTGTTCCAGATTTAGAAACAGCAAAAGTAGATTTATCCAATATTTGTCTCTTCATATTTTCATCAGAAATAACCTCAACATTTTGTAAATTAGATATTTTAATTTTTTCATTAATTAGATTTTTATTTTCTTTGGTTGCATGAAAAACAAATAGACAATCATTAAAGTTTGTATTCATTAAATCAATAAAACTAATTAAAATAGGCAAAAGTAAATTTATTTCTGATGACCTGCTACCAGAAAAAAGTGAAATAATTTTTTTATCAATAGGTATGATGTTAGTTAAATCGGTCTTATTTTTTGTTTCATGTTCCAATAAAGGGTGGCCAACAAATGTATTGGGAATATTTTCTTTATCAAAATATTTTTTTTCAAAATCAAATAAAAGTAAAACATGGTCTAAAAATTTTTTAAATTTTTTAATTCTACCTTCTCTCCAAACCCATACTTGTGGAGCAACATAGTGAATAGTTTTAATTCTTTTATTCAGTTCTTTTACTTTCTCTGCAACTCTCAAGGTAAAATCAGGACTGTCTACACTAAAAAGGATATCTGGATCAAATTTAATTATTTCATCAACTGTATTACTTATTTTACTTCTAATTTTGAAAATATTTAACAAAACACTAGTAAAACCAATATAGGTTATTTCTTTAAGATCAAAAATTGATCTAATACCCAATGAGTTCAAATGTGTTCCACCAACACATAAATATTCGATGTTAGGATTGTTATTCTTAAGTTTGGAAATTACTTTTGAAGCAAGTTTATCTCCGGAAGGCTCACCTGTTAGAATAAATATTTTTTTCATTTGACAGTAATGAACATTTTATTTTTATTAGCAAAATTAATGCACTTTTTTTTATCCAAAAAAACATTTTGTTTACTTTTAATAACTATACCTTTTAATCCAGCAATTTTACTTTGTTTTAAAGTTTTTAAACCAATGGTTGGTAAGTCTACTCTGAGATCTTGCTTTTTTTTAGGAAATTTAACTAAGACTCCATGATTTCTGAATTTTTTACTTTTACTATTTTTAAGCATTTTTTTAGTTCCTCCAATACCCTCAATTAGAACAACTTTTTTATTTCTTACAACGACACCTTGACTAAAATTGTACTGCCCTAAATTATTTAAAGTCTTAATTGCTTTCATAATATCTAATTTATCTTGATTATTAGGTTTTATTTTTGAATAGTTTCCTTTTTTAAGGCTGAGTTCAGGGTTAAATCTTAAAGAACTTTCCGTTTTAATTTTGTGATGATTTAATATCTTTATAATTTCTTTGAGAATAGCCGCATCTCCAAGTTTAGATGCTTTAATTATTTTTGAAATATAATATATTCCTTTAAAGTCTAATTTTAATTTAGAAAAATTAGGTTTATTAACTTTGCCAGCAAACATGACTTTTTTACACTTATTTTCTTTCAAAATATTGATTATCTTACCAAATTGGCCAATTGAAACTGAATAAGATCTTTTATCTTTTTTAAATTTTTTTGATTTTGATAAATCTACTATTAAATAGTTTATTTTTTTTTTCTTAATTGTTTTAAGAATTTCAATTGGGAAATCTGTATCACCGAATATTAAGCCTATCATTTTATGAAAATGGCGTGCAAATAGATCTTTTTTTATCTTTTATAATAAATTTAATTACCTCTTTAACTAATACGTTCTCTTTAGAAGAGTTATTTAAATTACTTATATTTTCCATTATATTTTTTGTGGCAAAGATTTCCTTATAAGCTTCACTCAAGCCTAAAATTTCTTTATTTTCAAACTTAGATCTTCTTAAACCTATCAAGTTTAATCCTTGTAAAGAGTTTCTGTTACCAGTTGATAGTCCATAAGGTATCACATCATGCAACACTCCTGTCATTCCACCAATCATTGCCATTTTACCTATTCTTGTAAATTGTTGAACTGCTGAGTTACCACCTATAACTACATCATCCTCTATAATGGCATGCCCTCCTAAAGGCACATTATTTGCAATAATTACATTATTTCCAACTAAACAATCATGTGCAACATGTGATGAAATCATAAAAAGACAATTGTCTCCTATTAGTGTTTTACTGCCACCACCTATAGTACCAGGGTTTATTGTAACATATTCCCTAATGGTGTTTTTATCACCAATAATTAATTTAGTTTCTTCATCATTATATTTCAAATCTTGCGGATCATTACCAATAGAAGCAAATGGATAAATCTTATTATTTTTACCAATTTTTGTATGTCCTGAGATATTTACATGAGAATGAATAATTGTATTTTCACCAATCTCAACATCTGGACCTATTACAGAATAAGGTCCTATTGAGACATTTGAAGAAATTTTAGTTTTTGGATCTATAACTGCAGTTACATGAATCATTTACTATCCTTAATAAAATTTTTTAAATCTTTTGCAGGGTAACCCATTACCCTGGAGTTATCTGGTATATTTTTGATAACACCTGAGCCACCACCTATTTTTACATTACTACCAACTTTTAGATGCCCAGATATTCCTACTTGACCACCAATCATTACATTATTTCCTAATGTAGAGCTTCCAGCAAATCCCACTTGAGCAGCAATGATACAATTTTCACCAATTTTATTATTGTGGGCTATGTGAACTTGGTTATCTAAAAAAGTATTTTTTCCAATAACAGTATTAGATAGAGAGCCTCTATCGATTGTAGAACCACATCCTATTTCACAATTATCTTCAATTATTACAATTCCTATATGTGGGTATCTAATATTTCCATTATTATTTGGAAAAAAACCAAAACCTTTTTTTCCAATTACACATCCATCTAAAATAAAAACATTATTTTTAATTAAAGTATTTCTGATAATGACATTAGATCCTATTGAACAATTATCACCAATAACAACATTGCTTTCAATTATAGAATTATGACCTATTAAACAATTAGAACCAATTTTAACATTTTTTCCTATAAATACATTTTGCCCATGTTCTACACTTTTGTGAAAAGGTGTTTTTTCAATATTTTTAGTTTGGGCATCAAAGTCATCAGTAACTGCATCTGGGTAAAAGATTTTAGTAATTATTGCTGTTGAGATCAGAACATTATCAACCTCTATAGGTTTGCAATTTTTTGGCAATATGTATGATAATTGTTTTGTTGTTATGCAGTAAGCTGCCTTGGTATTTGATGCTACAGTTTCATATTTTTTAGAATGAAAAAAAGTAACATCTTTACTGGTTGCCATAATAAGATCTTTAACATCAAAAATTTTTGTTTCTGAATAATCAAAATTATTTTCGATATTCATAGAATTCAAAACATGATCAATTTTTATAGGACCTTTATTTTCAAAAAATGGATTTATCATTGATAAAGTTTTTTATCAAAATTATTAAGAATTACTTATCAAGAATTATTACTGATTATTTTCTATCTACAATTGTTGCTGACCATATAGCATCAGCCATTTTCTTGCCTTCAACAAAAGCCTCACCCTTGTACTTCCATACTCTTCCGTGAGATCTAATTGCTTCTATATTTAATTCTAGCGTACAATTTGGAATAACAGGATTCCTAAATCTTGCCTTCTCAATGCCCATAAGAAAAACAAGTTTATTATCGTAGGTTTCTTTATCTATACCATCGGCTGTTAGTGCTGCAGCTGCTTGACCAAATGCTTCAACAATCAAAACACCTGGCATAACTGGATTTCCAGGAAAATGTCCCTGAACAAAAAAACTTTCTTTGGTAACATTGACAATAGCAGTTGCAGAAAATAATTTTTTAATATTAATCAATTCATCAATAAGAAGCATTGGCTCTCTATGTGGAAGTAAATCAATTATTTGTTTTTTATTCAATGTAGTAGTCATATCTATAATAATTTAATATTCTTAATTTTAGAATTTAAAATTTCAAGAATTATGTTTGTAATATCTAGTTCAACTTTACCAATTATAATATGTTGTTTTGGAATAATGTATGCGACTGAATTCTTTTTAGCATATTCAGCAAGTATAGAGTTTAATGAAGTGGTAAGACTTGTCTGAGCTTGCTTTTTCATGTTAGAAATATCTTTAACCATTTTATTGCGTGATAATTTATAATCTTCAACTTTCTTTTTAAATGATTGTGCTTTTTTGAGATATTCATTTTCATTTAAAATATTTTTTTGAGAAATTATTTGTTTTTCTTCATCTTTTAATCTTTTTTCTTTATCTTGAAATTTTTTTTGGCTAGATTTATTTTTTTCATTAAGTTGTTTAATAATTGATTTTCCAGCTAACGAATTATTCATAATATACTCTACATCTACAAAATAGATGTCATTATTAGACATGGCAACATTTGAGTAGAACAACACAAACATTAATAATGAATATTTTAAAAAGGTCTTAATCATCATTAAAATGTAGTGCCAAGATTAAATCTGAAACTTTCTGTAATATCTGAAGAGCTTTTTGTAATTGGTTGAGAAAAAGAAAAACTTAAAGGTCCAACAGGTGTTAAAACGTCAATGTTTAAACCTGTAGTACTTCTAATTTTACTATTGTCATCTATAGAACTGTCATAATCAACACCCCAAACATTTGCTGCATCAATAAAAAAAGAAAAATCCATATTTTGAAAAGATGGTAATAATTGCGGTAATGTAGCAGTGAAATTTGCAGCAGAAACATAATTACCACCAATAAAGTCATTATTTTCAATTGGACCAATTTTTCCTGATTCAAAGCCCCTTAGTTTGCTACCTGGGATAAATAATCTTTTTGAAATTCTTACATCATCGCCACTAAGTGTATTTACAGCCTTTCCATAAAAACTAACTTTGGTAATCATTTCTGATATTTTTTGATATCTAGTTGTCTCAAATGAATTAACAATTTCATAATTATCAGACATTATTGGTAGTTCTTGTATAAATGAATTTTTAAAACCTTCATCTGGACGAAAGTTTTTATTTCTCAAATCATAGATTAATGAATAATTAAAATAAGTGTCAAAATAATCTCCTTTTTGTTTTTTTAGAGATGCTGATGCTGTGCTTGTTGTTTCAAGCCTTTCCAATGAAACATCAACTTCGGGTATGAAGTATAAATTTTCAAATTGTTCAAAGGAAGTACCGACAGAAAAGCCTAGATCTGAGGTTTTATAACCAAAATCTTTTTCGTTATCAGTGGTTGTGCTTCTTATAGAGGTAAATAAAGAGTTATCTGAATAATTAAAGTTAGGTTTTTCGTATATAAACTGTCCCTTAATAGATTTATCTGAAACTTGTAAGTTCGAATTTAATTTAATTCCTTTACCTAAAAAGTTGTTTTCCTTTATGCCTCCTCCTATGGTACCGCCTGAAGTTCCAAATCCAGCACCTAAAGAAATTTCACCAGTAGGTTTTTCTTCAACAGTCAAATTTATCACCTTAAGTCCTTTGCTAGATCCAGGAATAATATCAGTTTTTACATTTGAAAAAATGTTTTTTGCTTTAATATTATTTACAGATCTATTAAATAAAATTTCATTATAAGGGTCACCTTCGTCAACAATTAAAGAATTTCTAATAACCTCTTCTATCGTATAATTATTTCCTAAAATATTAATTCTTTCAACATAAAATTTTTCATTATCTTTTAGCGATATTGTAATATTTAATTTATCATTATCTGTAATAGTTTCCTCTAACGAAGCATCAATAAATTGATATTGTTTTGTAAGAGCTATTTTATCAACTTCTTTTAAAACTTTTTCAATTCTACCTAATGAATAATCTTGGTTTTTTAAACTTTCAAGCGACTCGTTGATTTTTGTAAAATATTTCGGGTCATAATCATCAGATAAGAGTAAAGTTAATTCATTAAATTTAAATTTTTTTCCAGAATTAATATTAAAAATCAATTTAAAAGTGTTATCATTATTAAATTCAACAAAAGAGTTTGTTACTTTCACATTATAGTATCCACTATTCTTATAAAAACTTGTTAATAATCTTTTATCTAGTTCTATTCTTTCAGAATTAAGATAAACAGATTGAGAAATAAACTTCCAAAATTTAGACTCTTCTGAAGTGATAATATTTCTAAGTTTTCTATCTTTAATCTTTTTGTCACCAATAAACTGTACTTTTTTAATTTTAGCTCTTCCACCTAAGTTTATATCATACGTTAATCTTATTGAATTTTGCTCATCGTTTAATGATGAACTGGTTTTAATTTCAGCAAAATAATAACCATTACTTTTTAATATATTTTTTAATAAATTTAAATCAGATAAAAATGACGACTCAATATAAGAACTTCTATCTTTTAATCTTAAACTATCAAAAAGAACCTCTGTTAAATTGTCACTTTTAATTCCGTTAATTGTCACATTTTCTATAATAGGATTTTCGACAACAGATATTTCTAGAATTGAGTTATTAATCTTTATATCAATATCTTTAAAAAAATTTGTATCATAAATGTTTTTAAGTATGATGTTAAGATCATCAGTACTATAACTTTTGTTAAAATCAATCTCTCCAAAAACTATAATAGATTCTTTGGATATTCTCGTATTACCATCTACCTTAATGTCTTTAATAACTTGAGCTAAAGATAAAGAAGATATAAAAAAAACTATAAAATTGATTTTTAAAATTGTTTTAAACATATGGCTTTATATAACTAAATTATTAATTTTTAAACTTACATAACAGTTTAATTTAACAATTTGATCAATATTTTTAACCTTAATAGTCTTAAATTTTGTAAATTCTTTCATTTTTATAACTTTTAATAGAATGGTTGAGATTTCATTAAAAGCTATTTTATTTTTAAGAAATAGATCAACCAACTTATCATTAGCACTGACAATCACCGTTTCAAAAAGAGAATCTTTATTTGTTAAATTGTTAAGTATTTTAATAGAAGGATATCTTTTTAAATCAGCTTTTTTAAGCTCTAAATTGTTCAAAATTTTAAAATTCAAATATTTAGATTTAATTTTTTGATTTTCTTCATAGTAAATTGAATTAAAAATAGGTATCTCCATTTTAGTATCATGTACAAGTAATTTAGTTAAACCATTATTAAATTTAACAATTGCATGTAAATATGATTGTGGATGAATTAATATTTCAAGTTGAATATAATTTAAATCAAATATTTTTTTTGCTTCAATAACCTCGAAAACTTTGTTCATCATCGTTGCAGAGTCTATTGATATCTTTTTACCCATAGACCAGTTTGGATGTTTTAATGCTTTATTAGGTGTAATTTTTTTAAATCTATTTAATGGGAGTATTCTAAAGGGTCCTCCAGAAGCTGTTAAATAAATTTTTTCAAAATTTTTATATTTTGTGTTATCGATCAAAGACCAAATTGAAAAATGCTCTGAATCAACTGGAATAAATTTTGTTTTGTATTTGTTTAAATTTTTTTTAATTAAACTCCAACCACAGATTATTGACTCTTTATTTGCAATAGCAATCACTTTAGTGAATTTTATAATATCCAAAGTAGGTTTTAGACCTTGAAAGCCAGTGATTGCACTCATTGTGTAATCAGCTTTTTTATTCTTAAATATTTCTTTGAGTGATGTAAAATCATTATAAATATCTATATTTTTGTTTTTAATAGTTTTTTTTGCTTTTAGAAAAGAATTTAGATCTGTAATTATTAGATTCTTAACATTAAAGTATTTAGCTTGTTTAATTAATTTTTTATAATTTCTATTTGCTGATAATAACTCTATATGAAAATTTTTTTTATCTTTCTTGATTATATTAAGCAATGATGTTCCTATAGAGCCTGTTGATCCAAAAATAATAATTTTCTTCATATTAAAAAAAATCAAATAGTAAAATACCAATTGGTATTGCAAAGATTATTCCATCAACTCTATCTAAAAAACCCCCATGGCCAGGTAGTATATTACTCGTATCTTTAACTTTTGCCTTTCGTTTAAGAAGTGAAATAAATAAATCACCTAATTGTGATACTAAGGATATAATTATTGTAATTAAAGTTAAGTTAAAAAGATTATAAATAATTAAATTTTCATAAAAAAAAGGGATTAAAAACAACGAAAATATAAATGAACCAATAGAGCCAGAGATTGTTTTATTGGGGCTTATTTTGGTAAGTTTTTTTCCTTTAAAATTCTTGCCTATTATAAGTCCTCCTATGTCAGATAATATTGCAACTAAAATAGTAAATAATAAATGTAGTTTTAAATTTGGATAAAAAGTTTCAATGATAATTATAAAATAAACTAATAATGCTAAATATAATAATGATGATGCTTTAAATAAGAATCGTAAAAACTTATCTTTAATCCTATTTCTTGGTAAAATTTTAGATATTAAAGCATAAAATTCAACCCATACAATCAATGCAATAACAATTAAGGCAATAATCATGACAAAAGAATAAAAGTACATAGCTATCAACAACAGAATTAAAAAAACTGATGTAGTTATTCTTCTTTTTAATTCATTGTTCATTAAATTGATCCAAAATTTCTTTTTATAGATTTAAATTTATTTAATATTTTTTTAAAATCACTCGCTCTAAAATCAGGCCACAGTTTTTTTTCAAAGAAAATCTCAGTATATGCCAACTGCCAAAGCATAAAGTTACTTAGTCTGTGGGTATTTCCAGTTCTAATTAAAATATCAGGATCCTGAATATTTTTTGTGAATAAATTTTTATTAATATTGTTTTCATTTATTTTAATTTTTTTTTTATGTATCATTTTTATTGAGTTTATTAGTTCATTTTTTGAACCATAATTCAATGCAACATTAACTTGTAAAGATTGATTTTTTGAAGTTTTGGCTTCTACATTTTTAATGAGTTTTTTTAATTTAGTTGGCAAAATATTGAGTTCACCAATAAATTTTAATTTAATGTTTCTCTTAATTAGATTATTCATTTTGTTTGTTAAAAAATTTTCTAATAATTTGAATAAAAAATTTATTTCTCCTTTTGGTCTTCTCCAGTTTTCTGTTGAAAATGTAAAAAGTGTTAAATACCTGATATTAGCACTAATGGACTCATTTATAATCGATTCTACACTATTTAAACCAGCTCTATGACCTGCGTTCCTTGAATTTTTATGCTTGATTCCCCATCGACCGTTTCCATCCATAATGATGGCAACATGTTTAATTGGGTTCATATTGTCATTATTTCTTTTTCTTTTGTGTCAACTCTTTGATCTATAACTTTAATGTGATCATCTGTAAAAGCTTGAATAGTTTTTTCAAATTTTTTTTCATCATCTTCACTAATCTCTTTAACTTTAACTAAACTTTTTAAGTCATCATTAGCTTCTCTTCTAATATTTCTGATTGAAATTTTACACTTTTCACCCATAGATTTAATTAATTTTTTAATTTCTGTTCGTCTCTCCTCATTTAAGTCTGGGACAGGTAATCTGATTAATTGACCATCGATTAGCGGATTTAAACCTAATTCTGACTTTTTTATAGCAGTGTCTACAAGTGGAACATTATTAAGGTCCCAAACTTGGATATTGATTGTTCTTGCATCAGGAGTTGTTATGCTTGAAACTTGGTTTAATGGCATCGCTTGCCCATAAACATCAACTTTAACAAGGTCAAGCATTGAAGCATTTGCTCTTCCAGTTCTTAGTGATGTTAATTCTTTTTGAAAAACTTCAATGGTTTTATCCATCTTCTGACTGTATGTTTTGTCATTAAACATTTAT
>Ga0209425_10006332_pt1 | contig 11350 bp, 12 predicted proteins | sample COG_05_FD_184749 | JGI IMG/M metagenome (GOLD analysis project Ga0209425, IMG submission 184749) | Pelagic Microbial community sample from North Sea - COGITO 998_met_05 (SPAdes) (version 2) | ecosystem: Environmental > Aquatic > Marine > Neritic zone/Coastal water | place: Helgoland, sampling... | reverse complement strand
TGGTTACAAAACTAGACCATTTAATAATGTTGTTAAGGAAGTGAAAAATGTTTTTGAATGCCACCAAAGTGAAGGTAGCTTTGCTGGTGGATTGCACATAGAAATGACTGGTCAAGATGTTACAGAATGTACTGGTGGTGCTCAAAAAATATCTGATCAAGATTTATCTGCTAGATATCATACCCACTGCGATCCAAGACTTAATGCAAATCAAGCACTAGAACTTGCTTTTTTAATTTCAGATGAAATTAAAAAAAATGCAACATATTCAAAAAATAACATTAAAGCGGCATCTTAAACAATTGTATTAAATACAATTTAGTTTAAATTTTATTATTATGAAAGTTTCTGAAAAAATACAATTTATAAGTAATTGGATAAAAAATTATGTTGAAGCAATGCCAAGTAAAGCAGAGTCTTTAGTTATTGGTGTATCAGGTGGAATAGATTCATCAGTTTCAAGTACATTAAGTGCTATGACCGGCTTAAAAACTATTATTTTATCAATGCCAATTAAACAAAAATCTTCACAACATGACTTAAGTCTTAAACATCAAGAGTGGTTAATTAAAAAATTTAAAAATGTTGAGGCTCACACATTAAATTTAGATCAATTATTTGAGTCATTTGAAAATAGTATGAAGAAATTTGATAATGACCATGGTATGGCAAACTCAAGAGCTAGACTTAGAATGACAACACTTTACCAAGTAGCTGCAGCAAACAAAGGAATTGTTATTGGCACAGGAAATAAAGTTGAAGATTTTGGAGTTGGTTTTTATACTAAATATGGTGATGGAGGAGTAGATATATCTCCTATTGCAGATTGCAATAAAACAGACGTTTGGGAAATGGGCAGAGAACTAAATATATTAAAAGAAATAATTGATGCTGCTCCAACAGACGGACTTTGGGATGATGGTAGAACTGACGAAGGGCAACTAGGGTTAAAATATAGCGAATTGGAAGAAACAATGAATAATATTAACTCTCCAAATCGTGAAAAATATGAGAAAATAAGAAAATTAAATTTGCATAAAATGGAGCCTATCCCAGTATGCAAGATTCCAAACTAATCAAATAGATTCACAAAACTATAATTAAAGTATATTTCTATAACAATGAATAAAGATATTTTTTTAACAAATAATTTAAGTAACAAAAAAGAAAAATTTGTTCCATTAAATGAAAAAAAAATTGGTATGTATGTATGTGGTCCAACAGTATATGATAATCCACATATAGGTAATGCTAGACCATTGGTTATTTTTGATATTCTATTTAAGGTTCTTAAATTTAAGTATGGTAAAAATGCAGTTGTATACATAAGAAATATTACAGATGTTGATGATAAGATTATAAAATCATCTATGGAAAATAAAATTTCTATTTCAGAATTAACAAAAAATGTTATTGAAAATTTTACTGATGATTGTAATTTTTTAAATTGTGAGTTGCCATCAGAGCAACCAAGAGCAACTGATCATATTGACTTAATGATTAAGATGATCTCTGAACTTATTAAAAAAGGTTTTGCTTATGAAAACAATAATCATGTGTATTTTCAAGTAAATAAATTTGAAGATTATGGAAAATTATCTAATAAAAAACTAGAAGAATTAGTTGCAGGATCAAGAGTTGAGGTTTCAGATAATAAAAAAAATCCAGAAGATTTTGTTTTATGGAAACCATCTAATCTTAAAGAACCTTTTTGGAGATCACCCTGGGGTAATGGAAGACCAGGTTGGCATTTAGAATGTTCTGCTATGGCAAAAAAATTTTTAGGAAATGAATTTGATATTCACGGTGGAGGCATTGATTTACTTTTTCCACATCATGAGAATGAAATAGCTCAATCGAGATGTGCAAATAGTAGCAAAGTATTTGCTAATTATTGGGTGCACAATGCATTCATTACTATGTCAAATGAAAAAATGTCAAAATCTCAAGGAAATATTTTAAAAATAAAAGATTTTAGAGACACAATTAATGGACAAGTTTTAAGACTCGCTCTAATGAGCGCACATTACAAACAACCGTTGGATTGGAGTAATAAACTTTTAGAAGAAAGTAAAAACACTATTGAAAAATGGTATGAAGTTTATTTAGATATAAAAAAACCATCAAAAATTCCAAGTGAGATACTTTTACCTTTATATGATGATTTAAATACTCCAGGCTATATTGCAAATTTACATCTTCTTTATGAAAAGGCCAATAAAGGTAATAATAATGATAAAGAAATTTTTATTTCAGCTTGTAATTTTATTGGAATTTTAAATGAAACTAAAAAAGAATGGCTTGAATTCAAAAAGAAAAAATCTTTAATTTCAGAAAAAGACATTCTTATAAAAATTAAATCAAGAGATAAAGCTAGAGAAAACAAGGATTATAAAGAGGCAGACAAAATTAGAGATGAACTTTTAGACAAAGGAGTTTTAATAGAAGATAAAAATGGTAAAACAATTTGGAAAATTAAATGAGTAAAGAGAGATTATATATATTTGACACCACTCTTAGAGATGGGGCCCAAACACAAGGTGTAGACTTTTCTTTAGATGATAAAGAGAAAATATCTTCTGCTTTAGACAACCTAGGTGTAGATTATATTGAAGGAGGGTGGCCTGGTGCAAACCCCACAGATACTGAATTTTTTCAAAAAAAACATATTTTTAAATTTGCTAAACTAACGTCTTTTGGAATGACAAAGAAATCAGGAAGAAGTGCAGAAAATGATCCAGGATTGTCAGCCCTTATGAATTCTAATACTTCTTCTGTTTGTTTAGTAGGTAAATCTTGGGATTTTCATGTTGATGTAGCACTTGGAATCTCAAATGAGGAAAATTTAGATAATATTAGTGAGAGTGCAAAACTTTTTGTTAAAGAAAAAAAAGAATTTATCTTTGATGCAGAACATTTTTTTGATGGATATAAAGCAAATCCAAAATATGCAACATCATGTATTAAAGCTGCTTTTGATCAAGGAGCTAGATGGATAGTTTTGTGCGATACAAATGGAGGAACTTTACCGCATGAAATCTCAAAAATAGTTACTGAAATCTCTAAGGTTATACCGGGAAAAAATTTAGGCATTCATGCTCATAATGATACTGGCAATGCAGTTGCAAATTCATTATCAGCAGTATTGGCTGGTGTTAGACATATTCAAGGAACAATTAATGGATTAGGTGAAAGATGTGGAAATGCAAACTTAATATCATTAATTCCAACCTTATATCTAAAAAAAGATTTTTCTGAAAAATTTGAAATAAATATAAAACCCAACAATATTAAAAATTTAACACAATGTTCAAGGCTTTTAGATGAGATTTTAAACAGAAAACCTAATAAACATTTACCATATGTTGGAGCAGCAGCATTCTCACACAAAGGTGGATTGCATGTTTCTGCTGTTCAAAAAGATCCCAAAACATATGAACACATAGATCCTGAAGATGTTGGAAACTCAAGAAATATTGTTGTTTCAGATCAAGCCGGGAAATCAAATATTTTATCTAGGCTAAAAACTATAGGTGTCGAAGTTAAGGAAAATGATCCAAAAATAAAAAAACTTTTGGATGAAGTAAAGGATAGAGAATTTATCGGTTATAGTTATGATGGGGCAGATGCTTCTTTTGAATTATTAGCAAGAAGAATAATGGGGGAGATACCCAGATATATATCAATAAATGAATATGATGTATCTGTTAAAAAGGATTCATCTGGAAAAATTGTATCATCCGCAAAAGCAAAATTAGAAGTAGATGGTGAAAAAATTGTTTGCGAAGGTGAAGGAAATGGCCCGGTAAATGCTTTAGATAATGCTATTAGACAAAATGTTGATCGGCTAAACAAATATTCACAATATTTAAAAGATCTTAAACTAGTTGATTATAAAGTTAGAATTTTAAACACTGGAACAGAAGCTGTTACTAGAGTTTCAATTGAAAGCACAGATGCAAAAGGAAAAAATTGGTTTACAATAGGTGTTTCGACAAACATTATTGATGCTTCATTTAAAGCTTTAGTTGATAGTCTTGACTATAAATTATTCAAAGATAATGCACCAGCAAGTCTTTAATGTCATTTAACAATATTTCATTTATTTTGCACAGGCCTCAATTATCTGAAAATATTGGTGCTTGTGCTAGAGCCATCAAAAATTTTAATTTTAAAAAGCTTGTTATTGTTAACCCAAGACCAATTTTTCCAAATGATAAGATTTTAGCAACTTCGGTTGGTGCCAAAGATGTTATTAAAAATAGTAAAGTACATAAAACTTTAGAGTCTGCTGTAAAAAAAGTAGATTATGTCATAGCTACTTCAGCAAGATTTAGAAATAAAAATATCAAACATATAAAATTAGATGATTTAGTTAAGATTAGTTATAATAAAAATGTAGCCTTTTTATTTGGTTCTGAAGCCTCAGGGCTATCTAATAATGAAATCAGTTATGCCAATTATACAATGCAAATACCAACAAATCCTGATTTTAAGTCTTTAAACTTATCTCATAGTGTTATTATAATTGCTCATACAGTAGCAAAAATAATAAAGTTAAATAGCTCTAAATATTCAAAATCTAAAAAGATATCTTTAGCTAGCAAAAAAGAGGTTCAAGCAATGACTAATCTTTGTGTAAAAAAGTTAGAGGATAAGAATTTTTTTAAGCCATTAGAAAAAAAACCAAAAATGTTAGAAAATTTAAGAAGTATTTTTCATAAAATGGAATTATCAGAGAAAGAAACTCGTATTTTATCTAGTGTATTTGCTAGTTTAGCTAGAAATGGTTGATTGACAAAATAATGTGTAAGTTTATAACCCCTTTATTAAATGACAAAAAGAATTAGCTCTAAACATAAAATAGATAGAAGATTAAAGATAAACTTATGGGGAAGACCCAAAAGTCCATTTAACACTAGGGCTTATGGACCAGGTCAACATGGCCAATCAAGACAAGGGAAACCTTCTGATTATGGAATTCAACTTCAAGCCAAACAAAAACTTAAAGGATATTACGGAAATATTAATGAGAGACAATTTAGAAATATTTATAAAAAAGCAGCGATGCAAAAAGGTGATACAGGTGAGAATTTAGTTGGCCTTCTTGAGAGAAGACTTGATGCTATAGTTTATAGAGCAAGATTTTCAACAACAATATTTTCTGCCAGACAACTTATCAACCACGGTCATGTAAAAGTTAATGGTAAAAAAGTTAATATTGGAAGTTATATTGTTAATGAAGAAGATACCATTGAGATTAGAGATAAGTCTAAACAACTAGCATTTATTGATATTGCTTTAGCAAACAAGGAAAGAGAAACTCCAGAATATATTCAGTTAGATGAGAAGAATAAAAAAGTTACTTTTGTTAGAACACCAAAGTTTGAGGAAATTCCTTATCCAGTAGTAATGGAACCTAATCTAGTAATTGAGTATTACTCTAGATAATAAAGATTTATTTTTTAAAATTAATTTTTTTATTCTCAAGCAATTTCTTCAGTTCACCATTTTCATACATTTCTTTAACGATATCACAACCCCCAACAAATTCACCTTTGATATAAATTTGTGGAATAGTAGGCCAGTCACTAAATTCTTTTATTCCTTCTCTTAAAGACTGTGATTCAAGAACATTAATTCCTTTGTAATTAACTTCTAAAATTTTTAACATGTTTGATACAGCCATAGAAAATCCACACTGAGGAGCATCTGGTGTACCTTTCATGAATAAACATACTTGGTTTGTATCAATATGACTTTGAATTAGATTTTTTGTATTATCATCCATTATTGCTCCTTTGTTTTAATTGCTAAAGCGTGTAGTTCGTTACCCATTTTTCCTTTTAAGGAATTGTATACCATTTTGTGTTGCTCAATTTTGCTTTTGCCAAAAAACTCTTTAGATGTTACCGTTGCAGAATAATGATTACCATCTCCTGCTAAATCCTGAATTTCAATGACAGCATCAGAAATAGCCTCTTTTATTAGTGTTTCAATTTCTTTTAAATCCATTGCCATTTTAATTGTTCATATAGTTAGTTAGCCAATTTGTATGTGATTTAATCAAATCGTCAATTGATACTTTTGTCTTATCATCAATTATTAAACTACTCTCATTTACTGACCCAAGTTCATCGAAATGTACTGAGTTATCTTGAAGTATTTTTGTAGCACCTTTTAGGTCATCTTTACTAATTTCTATAATATATCTCCCTTGATCTTCACCAAATAGGTATTCAAATTGATTAATTAAGTAATTTGGTTTTTTAAGAGTTACACCTTTGTTACCTCTAATACACATTTTAGAAAGAGCGGTTATTATTCCACCTAAAGAAACATCATGTGCTGATTTAATAAATTTTTGGTCAATGAGCTTTAAAATGGTTTCACCATTATTTTTTTCATTGAAAAGATTAATTTCAGGTGGTGGCCCATTTTTTTCATTTAAAATATCTCTAGCAAATAAACTTTGATCTAAATGGCCCTCAGTTTTACCAACAACTAAAAGTATATTATTAACCTCTTTTATATCCATTGTAATCATATTCTTATAGTTTTTAATTAATCCAACTCCACCAATTGCAGGAGTTGGTTTTATTCCAACATTTTTAGTTTGGTTATAGAAAGAAACATTTCCAGACACTACTGGAAACTCCAAGTAAAGACTTGCTTCACCTAAGCCTTGAACACATTCAACAAACTCACCCATATTTTCTTCTTTTTCAGGACTACCAAAATTTAAACAGTTAGTAATTGCGATCGGTTTCGCACCAACTGAAATTAAATTTCTCCAACTTTCACAAACAATTTGTTTTCCACCACTTAAAGGGTGAGCCCAACAATATACAGCTGAAGAATCTACAGATGCTGCAAGAGCTTTATTGGTTCCATGAACTCTAACTACACCTGCATCTCCACCAGGTTTTTGAATAGTATCACCCATAACAGTGTGATCATACTGTTGCCAAATCCATTCCTTACTACAAACATTTGGGTTGGATAATATTTTGTTTAAAATATTCTTTATTTTTAAAGTTTTAAATAGCTCTTTTTCAATTTTAATTTTTTTAGGTAATTTAGCTTTTTTCCATTTACGGTCATACATAGGTGAATTTTCAACCAATGTATCAACAGGAATATCTGCTACTTTTTCTTTATCAAAATAAAGTTCAATTTTTTTATTTTTTGTTGTTTTACCAATTACAGCAAAGTCCAAATTCCATTTATCAAATATTTTTTTAGCCATTTTTTCTTTGCCATTTTCTAAAACAATAAGCATTCGCTCTTGGCTTTCTGATAACATAATTTCATAAGGTGTCATGTTTGCTTCTCTACAAGGAACTTTATTTAAATTAATTTCAATTCCTAAATTTCCTTTTGAAGCCATCTCAATACTTGAAGAGGTTAGACCTGCAGCGCCCATATCTTGAATCGCTATAATTGATTCTCCTGCCATCAATTCTAAGCAGGCTTCTAGTAAAAGTTTTTCAGTAAAGGGGTCACCAACTTGAACAGTAGGTTTCTTTTCCTCAATTTTATCATCAAAAGAGGCTGAGGCCATACTTGCACCGTGAATTCCATCTCTGCCAGTTTTTGACCCAACATATATTACAGGTTTATTTAATCCAGCTGCTTTTGAATAAAAAATTTTATTTTTTTTGACAAGACCTAAAGTCATTGCGTTTACTAAAATATTACCATTATAAGACTCATCAAAACTAGTTTGACCAGCAATCGTTGGAACTCCCATGCAGTTACCATATCCACCTATACCATGAACAACTCCACGCAATAAATTTTTAGTTTTTTTATGTTGGGGTGAACCAAAATGAATTGAATTTAAATTAGCTATAGGTCTTGCACCCATTGTAAAAACGTCTCTCATAATTCCACCAACACCAGTTGCTGCACCTTGGTAGGGTTCAATAAATGAAGGGTGATTGTGACTTTCAATTTTAAATACAATTGCATCATCGTCACCAATATCAATAACACCTGCATTTTCACCAGGTCCTTGAATTACGTTTTTTCCTTTAGTGGGTAAGTTTTTAAGATGGAACCGTGAAGATTTGTAAGAGCAGTGTTCATTCCACATTGCTGAAAAAATACCTAATTCAGTAATATTAGGGACTCTCTCTAATAAATCACAAATTTTTTTGTATTCATCTTTTTTTAAACCATGATCTATTGCAAGTTTTTCGTTAACTATCATTATTTTAAATTATTAATTAAGTTTTCAAAAAAAATTGAGCCATCTTCACCTGATAGAGCAGGGTCTATCATTCTCTCGGGATGGGGCATCATCCCTAAAACATTTTTTTGTTTATTAAATATACCAGCTATATTTTGTAATGAACCATTAGGATTAGATTCTTCATTAATATTTCCACTTTCATCTGAATAAAATAAAGCAATTTGATTATTGTCATTAATTTCTTTAATTTGCTCTTTAGAGCAAAAATAATTTCCTTCATTGTGAGCTATATGAAATTCATAAACATCTTTTTTATCATCTTTAAAATATGAGTTGTCTTTATTGTTAGCTTTAACAAAGACATTTTTGCAAATAAATTCTAGGTATTTATTTCTAAGCAGAACCCCTGGCAGTAAACCTGATTCAACTAGAATTTGAAAACCATTGCATATCCCCATAACTTTACCACCACCTTGAGCAAAGTTTATAACAGATTTCATAATCTTTGACTTCGATGCCATGCTTCCACATCTTAGATAATCCCCATATGAAAAACCACCTGGTAAAACCACTAAGTCACTTTTTGGAAGTTCAACATCATCATGCCAAATCATTTTATTTTTAAAGCCAAATTTTTTTAAAGCGACATCCATGTCTCTGTCACAATTAGATCCAGGAAAAGTTATTACAGATGAATGCATTATTTATTATTGTGGTCCAATAATTTTAAAGTCTTCTATTACTAAATTTGTTAAAAGTTTTTTACACATATCTTCTACTTTTGCTTCAGCCTTTTTTTTATCATTTTCTTTTGTGTCTATTTCAAAATATTTTCCTTGTCTCACTTCATTGATTCCTTCAAATCCCATACCATCTAAAGTTTGATGAATAACTTTACCTTGTGGATCTAAAACATCTTTCTTTAGCGTTATAACTACAGATATTTTCATACTATTTTCTTTTTTTAATTGATCTTAGTTTTGTAATATTGACAGCACTTAAGTTTGATTGTTCATGCAAAATACCAAGCCTTTTAGCAACTTCAGTATAAGCTGGAATTAAATCACCTAAGTCCTTACGAAATCTATCTTTATCAAGTTTTTTATCAGTAATACTATCCCATAACCTACAGGTATCAGGGCTAATTTCATCAGCTAAAATCACTTCATTTTTACCATTTTCTTTAAGTCTTCCAAACTCAAGTTTAAAATCAATTAGTTTAATTCCAACACCTCTAAACATTCCAATCATAAAGTCATTAATTCTAAGAATCATTTTTTTAACTTTTTCTAATTCAGATTTTGTAGCCCAATCAAAAGCTAATATATGTTCTTCTGCAATAAGTGGATCACCTAAACTATCATCTTTTAAACAATATTCTAAAAGAGGCTGCTTTAATACTGTTCCATCTTCAATACCAAGTCTTTTAGTAATAGAACCTGTTGCAACATTACGTACAATAAACTCAATAGGAATAATCTCTACCAATTTAATTATTTGTTCTCTCATATTTAATCTTTTTACCAAATGATTTTTTATTCCAATCTGAGTTAAGTTATTTAAAATATGTTCAGATATTCTATTGTTTAAAACACCTTTGCCTTCGATAGTTGATTTTTTAAGGTTATTAAAAGCTGTTGCATCATCTTTAAAATATTGGAGGACTAAACTTTTATCAGATGTCGCATAAATTATTTTTGCCTTACCTTCGTATAATTTTTTACCTTTTTTCATTATTTAAAAACTCTTCTAAAGATTAAATCTATATTTTTAAAGTGTGATGAATAATTAAATATAGCTTTCAACCTTTTTGAAGAAATTTTAGCCATTATAAATTCATCATTTGATATAACATCAAATAAATTTAAGTTTTCAATAAAACATTTTTTGGCATAGTTTTGAACTATTTTGTAAGATTGTTCTCTACTTAATCCTGATTTTGTTAGTTCAAGCATTACTTCCTGTGAAAAAATTAAACCTTTTGTTATATTTAGATTTTCAATCATTTTTTTTGGATAGACAATCATTTTATCTAAAATATTACTTAGTCTAACTAAAGCAAAATCTAAAGTAATGTTTGCGTCAGGACCAATATTTCTTTCAACACTTGAGTGAGAAATATCTCTTTCATGCCATAGTGCAATATTTTCTAGGGCAGGGATAACTGCACTTCGAACCATTCTTGCAAGACCAGTTAAGTTTTCACTTAATATTGGGTTTTTTTTATGAGGCATTGCCGATGATCCTTTTTGATCTTTTGAAAAAAACTCTTGCACTTCATAAACTTCCGTTCTTTGTAAATGTCTAATTTCAATTGCAACTCTTTCAACAGAGCCTGCAATAATTCCAAGCACTGAAAAATAAAAAGCATGTCTATCTCTTGGTATTACTTGAGTTGATATGGGTTCAATTTTTAAACCAAGTTTTTTTGCTACATGTCTTTCAACATTAGGATTTATATTTGCAAATGTACCAACTGCACCAGAGATTGCACATGTTGAAATTTCATCAATTGCATCAACTAATCTTTTTCTATTTCTTTTAAACTCTTCGTAAAATGAAGCTAATTTTAAACCAAAAGTTATAGGTTCTGCATGAATTCCATGACTTCTCCCCATACAAGGAGTGTACTTATATTTTTTGGCTTGTTTCTTTAAAACCTTTAGAATTTGATCAACATCACTAAGCAGAATTTTTCCAGATTGAGCCAATTGAATATTTAAACTGGTATCCAAAACATCTGAAGAGGTCATACCCTGGTGTAGGTATCTTGCTTTAATTCCTGCTTTTTCAGTAACAGAAGTTAAAAAAGCAATTACATCATGTTTAACTTTAGACTCAATTTGATGAATTCTGTTTACATTTATTACAGCTTTTTTTCTTACTATCGAAGCTACACCTTTTGGAATTTGACCCAATTTTTCCATGGCTTCTGCTGCTGCTATTTCTAAATCAAGCCAAATCTTGTATTTATTTTCTTCAGACCAAATGTCTGTTAGATGTTTTCTAGAATATCTTTTAATCATTATTATAAGGGGGCTTTAAATAACCTTTAGCAGATTCTGTAAAGATTTCATAACCATTTTCAGTAATTCCTAAAGTATGCTCAAATTGAGCTGATAAAGATTTATCTTTTGTTACGGCGGTCCAACC
>Ga0209425_10006331_pt1 | contig 11352 bp, 9 predicted proteins | sample COG_05_FD_184749 | JGI IMG/M metagenome (GOLD analysis project Ga0209425, IMG submission 184749) | Pelagic Microbial community sample from North Sea - COGITO 998_met_05 (SPAdes) (version 2) | ecosystem: Environmental > Aquatic > Marine > Neritic zone/Coastal water | place: Helgoland, sampling... | reverse complement strand
TATTGCGAAAGCTCAAAATGTAAATGTATTTGTAACAATGCCTATTGTTGCCGCCGATAACACAAAAATGGGGATAATTTATCAATCAGACAATCTTCAAACTTGGGGTAAAGCAACCGACCATACAATTGCTTCAAAAGAATTTCAGGCGATAGTGCTAAAAGGCAGCCAGTTGGGAACGCTCACTCATTCAAGGCTCTTACATGCAATATAAATATAATTTTTAATTTTGATAATCATCAATTTAACATTAAAATAAAACTAGTGATTCTGTATATGATTACATTTAAGAAGCGCTTTGAGAGAACAAGAAAAGTAAAATTAGCAACTACTTATGGAGTGTAAAATGTCAATTTCAGAAAATTATACTGATGCATCTGTAACGCCGCCCATGGGTCAAGCCATTCCACTTGGGGTGCAACATGTTTTAGCAATGTTTGCTTCAAACGTGACGCCTTCTATAATTATCGCAGGTGCAGCTGGCTTAGCTTTTGGTGGGGCTGAACAAATTTATCTAATACAAATGGCAATGCTTTTTGCAGGTATTGCAACTCTATTTCAAACTATTGGTATTGGCCCAGTTGGATCAAGACTGCCAATCATGCAGGGAACAAGCTTTGCATTTGTGTCAGTTCTATTTGTTATCGCAAAAACTCAAGGCCTGGGTGTCGCGTTAACAGCCTGCCTTATCGGAGGAGTAATACATTTCTTTTTGGGTTCAATTATTGGTAGAATAAGATTTCTATTTCCTCCTTTAGTGAGTGGCCTAGTTATATTAACCATCGGACTTTATCTTATTCCAGTAGCCATAAAGTATGCTGCTGGTGGCGCAGCCAAATTTCAAATGGAAGCGGCAAGCTATGGTTCTTTAATGCATTGGACTGTTGCGGGAAGCGTAATTGTAGTCTCCTTCATATTGAAATTTTGGGGTAAGGGGCTAGTTTCTTCGGCCGCGTTATTAATCGGACTTTTCGCTGGTTATGTTCTGGCGTGGGTATTTGGAATGGTTAATTTTGGTGGCGTAGCAAAAGCTGGCATCATAGCTGTACCAAATTTTATGCCATACGGATTTGAGTTTAGTTTAGGCGCAGTAATCGCTGTAACATTAATTTGTATAGTATCTGCAATAGAAACAGTTGGTGATACATCTGGCACTACTAAGGCAGGTGCTGGCCGAGATGCGACAGATGACGAAATTTCTGGTGCCACTTACGCGGATGGATTAGGGACGGCAATAGCTGCTATATTTGGTGGCTTACCCAATACATCATTCAGTCAAAATGTAGGTATCATTGGCATGACTGGAATCATGAGCCGACATGTAGTCACAATTGCTGGAGTAATAATGATAGTATGTGGCCTTCTTCCAAAAATTGGGGCTTTGATTGCTTCTATGCCAATGCCTGTCTTAGGTGGCGGAGTTATTGTGATGTTTGGAATGGTTGTTGCAGCAGGTATGAACATGTTAAGCGAAGTAAAAATGAATCGCAGAAATATGATGATTATTGCGGTGTCACTCGCTGTTGGTTTAGGCTTAAATTTAGAGCAATCAGCTGTACAATATTTGCCTGGTGTAATCAAAACAATGGCGGTCTCTGGATTATTACCAACTGCTTTAATAGCAATCGTATTAAACCAGATATTACCACAAGAAGATTAATTAAACTAATGGGGGCTCCAATTGAGTTGTAGCCTCCATTTTATTTTCAAACATTTAATGTGAACCTGGAGAAAGATTTTCCTTCCCTTAAAAGTGGCGTATTTAAATTTACGAATTACGCAAATTTGAAATACTTCAAATAAAAGGTATCACAAACAATGCACCAAAGGCAGTAGCAAAAAAATCGTTAATATCTTGTGTACCATCAGTTCTCTTGTCAACCAATTCTTTAATCCCACCAATAGTCGTCGCGATAGCAAAACCAATTAATACTGAACCAGTAGAAGCAGCAATTATTCTAGATAATCCAGCACCAACTACAAAATGCATTTGTTTATCTACAGTAACCAAAGGTATAAAAAAATTTACTGAGCTGTTTGAACTTATGTCATTCTTGATATCTTCAGCATTTGTAGGTTTTAAAGACAGTAAAACCAATAGGACTACTTTAAAAAAGTTATATTTCATCAATATTTTCCATTTCTATATAGAAAAAAAAAGTTGCAGAATCTAGGCTGATTTTACAATATTCCGTGTGAGTCTAAATAAAAAAAGCAATTGTTAAATCGCTTAAAAATAATACACTAAATTACGCAAATTAATCTATAAAAGTTAAAATTAAATGAATTACACTGAGATTGAATCCGTCGTTAAAAAAGAAAGTTTAAGAATATTGGGTGGATTTTATCCCCAGTTAAAGGACGGTGCACCATTAAATAGCAAAACCCTGATTTTATTAGGGCCCAATGAACCAAGGTTCTGGGAAGTATTTAAGACCAGTTCAGAGTATACAAGTAATCTAAATAATCCCTTAGATAGTTGGTCAAAAAGAACTATTAATAAAATTGCAACCAAACTTAAAGCACAATCAATCTTTCCATTTGGCCCCCCCCCTTTTAAACCCTTTTTCAAATGGGCATTACTTACACAGAGGGCACACGAGTCTCCAATTAGCTTATTAGTACACGATGAAGCTGGATTATTTGTTTCATATCGTGGGGCTTTATCATTTGATTTTAAAGTAAAATTACCTCCAGTTGCAGCCAACCCATGCATAGGATGTTCAGCACCATGCTTAACTATATGCCCAGTTCAAGCATTTAATAAGAAATCATATGATGCATCAGGCTGTATCACACATATAAAGACTACTGATACTAAGCAATGTATCAGCAAAGGATGTGCAGCTAGACGCATTTGCCCAATTAGTAAAAACTTTGCAAGGCTCCCAGAGCAATCCGCCTTCCATATGAAAGCATTTACGAAGTAAATAAAATTTTAATAAACAAGCTAGTTTACAATATAAAGAACGTGTTCTAAAGATGTATTATTGATTAACATGTTAACAAAAATTTAAATTTATAATTCTGATTTTAAAGCGATTGACTCTTAATTTACAATTTGTAACCGTTCTAAATACGCTAATTAAAATAATTAAATTTAAATACAAATATTAATTTAATAGGGGAATAAAATGAAACTTATGAAATCAATTGTAGCCACAGTCGCAACCTTGACTATAGCTACAAGTGCCTTTGCAGAGACAAACTTAACGGCTGAAACAGCCAGCCCAGGTGGTGCAACACACCTATCGCTTGCACATTTAACAGAGATTGCAGGTACAAAAGGTGTGGCCAATATTCAACTTGCAGATGGCCAGACACTAACCAATTCGATCCAAAATGTCGCTGAAGGAAAAACAGACATTGCTGGCACACCTTATATTCTACCATTCCTAATGAGCCGAGGCGTTGGCCCATACGGGTCACTAGGTAAGGAAAAAGGGGCAGAGCTTGCAAGTAACTTGCGAGTTATCAATCCCTTCACCTTAGGCATCTTTTTTCTTTTTGCATATGACGCAAAGAATATTGGAGGTTGGGATGACCTTAAGGGACGCAAAATTTATAACGGCCCACCACGTGGGGGGGCTCTTAGTAATGCACGGGCCATGATCCAAATTATCACTGGGCTGAAAGACGGTGAAGACTACGAGGGACTACAAATCAACTGGGGGCAAGGCGCAACACTTATTAGCAGTGGTGAACCGGACGCAGTGGTCCTTCCAGAGCTTTTCCCAAGCCCAAGACTTACAACCCCAACTGCTGCGGGTAAAATGACCGGCTGGTCCATGCCCAAAGCAGTATATGAAGGCGACACTATGCAGAAATACATGGGCTCACCAGGTAGTGCACCATGGACAGGAAAAGTCGCTGATATCAAGGCAACGATGGGTGAGGATTGGACATTCGTTTCTGAAGACGATACGTTCCGTGCCTTTGCTACAATAGGTGGTAACGTCGTGCATAAAGATATGGATGATCAATTGGTCCACAATCTAGTTTCTGCTTACATATCAACGTTGAGTGATCTTATGGCAAAGGCACCATATGGAACTACTGTTGGTTTCGACTTGCCAATGCAGGGAATGTGCGGGGCAAACCCCATCAAGTACCACCCTGCAGCCGCACGTGCTTGGAAAGACGCCGGGTTTGCTCTCGATGATTGTGCTTTAACAAACTAAGTACAGCAAACTTCAAAACTTGGATGCCACCATCTTTGGTGGCATCTTTAATAGCTCTTTCCAAAAACAGGTAAACCATGTCTAAGTCAGCGGATAGTAAGTTAGAATCTACCCTTTTTCCAAATAGGGCCGTCTATGTACTGGCTTTAATTTTCGTGTTTTTGGGCGTTGTGAATAGCACTCCCTTAATTCCAGGTTGGAATGAATTGTGGCGTGGCTTAACGGGGATTCATGACTTAAAGACTAGATCTTTTTCGACAGAGTGGTTCTACCCAATCGTTTTTTTCATCATGATGCTTGTTGTTGCAATCAAGCATTCAATGTGGCGCGACTGGCGTGGATCGTCTCGGGCCTGGTTGGGCATCTTCATGGATATTGCCCTAGTGGTATCGGCCGCGGCTATTTCAGTCACTTATCTTGTAGAGATCGATAGCGTCTGCCTGATCGATTCTTTGACTGGTGAGCGCGCACGGATTATGGCCGAGACTCTGCAAGCCGAGATCGAGTTTGCTGAAACAATGGGGCTTCCAGTTCCAAATACAATAGAGGATCCCAAATGCGTTGCTACGACGGGTGTTTGGCTTGTCGCTATCGTAGGCGTTTCAATGCTGTTTTTTCTTGGATACAACATCAAAGTTTGGGGATTGCCTCTAGTTGCTGTCTCTATTTTAATTGCACTCTACACTATCGTTACGGTGTTTATTTGGTACTTTCATGGACCTAACGACATCGACAAATACTTTATGACCAAATTAGGTGGTGAGCCACGAACATTTCTTGATGGCGTCCCAAATGTACATGATGCGTTGGTAAACAATGCGTCTGGAATTCTTGGGCGTTTCATGCACGTTATTATGAACGTAGTTTTTCCCTATATCATTCTTGGTGCACTTTTTGGTAAATCTGCTGGTGGCAAGACTATGATTAAACTAGCCTTCCGCTGGACGCGCCATCTGCGCGGTGGACCTGCTCATGCGGCTATTGTCAGCTCTGCCATGTTTGGAACGATTACAGGTGGGCCAGTCGTCAATGTATTATCAACTGGCGTACTGACCATTCCAATGATGGTCAAACGGGGCTTCAGCAAGGTCTTTGCTGGAGGTGTAGAAGCAGCCGCGTCTTCGGGAGGATCAATCATGCCGCCAGTCATGGGCGTGGCGGCCTTTATTCTCGCAGCGATGACTGCAGTGCCTTACCGCGACGTTATCATAGCGGCAACTATACCGGCAATTGCCTATTTCATCTGCCTATTTTTGAGTGCCAGTTTTCAATCTCGCAAGCAAGGCATCAAGGCTTTTGGTGAGCTTACCGAAGAGATGCACATCAGCCGCAAAGACATTCTGCATCTGTGCCAGATCTTTTTACCGATCTTACTCATTCTTATACTTCTGCTGACACCAAAAGATCTGGTTGGCTGCGGACCTGTGGGCTGGCTACTTGGAGCCGAAGCCTTAATCCTTGACGATCGTTGTTCTGTCAAGTCGCTTCCTTGGGTATTACAGATCGTCCAGAATGCAGCTGGCGACGCAGGAGCAACCGGATGGTGGGCTGCACTATTTGTAGCCGTACTTTTGTTTCTTGATGAAGATTTTCGTGGGCGGCCCCGCATGTTACTTGACGCTCTAGCAGAGTCCGGAATCACGATTTCTACACTTTACTTGATGTTCCTTGCTGTGACGGTAATTGATGTTTGCCTCAATTTCACCGGCCTATCAAAATTTGTAGCTATAGACGTTCTGCGCTTCTTGCTTTCGTTCGATCTTAGTGGTGATGGTTCAGTGATTTTTCAGTTTTTCGCATTGGCCATCACCATGCTGCTAGCAGTTCTGCTGGGCATGGGGATGCCAGCAGTACCAGCATATGTTAATGTGGCTCTCCTAATGGGCCCACTGCTAATCGGTCTTGGCATCGCGACGTTTACGGCTCACATGTTTATCTTCTACTTTGCTGTGGCTTCAGCGATCACGCCACCAGTCGCGCTTGCAGCCTTTGCAGCCTCGACCATCACTAAAGCAGAACCTATGGCTACTGGCTTTAGCGCCGTGCGTTCGGGAATTGTGATGTTTGGAATTCCCTTTGTTTTTGCATTTTATCCCGAAATACTATTGATTGATCAAGCTTTAATCGACCCATCCAGCGTAGCCAACACACCATTACCTGGGTATGAAAACGGCGTTGAGATCGGCACGTTGATGTGGCTTCTTGCCCGGCTTGTTTTGGCGCTGTACCTCGTGGCAAGCGCCCTTGCTGCACATGATGCAAAACCGCTTTCTTCCATATGGATCTTAATCCGGCTAGCAACTGCTGTTGCCGTACTAATGCGACCAGAACTAGTTCACTTTGCAGCCGTCGTTTTCGCTGGGGCCTTGATTTTCTGGCATCATTGGAGCGCGCGACAGGTCCAAATGACTTAGGAAAACGAAGTAGTAAATTAATACTAACTAAACATTGATTCTAATACTTCCAAATCAATTGCTCTGCAGAACATGCCTGGTGGTTTAAACGTTGGCACATCCTCACCAGCAACAAGTGCATTAATTACCGATTCCTCAACACTTTCAACAGCTGCTAAATAAATTGGGTCAATAAAATTGGGGTTTAATTCCTTTCTATTAATTATAGCCTGAGAGTTATTAGTTAATTCGGCAACTTCACAAGTTGATATAGCGAGAAAAATGTCGCCTGAATTATTTCCACCTGGTGAACCACCTCTTCCAACACCAATGGCAACCCTTTTTGCAACTTGTCTTAATGATAATGCAGATAACGGTGCATCTGTTGCAACAATAACAATGATTGAACCATTTTCTTGCTTTAAAAGGCGATCATTATTAATTAACTTTCCCACAGGTTTACCAAGTATATTTAACCATGGCCGTATACCATGATTAGCCTGAACTAAAGCACCGACAGTGTAAACTTTACCGCCAACAGACAGTTGTCTAGATGATGTTCCTGTACCTCCTTTGAACTCATAACATATCATCCCATTTCCCCCACCAACTGACCCTTCTTCAATTTGGCCCGAAACCGCATTATTAAGTGCATTGATTGCGTCTTCAGACGTAACATGTTGTCCGTTGATGTCATTCAGCACCCCATCATAAGTTTCGGCAACTACTGGCATGGCCCAAGCGTGCTCATTGGTAAAATAATCCTTGTAACGATTTATCATCCACTTTGTTGCACCGTGGTGTGCCATCCCAACAGAATGGGTGTTTGTTATACAAACAGGTCCAAGAAAATAACCAGCATCATTAATCCAATGAGTACCAGTCATTTCTCCATTACCGTTTAAAGAATATTGGCCAGCAGAAACAGGCATAGGGTGATTTTCATCATCACGTGGGACGATAGCTGTCACACCAGTACGGATATTTTTCTTGGCATTAGTTAATGTAGTAAATCCCACTTTTAACTTAGACACATCAGTAATTGAATTATAAAGACCAGTTTTACCTGGGAAAGTCAGTCCTAAATCACGTGCACGGGGTTTTTTATTATTTACTGTCAAGACGCTAATCCTTTGTTTTCTAAGAAAGCCTTGCCTAAATAATGAACCTAGTTGGTAATTTTGAAAACCCACAAATTGTATTATTAAGTAAAATCTTGGGGTTAGTAGTTTTAATAATCCGAACCTTTGGTAACATTGCTTGTAAAAGAGAAACCATTTCCATTTGAGCCAAGTACATTCCCATACATGCATGGATTCCGTGGCCAAACCCTAAATGATTAATGTCATCACGCGTAATTATAAAATCTTGCGCTCTCTCGAAGACACTCTCATCTCTATTAGCTGAAGCGAAAAGTATCATCACACGCGAATTCTTAGGTATTTTGATGTTAGAAATCTCAATAGTCTCAGTGGTTGTACGACTAAAACTTCGGATAGGTGATCCCAAGCGAATAACTTCATTAACTGCATTTTTGCAAAGCTCTGGCTTTTTTCGCAATAAATGCCATTGATCTAAGTTCTGAGAAAATAATCTAATTAAATGTCCAGTCGCTGAAATCGTTGTATCAAGACTAGGTCCAATATAATCCCTAATAGCAAATGGAGCTAGCTCAGGTTCTAGGGCACCCTCTTCTACAAGTTTAAATAAGCGATCGGTTAAGCTTCCCTTTTTAACCATACCTCGAGTTAGCCGTTTAGCTATAAAGTCACGCATTTCCGACATCTTTTCTAGCGCAGAAAAACCTCTTTTATTCTGTACTCCAATGATATCAAACGCAGCTGCAGCCCATTCAAGCATATTATTTTGCCCAAATTCTGGCAATCCAACCAAATCTTTGACAATTGTCAGTGGTAAGTGATTAGCAAAATCATTAATACCATCAAATTTCTCAAGCTTTATGAGCTCATCAACCAGGATTTGTGCTTCATAATCAACTTTCTGTTTAACACTCTTCAAAGCTTTTGGCATAAGTGGAGGAGACATGGCACGCCGAAGTTTATGATGCCTAGGCGGATCAGAAGCAATTATATTACCTCTTAAGAATTTAGATCCAAATGCATCGCCTGAGACACCTTGCCCACTGGCAAAAACTTTGTAATTACGTAACGCCTCTTGTACAACTGAATATTGGGTAAGAGCATAATTTCCCAATTTTGGTAAATATATGACTGGACCCAATGAACGCATTTTTGTGTAATGGGGCCATGGATTTTTAATGAAACCATCAGAATAAAAGTCAGCATTATAAATAGGAACTGATTTAAAAATTTGTTTCATAAATTAGTTTCGAATTTTGAATTGAGTTTCAACCCTTAGTATAAGCAAAATATTTTTAAATGTAACAGTGTTTTGAGTATAAAAATGACAAATTTCGAACAGTTATTTGGGATCCAATAAATTGGAATTTACTAAAGTAGATTTATTAAGTTTTGCTTCACGATGCGTAATGTAAGCAGTTGATGCAAAAATTATAATCCCACCAACCCATGTCCAGATTCCTGGAACTTCTGCAAAGATCATCCATGCAATAATTGCTGTCATTGGTAATTTAATAAATTCAAGAGGTTGTAGACTAGTGACTTCAGCCGAAGCAAATGCTCTTGTAAAACACATGTGCGCTAATGTTCCAAATAAAGCCAAAGACCAAAGATAAATCCAAGTTAAACCGCTTGGCCATTGCCAAACAAAAAGTGCTGGAACGATCGTTATTGGAACGATTAAGATAACCATCCAGGCTACAATGGCGTTTGGTGACTCTTTAATGGTCATTCTTTTTACTAATAACGCATTCACCGAGTGGGCTCCCGCAGAAATAAAAGCTAGAGCAACACCAATGGATACGACACCAGCTCCAGGTTGAATAATAACAAGCATACCCAAAAATCCGACAAATATAGCAATAATTCTTCTAAGCTTTATAATTTCACCCAGCAATAAAGCTGCACCAATTGTTACAAAAATTGGTGTGGTAAAACTAATAGCCATTGCTTGAGCTAAGGGTATTAAAATAAAAGCAATAAACCCAGCAACCATACCAAGACTTCCCACAATAGCCCTAAAAAAAAATATTTTTGGCTCATGCATTTTGAATGTATGGATTCCTGCTGGGATCATAATTGGAATAATTAGAAAGCATGCGAGTAAGTTTCTTAAAAAAATAACTTCCATAATGTGCAGTTGTTCAGATGATTTCCTAATGAATACACTCATTCCTGTAAAAAAGAACATGGCCAAAAACATAAAAATTAAGGCTCTCTTTTGAGGGGCTAAGTCCCAAAAATAATTACTCAAAGGATTATCATTTAACTTCTGAATAAAGCTCATTTATTTCTGCTTTCAGAGACCTACGATAACATGACCCCTTTAAATCTATTAGAATGTCAAGTCACTTTGATATTAATTATGATTAAGTTAACCTAAATTGTTAATTTGAGTTAAAAATGTCTCCAATTGGTTAATCATTCAGGCTTTGAACAAATAATTCGCAAACCACCTATCGCCCTAGCACCAAAATACTCAACTATTTTTCTATAGAAATAGCTAATTTGATCAAATAAATGCTGGCCGTGTAATTTAATAAACTTTCTTTCTCCTTTTAGGAAATCTTGATACCTATTATTAGTAAAAGACACCCATTTAGAAGTCATATCCTCAGAATACTCGATATTGAATCCAACTGCTTGAAGTTGATGCCTGTATTCAGAAGTTAATATTAAGGAATTTGCAAACAAATCCTTTTGCAAGGAATTCCAATCAACTTTTGATGTATTATCGAGCATCACTAAATCTTCTATAAATAATTTACCACCTGGCCTTAAGAGTTTAAAAAGTTTTTTGCAGATATTTTTCCTATCAGGTATATGGTAAAGTGCCAGCCAGCTGACAATTTTATCAAAACGAGTTTTCTCTTGTTCATATTTTAAGAAGTCAAAGCAAATATGCTCAACTTTTTCATTCAGTCCACATCTTTTAGTCAAGTCTAGCCCAACTTCGTGAAAATCTCTTTGCAATTCGAGGGCTACAAGTTGCGAGTTTGTACGATCTGCAATATATCTTGAAGGACCACCCCAGCCAGCACCAACTTCTAAAATATAATCGTGTTCATTTATCTCTAATGCTTCTATACATTTTTTTACCGCTTCAACTCCATGATAATGAAGTTGATCGAATGAGGATAAAAGATCCACGCTTATTTTATCATTTTGAAGAAGACCCAGATTTTCTAAATCTCTATAAATACGTCCTGCTTCAGGATATAATTTCATTGATTTAATATCTAAAGATTTAGACAAGTTAAACATCCTAAACGAATAAATTAAAGTTAATAAATTATTTTAAAAACATACTAATTTATTAAAATCAAATTAAATTGCAAACTATCTTTTTCTTTTAAAAAAAATGTTTAATAAACTAAGGTAACACAGAAAGGAAACTATATGGAAAATCCAAGCTTAACTATCACTTATCCAAAAGCTCCTAAAGGAATAAGTGATGAGGAGTGGAAAGCAAGAGTTGATTTGGCTGCAGTTTACCGTTTAACAGATTACTATGGTTGGACAAGCGTAGTTTACAATCACATAACGTTAAGAATACCTGGTACAGATACGTTTCTGATTAATCCATTTGGTTTGCGATATGATGAAATAAGAGCCTCAAATCTTGTTCGTTTAGATTTAGATGGAAACATATTGGACGACATAGACATGCCAATTAAC
>Ga0209425_10006325_pt1 | contig 11361 bp, 10 predicted proteins | sample COG_05_FD_184749 | JGI IMG/M metagenome (GOLD analysis project Ga0209425, IMG submission 184749) | Pelagic Microbial community sample from North Sea - COGITO 998_met_05 (SPAdes) (version 2) | ecosystem: Environmental > Aquatic > Marine > Neritic zone/Coastal water | place: Helgoland, sampling... | reverse complement strand
ATCATCCATTCAATATTATCTCTTTCTTCACTTCCACCTTCCATTAAAATAATACCATCATCTTTAAGTTTATCTACATAATTTTGAAACATAAATTCACATACATCACCATTATTTGCAACATCAATATGTAATATATCAATAGATTTGATTTCATATAATTTAAAAACGTTATAAAAATCACCGTATTCAATATTAACATTTTTATGTGGAGAGAATTGTTTTATAATTTTATCTTTAATAGCATGATTACCATTAAATTTATCAAATATGTCATATGCAACAATTTGAGTATTAGGGGAAGAATTTTCAATAAATTTGGATAATGAATACCCCTCTAAAATACCACATTCTACAATCTTTTGAGGTTTTTTTAAAAATGTAATAGCAGAAATAATATCACCGAAATTAATTTTATTATTATATGAAGAATTCATTTAAATAATATAATGTATTTATATTTAAATGAATTTACAATTATTCAAAGTTTTTATGAGTGAAGATGTTTTAGAACCATTGAATAAAGTATTGATGTCGGGATACGTAACACAGGGAAAAGAAGTAGATAAATATGAAACAGAATTAAAAAAATTTATAGGTAATGAAAATTTATTAACAGTAAATTCGGGAACATCAGGATTAACATTAGCAATGAGATTATTAAAGAATAAAGACGAATCATTTGATTGGCCAGGATTTAATGAAAATGATATAGTATTAACACCGTCTTTAACATGCTTTGCAACAACTTGTTCAATATTAGCAAATAATGTAAAAATTAAGTGGTTAGATGCAGATTTGAATTCAGCAAATATAGATTTAAAGGATTTGAAAAGTAAATTAAATAAATACACAAAAGTAATTTATTTAGTTCATTGGGGAGGAATGCCATTAGATTTAGAAGAATTAGATAAAATATGTAATGAACATAAATTAAAATACGGTTTTAAACCAATGATAGTTGAAGACTGTGCTCATGCTTTTGGTGCCGAATTTAATGGTAAAAAATTAGGAAATCATGGAAATATTTGCGTATTTAGTACTCAAGCAATAAAACATTTAACATCAGGTGATGGTGGGTTTATTACATTACCATATAAATCATTATATGATAGATGTAAATTATTAAGATGGTTTGGAATAGATAGAGATAAACGAAATTACAAAAAAAAAGATTTTAGATTAGAACACAATATATTAGAATATGGTTATAAATTCCATATGAATGATATTAATGCAACAATAGGACTTTATAATTTACCTCATATACCCAAACTAATTGAAAAAAATAGAAATAATGGTATTTATTTTGATAAAAATTTAAAAAATATAAAAAATATTAAATTGATGAAAAACGATGATAAATTCAATTCTTCATATTGGCTATATACTATTCGTATTTTAAGTAATAAAAAACAAAATTTCATTGATAAAATGAAAGAAGTAGGTATAACAGCAAGTCAAGTTCATAATAGAAATGATATATATTCAAGTGTAGATGAGTTCAGGGAGATTTTACCAAATTTGGATATATTGGAAAAAGAATTGGTATGTATCCCAGTAGGTTGGTGGTTAAAAGAAGAAGAATTGAATTATATTGTTGAACAAATAAATATATGGGATAAATCATTGTAAATAATTCATAAAATTAATTTTTCTTTGAATTGGTACGATAATTTATAATTTTAAGTAATATTTACAATAATTTTAACAACTCCTTAACAAATATTTCGCTTGAATTTTCTTTATATTTTGATAATAAATTACCATAATGGATTCTTTTATCTTCTAAGAATGAAGGATTATTTTTATATTTTTCAATAGCTTGTATTAATTCATTCATATTAGTAACTCTTATTCCTGCGTTTCTCGCAGTTTCACATATTAGAGAGCTTTTATAGGAATCGGGGTTCCAATATGTAGAATCAATAAAAATGGTGGGTATATTTAAAATAATTGCGTCATAACCAATACTGGAATAATCACTAATTAAAATATCAGCAATTTCAAGTAATTTGGTTGATGTTACATTTTTTTTATCAACAGATGGATGACCATTGTATATAAAATTTCCCATATTATTTAAAATATTGTAATCAATTATATTCTCAGAATTCATAGTTTTTTTCCAATTACCAGTTGGTAGATACACAATATTGTATGAATTATTCGGTTTTTTATTTTTTCTGGATATAATAACATCATCTAATTTTGGAAATCCTACAATTTTAATTGGTTTATTTATTTTTAATTCTTTAGTAAATATATTTGCTATTTCTTGAGATGGTAAGAACAAATAATCAGAGTATGATTCAAGAGCATTTTTGTAATTTAGTGAATAGTAAAAAGAATGTTCAGATTTAAATTTATGATTTTCAGGTAATACAGGTAACAAAGCATGATTAATGTATATACCTTTTCCTCCAATAATTTTACATGCTTCGTCTGGTAAAATAGTAAAATCTGCATCATTATGTTCAATTATATATTTATTTTCAATATCAGTAGCACTTAAATTACAAGAATCTCGACTTTCAGTTATAATAGCAATATGTCCAAGTTTTTCCAGCTCTTTTTTTATATTTTGACAATATTGTTTATGGAATGAAAAATATGCACAATTAAAAATAATTTTCATATAATATTACTTAAATAATATTACTTAAATAATTTATTTAAATAATAAAATTAAAATATATTATAATGAATAAAACAGTATATGTTGGAATGTCTGCAGATATTGTTCATCATGGACACATAAATATTTTAAATATAGCATCTGAATATGGCAATGTAATAGTTGGATTATTGACAGATGAAGCAATAAAAAGTTATAAAAGAATTCCAATTAATACATATGATGATAGATTGCAAATAATAAAAAGTATGAAAAATATTTTTAATGTTATTCCTCAAACAACATTAGATTATAGACCTAATTTACTAAAAATAAAACCAGATTATGTAGTTCATGGAAGTGATTGGAGAGAAGGAACACAAACAGATACGAGAAAACAGGTAATTGAAACTTTATCTGAATGGGGAGGGAAAATTATAGAACCAGATTATACCCCGGGTATATCTACAACAGCAATAATTAACAAAATAATTGATAATGATAAACTTAGAAATAGTTACATAAGTAAATCAAGAGCTCTAAGAGATTTACTTTATTCAGATAAATTAGAATTTATAATGGAAGCACATAATGGTATGAGTGCAAAAATTGTTGAGAAAGTAGGATTTAAAGCAATTTGGGGGAGTGGTTTATGCTTATCAGCATCATTGGGCGTTCGCGATTCAAATGAGGCATCTTGGTCTCAAGTGTTAGACCAATTAGAATATATGTCCGATGCAACAGATATTCCAATTTTGGTTGATGGCGATCAAGGTTTCGGTAATTTTAATAATGCAAGAATTTTTTGTAGAAAATTAGAACAGAGAGGTATTGCGGGAGTATGTTTTGAAGACAAACTTTTTCCAAAAAAAAATTCTTTTGTTGAGGTAAAAGGAGGTCAAAAGTTAGCAGATATAGATGAATTTGCAGGAAAAATAAGAGCTTGTAAAGAATATCAAATTAATCCTTATTTTGTAGTTGTGGCAAGGTTAGAGGCATTTATAGCAGGAAAAGGTTTAAATGAAGCATTAAAAAGAGCATATGCATATCATAAAGCAGGGGCAGATGCAATATTAGTTCATAGTAAAATTAAAGATGCAACTGATATTAATAGTTTTATGAAAGTATGGGACAATAGATGTCCTATAATTATAGTACCAACTACATATGCTGCTAATACTAATACTCAACATTTTAGAGATATAGGTGTAAATAATATTATATGGGCAAATCATAATATGAGAGCTTGTATTACAGCTATTGAAAAAACAACAAAAGATATTTATGATAATGAAAGTATAAATAATATAGAACCAAATGTAGCAACTGTAAAGGATATTTTTGCATATACTAAAACTCCTCAACTTAAGGATGATGAATTAAAATATTCAAAATAAATTAGATTACACTGAAATAGTAAAATTATTTTTTAAAAAATAAAGTATAAAATTAAATATATATATCATGAAACAATCCTTTTAAACTTACTGGATTAACCGATATTACTTTTACTTCAGGATAATATTTGGTTCTAAATTCTTCAAATTTTTTCCACAAAAGTATTAATTCGGCATTCCCTGAAGATTGTCCACTGGTAAATCCACCATCACATCCTACAATATATATTTTTTTAATTCCCATATATAAAATTATTTGTATAGCAGGAAAAATAATACTATGTCCGAGAATTGCGTATTCTGAAACATCATTTGTAAATGATTGTAAATTATTTTCAAATGGAACACTCTTTAATTCAATTGCTCTTTCTGGTGAAATATTGCCCCGATTTATATCTTTATGGCTTCTACCTTCTTCATATGCAGATGCAAAAGATATAATATTTTTTAAAGAACAAGTTTCATCAACATTTTTTTTATGATAACTATTAATATAATAATGGCTACCATAAAAGTAATAATTTAAATCATTTACAATATTTTTATGGTCATATATAGAATTTACACCAAATTTAATAAAATCTTCTGAATTTTCTAATGGTGTATAATTTTTTATAGTTGGTCCAGTAGCAAATAATATAGCTGTTTTTCCATTATGAATATTTTTGAATTTTTCTAATGGTTTGTTAAATTTAGATTTATACATTTTATTATTAATATAGAGATATCTTTAATATAATTGTTATAATGAAAATTTTTATTGATATAGATAATACTATATTTAAAACGAATAGTATGAATTATGAAAATAGTTTACCAATAATAGATAATATAAAAAAAGTTAATTTTTTATATGATAAGGGTTATGATATAATAATGTGGACTGCAAGAGGTACATTATCAAATAAATGTTTTTTTGATATAACATATAAACAATTGAAGAGATTTAATGTAAAATTTCATGAATTAAGAATGGGAAAACCTGCGTATGATTTATTAATAGATGATAAAACACTTAATTCTATTTGGGATTGGAATAACAATTCTGTAAATAGTATTATTAATAAAAAGTTAACAGACGATATGATAATAATAATTCAGGCACGATGCGGTTCAACAAGATTATTAAATAAAATATTGTTACCATTTTATGAAAACAAAACAATTTTAGATATTATAATAGAACGTTTATCTAAAAATAAATATTTAATACCAATTTGTATAGCTTCTACAAATAATACTGCGGATGATAAATTATATGATAAATATAAAGATAATTCAAATATTTTTTTTTATAGGGGTGATGAGAATAATGTATTATCCCGTTTTATAGATTGTGCAAATCATTATAACAAAAAAACTATAATCCGTGTTTGTTCAGACAATCCATTTATAAGTTTAAAATATATGGAAAATTTAATTGATAATTATATTGAAAATAATAAAGATTATATTAGTTATTCAATAGATGGAGAAAAATGTTGTATGAAATCTCATATTGGTATATTTTCAGAAATTGTATCATTGAATAGTTTAAAAACAGCTATTACAGAAACAAAAGAGAAACATTTTTTAGAAAATGTTACAGAATATGTATATGAAAATAGTGATAAATTTTTAGTTGAACTAATTAATAAAAATTTTAGTTGCTCAATAATAAATGATATTCGTTTAACTTTAGATAATAAAGAAGATTTTGATAATTTAACAAAAATTTATAAAAGTTTAAATATAGAAGAAGATATAGATTTTTATCAAATATTGAATTATTTACATGAAAATAAAGATATATTGGATACAATGCGTAAATTAATTAATAATAATATTAAATAGTATTATATATGAAATTAATATTTGGAGATAACAATGAAAAAAACTATGGAAAGGATTGGGTAACATGTGATTGGAGGGGTGCTGATATCAATATGTATTTTAATAAAAACTCAAAAATACCTTTACAAGATAATACAGTGCAAATAATTTATACATCACATGTTATAGAACATATGAGAGATAGTGTAGTAAATGAATTATTTAAAGAATTTTATAGAATTTTACAACCAGGTGGTGTTGTAAGAATTGTTGCTCCAGATATGGAAGCATACATTAAATCATATAAAACAGAAACAAAAGAAAAATTTTATGTTGAAGAATACGGTGTTGGAAGTGGGCGAACTTGGGAACAAGAGGTATTATACTGTGCAAAAAAGGGATGGTGTGATAAAAAATTAGCAGAAATACATAATTTATTATGTTTAATGATGTGTAGTTATGTAGATAAACCTAATGATGGTGTGCTATTTAATAAAGCCGAGGTTGATAAAAAATTAAATGAATTAAATACGGATGATTTTATAAAATGGGTATGTAGCCATTATGATGATAATAGACCGGGAGGACATTGTAATGGGTTTTATCCTAATAAAGTAATTAGAATGTTAGAACAGCTACAATTTAAAAATTGTGAAAATAGAAAGTTTAGAGAATCAAACATTAATGAGGTATTGACAAATAATAATTTAGACCTGGAATTAAGAAAAACAATTAGTTTTTATGTAGAAGCACAAAAATGAATATTTAATATATAGATATTTATTTTTGAAAGATAATTTGCATCATAGACCCCCAAAATGGAAATTTTTGTTGTTTATTTTTTGATATTAATTCTTTAAATTTTATCATATCATTTTTTTCATCGGCATATGGAGTATCTAAATATGGAAAATCAATATCAATTATTTTATAAGCGTTAAATAGTTTTTTAGTTGATGATAAACTAAATATATTAAACATCTCAATAGGATTATATAAACCCCAATTCTCTCTCTGTATTTCAGCAAGAGGAGAATTTTTGTTAGGTAAAGATAAGATAACTAAATATCCATTTTTTGTTAAATGTTTGTTAATAAATTTTTTAATGTAATTTAAATCGCGGATATATTGAAATGTTCCTCTAAAAATGATTAAATCAAATTGTTCATCATTTTTAATTTCGTTAAGATTATCAATAAAATTGGTATTTGGGTATTTTAATTTATTTTTAATTATAATGTTCTTATCGATATCATATCCGGTTTTATTCTTACTATTGAATAATGAAAGAAATGAACTGTTTCCACAACCAATATCAAGGATATTGGTAAACATAGTATTACAATTTTTATCTATAAATGTTTTATCATTTTCATAACATAATTTTCTTTTTTTAGCTAACTCTACTTTATTTGTATCTCTATCGTTATTATATTTATTATAATAATCTGTAAATTCTTTATCATCTAATACCTCTTCTGTAAATACAATATCACAGTTCATACACTGTTTTGAACGAATACCTTTATAAAGAGCAGAAGTCCATTCTTGTAAATTATCATCTTTATTACATATAGGACATTGAAATATTTTTTTCATAATATTATATTTTTATCAACTTATGTTTAATTAGTTTTTTAATAATTAAATTTGATATATTAATATTAATATTTAATTTTTTACTAATATCAATTATATCGTGCTCAGAATCACAATATTTTAAAAATTTAGAAATTAAGTGTCCATCTATTTTATCTTTATTATATTTATCAGTTTCACCACCAATATTATTATACAACCCATATTTTCCTAATTGTGGTTCGCAAATTGTATTTGTTTTATAATAATGATTTATTTCAAATAATTTAATACATTTAATATACATATTTAAACTTTCATTTAATCCTTTTTCAGTTACAAAATCCAAATTATCAGCAGATGTATGATATTCTGGAAATTCATGATATTTACTTTTCATTAATGAACCAATATTTAAATCAACACCTGGATAATTATATTGTCTTTCATCACTTCCACAAGTTAAATAATCTCTAATATTAAAATTATGAACATTATTTTCAAGAGTATATAATGTTATTTTATCTACTAATTGATTATCTTTTCTGGTTTTTAAATATGTAAATTTTCCTTCATCTCCAACACAAGTAATTACATATCCGCCAATTACGTTTTCTTTTAGTTCTTTCATATGTAATGATAAATATGTAATAGAACCGATAGTTTCTGGTATAAATACAAAACGATATGTATAATAATTATTTCTTTTTAACAAATATGTTGCAAGAAATATAGAAACAACAACACCTGATATAGAATCATTACACATAGATGGGTGACAAATATAACAAGAAATCAAAATTTCTTTTTTAACTTTACCAGGTATTATTAAATCAGAATATGTTAGATTACCCTTTTTTAAAGTGCTATCAATATGAATATTATATGTATCATTTTTATCTAATTTTAAAAAATCATTATGTTTCATACAAAATCCCCAATTTTTTTTATAATATGAGGTCCTGTATGGTATCCAATCTTTATGTTCAGGTAAAGTATATATATGCTTAATTAATTCATTATATGTTAATTTTAAATTTACAGGTTCACTATAACTTACAATATGCAAATTATGTTTTTTAAAATCAATTATTTTTTCACCCTTTGAATTTTTTACATACGCATCATTTATATTCCATTCTGGTGGTATTTTCCAATCAAATACTTTTGTTTCACTTGGTATTTCTTTAATATTTATATCTATAAATTCTTTTATTATATTAAATGTTTTTCTAACTTCATTTCCTGTAATACTTCTACAAATAGGATATAATTTTTCAATTAATTTATACATTATAATAAATAATATAAAATATCTTTATAATATTTATTGAAACCATTCTATTTTTAAAGTTTTATCTTCATCGATATCAATTAAGCTTTTTTTACCTATTATTTTATCCATATTTTTCCATAATATTCCATTTCCAGGGCATTTTAAACATATCATATCTTCTGTGAGAATTTGACCTTTTTTGATATTACATAATGATGTTAAACTTTTCATTAATTTTTGTTTTGAACATGTAACATTGTCTTCTACTTTTTTATCAAATGATCCAAGCATTAAAGATATTGTTTCAATATATTTTTGTAACTTTTGTAAGCCGGTAAATTCAAAAGAGCCTGATTGGTCTGTTCCTTTCATACTTCTATCCAATGTAATGTGTTTTTCTATAATTTTAGCACCTAATAAACAAGCAATTGTAGGAGCTAAAATGCCATCACTATGGTCAGAAAATCCAATAACATTTTTATATTTTTTTTTAAATGTTGTAATTACATTTAAATTACAATTTTTTGGTGGACACGGATATTCTGAAGTACATTGCATAATAATAACTTTGTTTGGGGGTAAATTTAATTCATTTAATGCTAAATCAATATCTTGATATTCAGCCATACCTGTTGAAATAATAACTGTTTTATTTAATTTACCTAATTCTCTTAATAAAGGTATATTAGTGATATCTCTGGAAGCAACCTTATAAAATGGACAACCAATTTCTTCCATTATTTTTAAAGATGGTATATCACATGGTGTGCAGAAATATATTAATCCTTTTGAATTAGCATATTCTTTTAATTCTTTATGTTGTTCTTTATTTAATTCTAAAAATTCTCTATGTTTTCCATATATTTTACCAAAGGAATTTTTATTTTCATAAGATTTATTGTATGCTTCTTTTGTAAATTCTGTTTTAATATCTCGTTTTTGAAATTTCACTAATTTTACATTACAAAAAGCACACATATCTATTAATTTTTTTGCGTTTTCCACAGAACCATTATGATTTTGACCAATTTCTCCAATAATTTGAGTAGGATAGTTTTCTCCTATTTTAATATGATTTAATAAAGTAATCATAATTATAAAAATAATAATAAATATATTTAAATTGTTTTATTGTCTATTGAATTAAGATTTAAATATTGGAAATAAATATTTTTAATATTTAAATTGTTTTATTGCCTATTGAATTAAGATTTAAATATTGGAAATAAATATTTTTAATATTTGGAATACAGTTAGAATCTGGGTGTTGTAAGCCAAAAAAAGTAAATCCATTTATAGATAATCTTGTAGGAAATCCTACTTCCCCATAATTACATCCATGCTCACAATGAGTATATTTTTTATTTTCAGGAGCAAGAGTTAATTTTATTAATTTTTTTTTAATTATTTTTAATTTGTCTATAGTCGTTATATATAATGCGCCATCAATCCATTTAATTATATTATCATCAACAAGTTTATCACTATCACTATTAATATATATGTGTTTTTCTTTTATCCAAGGAACAAATTGATTTATAGGTCTTTTATTACACCATTCTTTTTTAAAATATTTATATCCATTTTTATGTATAATATCTGGTCTGGATTCCCATACTTGACAACCTACAATATCAATATTATTATTTAAGTGTTTATCAACAGAATCAAATATAAAATGATTATCTAAATTATAGAATGAATCATCTTCAAATACGCCAAAATAATTAGAAGTAATATTATTTTCTGTAACATAATTTAAGGTATTTTCCATTGTTTTTATTGTGCCACCAGTATTCATTCTGTATATTACTTTTATATCTAATAGTTCTGTGTTAAAAGTTTCAAATTTATCAAAAGTATTTTTTATATTTTCAGTTAATTCATCATAAATGCAACCAATAATAAATAATATTTTTTGATTACTGTTATTTGTTTTTGAATATTTAATTTTATTTAAATTTTTGATACAATATGTTATATTATCTAATCTATTATTGTTTACATAATAACTAATTGTATGAATGTAGTAATAATGCATTATAAATATTATTATTTATTTATATTTAATATTTATATAATAAAAATATATTATATTGTGTTATTTTTTTGAACATATAATTATTCATTTAACCATTCTTGATTTTTGACTGTCCATTTAACAGTATTTCTTAAACTGGTTTCAAAATCAATAGGAAGAGACCATCCCATATTTTTCATTTTTGTTCCATCTAAACCATATCTTAAATCATGTCCTGGTCTATCACTATGAAAATCAACCATTTCATATTTCAATGGTTTTCCGATAGTATCTGCGATAATTTGAGCCATTTCAAGATTACTTACTTCTTTTTCCCCTGTTAAGTTATAACTTTCACCAATTGTTCCATTTTCTAATAAAAATAATACACCGGCGGCAATATTTCTTGCGTGAATATAATAACGAGTTCCTGAAGTTTTTTTATCAGGATAACTATGAATTTCAACTAATTCATTATTTAATACTTTTTTAATAACTTTTGGAATAAATTTTTCCACATGTTGTCTTTCCCCCATAGCATTCATTACATTAATACGCATAACAGGAACATCATATGTATTATGATATGCAACACAAATTTGTTCTGCTCCTGATTTAGAAGCAGAATATGGATTAGTTGGATTATGTCTTTCATCTTCTT
>Ga0209425_10006324_pt1 | contig 11365 bp, 8 predicted proteins | sample COG_05_FD_184749 | JGI IMG/M metagenome (GOLD analysis project Ga0209425, IMG submission 184749) | Pelagic Microbial community sample from North Sea - COGITO 998_met_05 (SPAdes) (version 2) | ecosystem: Environmental > Aquatic > Marine > Neritic zone/Coastal water | place: Helgoland, sampling... | reverse complement strand
GACATGAGTGAGCGAGGACACATTGACCTCACGAATCCAACACTTATGTGCCTCGATGAAGCAGACCGCATGCTTGACATGGGATTCTTCCCCGACATCATGTGGGTTGTTGAACGCATGACTGGACGTGAACAAACACTCCTGTTTTCAGCAACCTTCCCTCAAGAAATCATTGACGCTGCTCATGAATTCATGAACGACCCTGATTTCGTTCTCACCAATGCCGAGGCTTTGGACATCCCTCCCATTGACCTTTACTCGGTTCGGGTGGGTCGCTCCAACAAATTGTGGGTTCTTGGACGTCTTCTCGTTCGCATGAATGAGCAAGACCAAACCATCATTTTCTGCAACACAAAACGGATGGTTGACCTGGCCGTTGACCGCTTGAAGAAGCATAAATTCGATGTCGCTGGTCTGCACGGCGATCTCAGTCAAAATCAACGAGAGCGTATCCTTGACAGTTTCAGAGAAGGCAAGGTGAAGACCATCATCGCCACTGATGTTGCTGCTCGTGGTATTGACGTTGATGCCATCAGCCTCGTGATTAACTACGACATCCCCAACGATCTTGATTCATTCATTCACAGAATCGGCCGTACAGGACGTATTGGTCGCAGCGGTGAAGCATGGAGTTTGGTATCAAGAGACGATGCACCTCAACTCTCGAAAATAATGGCCACCTATGGATTGGACATTCAACCCTCTGAAGCACCTGAATTGCCCGAAGGTGTTGACAGAGACCCTGTTCGCCGCCAAGATGATTTCACCGAATCGGCAGATGTCTTTGGCTTTGTCACCGTTCAACTCAGCCTGAGTGAGAACGAGGCGGGCTCTGCACTTCAAGTCTCAAAGTGGCTCATGGAACAGTTGAAATGCAACGAATTGGCTGTCGGAGAAATCAAATTTGATGGTGAGTCAACCCTTGTGAGCCTTCACAAAAGCAAAATCGGCTTGGCCATGAAGGCCGTAGAAAAGCGCGACTACAACGGTCATCAATTGACCTGCGCCATCGTTGAGTGATCACTCTTCTTCTTTGGCCCTGCTTTTCTTCCACGAACCTTTCTGTTTGGTGTGGTGGCTTTTCTCAACGGGAACAGGCACCTCGACTTCGTCGGGTACTTCAGCCTCTGAGGGCCACGTACCGTCTTCATTCGGCCTTGCTATCACAACGGTTGTTCCAACCATCAATGCAAGACCGAGTGCGGACAACGACCATGCATAGCCGATTGCATCGTCCCATCGGTTCTGAGCATCGCTGCAATCAGAAGAAAGCAGGCTTGCGAATTCACACATGGCCATCGTGTCGCGAGCAGCAAGCGCCTCTTCATTGGAGTAGATATTGCTCATTGCTAACAAAAACATCAACCCCGCAAGGCCGAGGACGACCCAATGTTGTCGAGCCCAACTGCGACGGCGCTCAAAGCGCCAAGGTGAAGGGTCGTTTTTGGTTGCTTCAAGTGTGCGAGCTGGACCGCCAAACCGTATGAACCATATCAGCCACATGGAAACGAGAACCAGTAAAAAGCCCCATTCATACACTCGCTCGTGATAGTCCCACATGGAGTTAAGGCATGCTTGCTGACCTGCCATGTCCACACAGGCATTAACTGCAATGGGATAGAAGACTACCAATCGGAGGATGTTCAATATATAGACAAGGCCACACATCACCACAACCGTCCGTAATTTTTGGCGTTGCGGTACACCGTCAGTCATCATCACGAGCGTTGAAAGGAAGATCATTTCATGAACGCCTGCACATTCATCCGAGACATAAAGCCCCACGGTATTGAAAGGGCCCGGAAAAGAAGCATGTTGAAGGTCGATTCGAGTGAGCCAACCGTTGTGGTGGCTGATGACAGCAGAGCCCTCACCGTAAATGAGATTCGTTAATTCATTCCAAATCCACGCTTCAGTCACTTGAATGGGCGCCAGGGTATCCGAAGGTAGTGTCAAAAACCAATAGAAGGCCTCGACCAGTAAAAGGGCAGCAGGAATTCTTCCGTAACGCAGGCCTAATTCACCTACTTCTTTCCACGACATATCGCCCTCGGGGCGAGCATCAACTGTCGTGGCCATGTGTCTTGATGGGAGGGCTTGTAGAAAAGGTGTTGCGGTCGTGCCGAAGGACTTGATGCCTTCTCCCTCTTAGGGCATGTGTTCAAAACATAACTTGACTTCGCTACTTCATGGGCGAAGGTGGACGCAATCCATTACCCACGCATCGCCTTGATGTCTTGGGTTTTTACTGTCCCGTTCCTGTTGCAAAGACCCGCACGACCTTGGAGAAACTTGAGCGTGGTGCTATTCTTGAAGTGTTGGCGGACGATCCTGAAACACTCCACGACATGCCCCTCCTTCTTGGCCGAACGAGCCATCGCTTGATTGATATCATTCAAGAATCAGGAGAAATTCGGTACCTCATCGAGGTGAGTGCATGAAGGTCAAACCAAGCGATGTGCCAAGCGTGGCTTTTTTGCCCACGAATTACGCTGACTTTGAAATTGAAGTATTTCACGACGAAGAAACTGGGTTCGACCACGTAGCCCTCTCCTTAGGTTCAATGGATGGCCCCGACCCTGTCTTGCTCCGCGTCCATTCCGAATGCTTGACGGGTGATGTATTTGCAAGTCGCCGTTGCGATTGCGGCCCTCAACTCCACGCTGCTCTCAATGCTATTGTTGAGAAGGGTTGGGGTGTTCTTCTCTATCTAAGGCAAGAAGGAAGAGGCATTGGTCTGCATGCTAAGATACAAGCCTACCACCTCCAGGATGAAGGGGCAGACACCTTGGACGCAAATCTAATGCTTGGATTACCTGCCGATGGAAGGGATTACGCCATTGCCGCTGACATGCTCAAATCATTAGGTGTGAAGGAAGTTGACCTGCTGACCAACAATCCAGAGAAGATCAGTCAGTTGAAGCAACACGGCATCAATGTAGTCACTCGAACGCCGCTTATTGTCGGTGTCAATGAGACCAATCGTGAGTACCTAGCAACGAAAGCAGAACGTATGGGTCATCACATCAAGGATGAGGACCTGTAAGATGGGGCCGTGGCCGGGAATTGAACCCGGGCTGGCAGAACCACAATCTGCCGTGCTAACCCCTACACCACCACAGCCATGAGAGGTAAGAACGCCTCATGGGCTTGGTATTTCAATCATCCGCCACGCTCCCTCTCGCGTACTACCGAAACAGGTGACCCTTGCCTTCAAGTGCCGTGGCCGATTGAGTAGAAGCATGCGAACAACGCGTACCGTCCTCCTCTTGGTCACCGTGATGCTCCTCTCAATCACATCTCCCCTCGCTGCACATGCCCACGCACGCAGCGTTCACAGCACCAGTCAGGTGGATATTTTTCCCCAAGGAGCCTTTACGAATGCTGGTTTATGGCAAGTTGGTGCTGAAACCTCATTCACTCAAGAATCTGCTACGTACACCGAAACGATGGTTGCAGATCAACGACTCACAATGGCTCATCACCGCCCAATTCACCTCGATACGATGAGCGTGTGGGCATCAACATCGCCCACCGATTCAAATTATTCAACCGGAGCACCTGACGGAGCAAGTACGTGGTCGACGGGTCCCGAAATCCAACTCACTGGCTTTGATATCAGTGGACTGGCAACATACGAATTATATGCGGTCCACATTAAAGCCGTCATTCAAATTCCAGATGCCCTACAGGAAGATACTGTCCGTATTTCAGTTGAACACACCGACGGCTTTGACTTGTTGAAAACATTCGCACACACCCAAGGTAATTTGGATTACATCAACAATTCTGCTTTCACCCTGAACATCACAGACCTCATGGATTGGACGTGGAATGACATCGCCAACATGGTGTTCACACTTGATTATGTTTCAGCAGGCGGCGTTGATGATTCTCGCCTTGTTGTTGATGCAATGGGTCTTGATATCACCGTTCGAACACCTTGGTATGGTGGTGAAGTCGGTGTTGCAACTTCAGTTTTTAGCGGCCACGAAATGCCAGTCATGGGACTGAACCTGAGCGCAGGAAGTTACGACAACATGGCCTTGGATGCATGCGGGCTCACGCCTGCAGTAGCCGGAACATCTGGTCAGTGGGAAAGCGAAGTCTTCTCCACACCACCAGAACAAGCCATGGGACGTGTTCATATCTCTGTCGCAGAGGGCGAACTACAAAATACCAGCCTTGAATTTTCGACCTCGTCTGACGGAGTGAATTTCGCTCCCTACCAAACCATGCAGGTCAATACACTCTTGCCCCAAGCAGAAGCCTACATGCTTCGTCTCACTGCGACCGACACCTGCATTGACGAGCTCTGGGTTGATATCAACGACCCTTCTCTTTCCATGAATGGACGAGTCTTCGGAACCAATGATGGTATTGACCCTGCATACTCTCGCTGGCTCATCTTCGTCAATGATGAACTGGTCTCCAACGAGCCCATGACCTTGGGGACATTCTCGCATCAATGGCCGATAGGGGCATTCATGACACCCGGTGATTCTGATGTCAATGTCGAACTTCGCGCTTGGTTCACGTGGGACTCCGAAGGAAATAAAAGCAACAGCGCCCTTGAAATCAGCAGCATAAGCATCAATGGGGGCTACGCCATTCAATGGGATGAGAATCCAGTCTGCGAAGAGATCGGCAGCCAAACGCTGACCGAAGACGGCGGTGGCCTCATTCTGCCACTCCTCATTCGCTGCAGTGATGACCGTACGACCAACGAGGACTTAACCGTCCAATTCACCAATACCAATTCCGACTTGATTGCCGTTGACCTCGCAGAAGGTGATGTTCGGCTGCGCCTCATGCCTGAAGCAAGCGGTCAAGCCATTGTCGGCGTCAGTGTCGTTGACACAGCAGGTAACGCATGGAACCATGCATTCAGTGTCGTCGTTTCAGCAGTTGATGATGCACCAGTTGTCGATGAGTTTCAATCGCTTATTCCAGTCGAACGCGACGTTCCAACCATCATCAATGTCACCGTAAGCGATTCAGATTCAACTGACCTTACTGCTTCCACCAACAGGACTTGGGCAACCGTTGACTTGACAATGGGGACACTCACCGTGACTCCTCCGACCGCTGGATTCCAAACAGTACTCCTTTCCGTATGCGACCAATCAAGTTGTTCAGAACGTGAAATTGACTTGGAAGTGATGGCACTTGCGGATATTTTCGTGGAATCTATGGACTTTGGTGACGATGAAGAATTGGTTCAAGGTGAGGTCATCTCCATGCGGGTACTCGTGCGAAATCAGGGGCACGCAGACGCAACACTGATTTCAGTGCGTTGCGAGACTGAGGACCAACTCATCGGACTGGAAACAATACCAATTCTACGTCCTGGTGAATTAGGCTCGGTGACCTGTGATTGGCAAATCCCAGAAGACGCAAAGGTCCTTCGCTTCAGTGCAGTGTTGGACAGGGGACTGGAAATACCTGAAGGGAACGAGGAGAATAACGTCCTCGAACGTCTCATGGCCGTCACAGAATCAGATTCGGGAGATGATGTAAGCAGTGACAGTGCCATCAGCAATCAAGTCATCTGGGTCGGTATGATTGGCATAGCCGTAGGAATTTTGGCATTAATTGGCTATTTGATGCCGTCGAAGATTAAGAAAATCGAGTGAAACTTTCGCACTTCATTCCTGCCTTGATTCACCGTGCGGATGTCGTATAACGCCAAAAGCACCCTCAAACTTCATAAGCAGACCGTCTCACAAAAACTTGCTTTGAGGTCGTGGGGACCGTTCAACCTGGTTGACAAAGCGGGAGTGGGGAACCATGTCACAACTAAAGATCCGTATTGAAACGGAAGAATACATTTACGAAGAATACATCGAAGCTTGAAGCAATACCAATGGGCTTACCAACGACGAGGGTAAACCTCGTTGTCCATGAGCACCATGCTTGGTCGAGCGACCTCGCCGCGTTCCATGGACTGGACGTCATTCGAATCGACCTTGAGTTTGACAAAGCCAACAGCCTCTCCTTTGAGCGAGGTGACGAACATTTCACTTCCCTTCGAGATGTCTTTTGGTAGCGAAACGATACCCGGACGAAGCAGGGGGGCTCCGAAGGTGAGCGCAGCGACTGCGCTGTCTTTGATTTGACAGCGAGGAATCTCCACGAGTAACTTCTCAATCGGATGAACGATGCGCATCATGGCAGATTCGTCACCGCATTCTTTCCACAGCCAGACAGCATCGGCGAGGTCGTCCATGGTCACGCACTGATCGAGGTCAAACATTCCAGAGGACTCACGACGTAATTCCTTCAAACTAACGTTCATGTTGAGCAGAAGTCCCATGTCCCTCGCCATGGTGCGTATGTAAGTTCCAGCCTCACATGTGATTCGTGTGATGACATCTTTCTCATCAAAATCAAGAAGGTCGAATTTGAACACTTCTCGTGTACGAACTTGGACCTTAACGGCAGAGACTTCAGGTGGGACGTTGTAGATTCGCCCTGTCAACGAAGCCATAACCTTGGCCAGTTCGTCCAGATTTGGAGTGTTTTGGAATCGAAATACGGCGACATAGGTTTTCTTGTGCTTGAGGATTTTATTGGTAATCTTCATGCAACGCCCTGCCATTAAGGGAAGAACACCGGTAGCGAAAGGATCCAGCGTACCTCCATGACCGAGTCGCTCAAGACCCAAAAGGTCACGAGCCCATGCTGCAAGTTGATGGGAGGTCGGTCCTGCGGGTTTATCGACAAGAATGAAACCCGATTCAAGCAATTCTTGCAAGGAACGGTCGTCCGGTTGGCCTCCAAAAGCCGGATTGGTTTCGGCCTCGGGCAGCAGTAAGTGGTCACTCATTTCTTCGCCTCCAAGTACAGGACGACTCGCTCCACTATTTCATGTGCATTGAGGTTTGTAGCTTCTATCACGTGGGTATAAGGTTCAGGGTCTTCGGGCAAAAGGCCGTAGAGTTGCATGAATCGAGCACCGTCAACCGCCGCTCGTGCTGCATTAGCCTCCAAGGCCTCCTCAACGGTCATGCCCTCTCGGCTTGCCACTCTTCTTGCACGCTCTTCATCGGTGACATCCAACCAAATTCGAAGGCATGGCAAGTCCAATTTGTACGCCCACCAACCAGCAAGACGGGATTCGACGATATCGTCTGCATCATCTCCTTCCATACGCTCGCGAAGTAAGGCGTCAAGGGAGCGGTCAACTTCGGGCTCATCATTGCACAAAGTTCCAAAATCCCCCAGTGACATGCCACGCCGTTTGGCTTCCTCGCGGAAGACATCACCTCCGTTCAAAGAGGTCCAATCAAAGCGCTGAACGAGGGCTTGAACCAAGGTACTCGTACCGCTTCCGGGATGACCTGAAACGGTAATGCGAACCATGTTCACACCCATTCGTGGAAACAGATGTTACAGCGCTTCATACGGGGGCCATCGTGAGTGATTACATCACCATCGCATTCAGGACAGTTGGATCGAGATGCCATGACCTGAACTGAACTACCTTCTTCAGCAACCTTTGTTGGTTTTTTACGCTGTTGTTGGCTGCGGCGAGAACGTTGTTGTCGCTTCTTGGCTTGAGTCGATTTGACAGAAGGCTTTGTGGCCACAAGATGGAGAAGTGGTTCTTTGAGGACATCGCCAGCGACAACAAGTGGATGGGTTCGGTAACGTGCGAGTTTGATGTGGCGGTCGAGGACGCGTCCGTAAGCAACACTCATGCAGATATAGCAGCAAATCCACGCTGGGAAGAACAAGAATCGGCCGTCCAAAAGGTGCCATTCTGGAGCCCAGGGCAGAGACACATAGTCCACACGGAAGGTTTCAACGGCCGTAGTTAGCCAAGCAAAGATACCGATGATGAAAACCATCGTGAACATCATTGGTTTCATCGCACCCATTTGGACTTCAAGTTGTTCAGGCATCATCTGTTGCTGAAGTGTCATCGCCTTTTCTTGTAAAATCGGGTCACGAGAAAGTCTGGCTTCGTTCATCACCTGTCGAACTTGCCCTTGTCGGTGTCCAATGTGAGCCTGATCCATCGGGTCAACGAAGAAATTACGGATGACCGTGTTGAGCGTCATTGAAAACAAACCCAGAATCATCACGGTGATGACGAAGTAGGATTCTTCGGGAAGCAGAGGGGAGAGCAAGGGGTCGGCAGTCGTACCCAACGTGATGCGAATCGATGGCGTCATGATGAGCACCGTCATGAGAATCATAAACATCAGCATGACGAACATGGAGCCCCCTGGCGGTGGGGGAGGCGGAGGCGATGAACCGTTGGCCATACTTCGCCTGCGTTGCGGGCAGGGCATGAAGGTTAGCCTTCGTGGGAATGGAATTTTCCGTTCTTCACGACGAAGGGAGAACTTCAAACGCCAAGGTCTCTTCGCCCTATCATGCGTCGCAAAGAACCCCTTGAGGTCGCTGCCACATGGCGCTATCCCCTGCCCATGCCCATGCCCGGCCAACCTGTCTGCGCTACGGTCAACGAGGCTACCGAACAGGTCGAACGTTTGGGCACCAATCCCAAACTCTTCCTGTGGACCGATTACGAGAGAAAATGCCCCGAAGGTTGGGATTACATCGCAAGTGTTCGCGAAGGCGTTCCGCCGCAGGGAATTGAAGCAGAACTCAAAGCATGGGCCAAGCAATATCCACAGGCATGGTTGGCTGTTGACCTCCGAGACGGTGTCATTCCACCATCGACTGCAACCGACCTGAGCCAACTCTTGCGTGAAATAAAACGCTACGTCATCATCATCGTGAGTCGCTCTTCAGACCATGAAGACTGGCCACAATGGGTTCTTCCAGCGTGAGGCATCTCTGCCTCAAGTCACGCAGACCTTCACTCAGGGAAGGTGTAAGCACAAGCCGAGCATTCCTTTGCATCAGCCGGATTGAGCATTGAACAAATGAGACAGGCTTTCTCTTCACCAGCCGCTTCTTCAGTCGCTTCTTCAGGCGCTTCCTCATCACCAGAGGCGTCATCAGCCGGAGCGTTCTTTTCGTTCCAAGCTTTCGCAGCATCCTCAAGTTCTGCCTTCTTCAAGTATCCGTTGTCGTCATGGTCAAAGTCGCTGGCGAACACTACGAATGCATCGCGGTCCTCAATACCAGCAGCCTTCATCACACGCAGGAGCATGTCTTCTCGGAACTTGATGTTGGGTGTGGCTGCTTTTTCAACCACTTCTTCAGCCGCTTCTGCGACGTCTTCTGACGCAACTTCTTCAGCCGCTTCTGTGACATCTTCTGACGCCACTTCTTCGGCCGTTTCTGCGACGTCCTCAGACGCTGTTTCTTCAGTGACTTCTTCTTCAGATTCAATGGCTGGCAAATCATCCGATTCAATTTCGTCACCGAAGTGTACGCCATGGAAACGGTTGAGGGCTTCTGCATCAACTTCGCCGCTGCCCTTGATGTCAAAGGAAACTTCGAGACGCTCGCCCTTCTCGACCTTGGGCACGTGCCAAACGATGTGAAGACCGCCTTCGCCGTCCTCAGATGTCATGGTGACATCGTCACGCTTGCTGGAGCCGGTCTTGACGGTCCATTCCTTGATCTCAAATTGAGCAGGGAGAACATCATTGATGTAGAGGTCACTTAGAGCGGTGTCGCCGTTGTTCTCAAAGAGAATGAGAACTTCGTAACGACCTTTGCCACCCAAGGGGATCGCTTGCTTTCCTGCACTGAAATTACGACGGTTGTGAATGACCTTGACGCTTGGTGTAGATTGGGGTTCACGTGTGCAAATCGGTCCGAAACGCTCTGCGCTGAACTCAATTCGGGCAGGAGCGTCAACACGCTCGTTGCTTGGAGATGGGTCGGGTGCTGAAAGCGGATAAGAGATTTCAATCGACTTACCTGGCTTGAGTCCGAGAGGACCTCGTGTGCCGATCGTCAACGTCATGGTGTGACCCTCGCCATCAGGTGAGCGGTGTTCCTTCTCAATGGTGACACCTGCAGCCATCTCGACCTTGAATTGGTCGTCATCAATGACTTTACCGGCCAACTTGATGGTCAACTGGTCTTGAGTAGGCGCCTCAAAGAGTCCCGGAATGTCATCGGTGATGCGCATCAGATTGATTGGCGATGAACCCTTGTTTTCGAGTTTCATTGTTGCTGTCAACTTTTGGGCACGGTAGGAACGTAGGCTACCTGTTGAGAAGGTCTTCTCGATGTTAGCCTCAAGAACTTCGAGTTTCTTTTCCTCGAGAGTCATCGTACCTTCAGTGCTCTGAACAGCCTTTGGTAGTACGGTGTAGGAAAGTTCGTAGGTGAAATCAGGTTCAGATTGTGCCATTACAACACGCTCTTCGGATTCCCACTTCCCGTTCGGGCTGACGTCCTCGTCAACATCGCTGATATCGAACAGCAACTCTTCGCTCCCCTTCATGCGGACTTGGAGTTTCGTCAAATCAACAGCAAAGGAAGAACGGTTCTCGAAGATGGCTTTGCATTGCCAGTTGTCAGGGCGTTCATCTTCACGGACTCGCATGTAGGTGAAACCACGGCAGAAGGCATCCAATTCTCTGAACGCCATGCTGGAGAGGGTTGAATCGGCACGATAGGTCGCCGAGGCCTTTCCAGCTTTGATGGCTTTTGTTGAGGTGACGGTGATGGTTCCCTCCATTGAAAGCACCTGCTTCTCACCGGCTTGAAGACGGCCAACATTCCAGGTGATGGTCCCGTTATCCAGTTCGGCTCCACCTGACATCTCAAAGTGCATGGCGTCTGCAAGAGGGCGAGTCACAACAACATCATGAAGTTCAACACCCGAGAGGTTTTCGACTTCGAGGTCGAGAGAAATCGGACCGGGGTCTTCGCCCATGGCTACCGACATTGAACGCTCTTGAGAGCGGTCGGGATTGGTATCAAGACGTTCGCGCAACGTCATCATCTGCTTTCCGTTCACCTTGTATGACATGGTGTGGCTCTTGGATGGTTCAAGTTCGTCAACCGAAACGTGTTCTCCGCCAATGTCTGTTGCGTCGATGTGATCAAGCAGAACATCGATGTCGTAAATTCGGTCGTCACTGGAAGGGTTGTTCACCGTGAGGGTTCCCTTGACGTTTTGCTTGATGATGACACCGTCAGGATTGAGAGTCGTCGTTTCAATCTCGTGTAATGTTCCCTCTAATTTGTCGCCACTGACTGAATCAACTTCAGCACGGCTGCGAATCTTGGCTCCTGCCTGTTCGCCTGTCAAGTCACTGGGTTCGAGGTTGGGGAGTGGAGCGTCATCAAGGACGGCTGCGGGTGCGAGAGCTGCAAGTGCATCCATTGGTGGAGCGGGAGGTGCTGCAAGCGGGTCCATCAAGGGGTCAGCCGCTGGTGCGTCTGGCATTGGAGGCATGGGTGGCATCTCTGGAGGTGCTGG
>Ga0209425_10006319_pt1 | contig 11368 bp, 10 predicted proteins | sample COG_05_FD_184749 | JGI IMG/M metagenome (GOLD analysis project Ga0209425, IMG submission 184749) | Pelagic Microbial community sample from North Sea - COGITO 998_met_05 (SPAdes) (version 2) | ecosystem: Environmental > Aquatic > Marine > Neritic zone/Coastal water | place: Helgoland, sampling... | reverse complement strand
AGACTTCAGAGAGATCTTAATGGAGTTTACCTACTTGTTTCTCCCGGAAGCATCTCGGCTCAGGAAGAATCTCCATGCAACTACTCACCTTTACAACAGGCGGACAGCAATACGGTATAGACACCCGGAATATTGTTGAAGTACTGCCGTTTATTTCTGCCCAAGAGCTCCCACAACAGGCAGAAGAAATACGTGGTCTTATACGCTATCGAGGGAAGTTGTTGCCGGTAATTGATCTGTGCCAACTCATCCTAGGTCGCCCATGCCAGTTGCGGCTTGGAACCCGGACGATCGTTGTCAAAACGATTCTCGACAATATTGAGGACACATCATTATTGTTTGCGATCACAGCCGAAGACGTGGTTGGCATTTCCACAACGTCATTTGATGACACGACCTGTGATCCTCCAGAATCTTTTGTCGGACCAATTGTTGACATTGAGGGTAACGAAGCCGACCCAATTTCTATTCAAATAATTGTGGTTGAATTATTAGGGGAAAATAAAAATCTACAAACAGTAATGAGCTACACGCGACCAGAATTAAGTCAGCACAAAGCAGGTGAACCGGATCCCACAAGGTGAGCCGATGACAACCAACTACCACCCTTCCTCTACTCAGCACACTGCGAAGCAGCCCCTTGCTATAGACGCAAACACGGTCTCTCGTCTTGCGGAAATGGTAAGCCACACCGTTGGCTTTGACCTCGAACGCATTGGGGTGAATTCCATAGTCCGAGCGGCCCATGAAGTCCAGGCTTATTCAAAGGCGTCATCAATCCAAACCCTTGAAGATCAACTCACCCACGATTCGGTGTGTCGCCAACTGTTCATTGAGTCCATCGTTGTCCCAGAAAGCTGGCTGTTTCGCGAACCGAAGGTCTTCCAGCACATTAACACACAGCTTTGCCAACGTCTCAAAAAACAGTCCGAGTTGAAGATACTTTCGGCTCCCTGCGCGACTGGCGAAGAAGCCTGTTCAATTGCCTTATCGCTGCTTGAGACAGGTTGCTCACAAACTCAATTCCATATCATTGCCACCGATATCAGTCGGCGCGCAATCAAACAAGCACAAAGCGGCATTTTTTCCGAGAACGCTTTTCGTACCATTGATGAAACACGAAAGAACAAGTGGTTCACCGCAACAGCAACAGGGTGGCAGGTAGCTCCCCAGATACAGGAAACCGTTGAATTTTTGGACCGAAATCTTCTCCATTTTCATACCGAAAATGAACTAATCCAGAAAGCACAAGGACCGTTTGATCTTATTTGCTGCCGGAACTTACTCGTCTACTTTACGAAGCCTAAGCGGAACAAGCTTGTTCGGACACTTGCACGTTTACTGAAGCCCGATGGGGAACTCGTTGTTGGGGCAGCGGAGGCGGTTATTCTTCCTGCTGGTGATTGGGAGCCAACTGGACCGCTAACGTTTCGTATTCGCAAAAAAGCCAGCGAGTTGCCGCCAGTGAGACAGAAATCAATTCGGGAAAGCAGAAGCAAAAGACCCACTCGCGCTCAAGAAGAAATCAGCCAATTGAAACAGGCCGATCCTACACTTCCCCCAGACAGGGTCGCTGCAATTCCTGCTGCTTGTTCAGAGATTACCCGAGACGTCGAAGCCCTCGCAAATGCTGGTGCCATAGACGATGCAATCCGACTCTGTCAAAAATCACTCCAAAGTGACAGCACCCAGACTGATCTCCTGTACATGCTGGCAATTCTTCACCAAACGGCTGGGGACTTCGCGACGTCTGAAAAACTACTAGAAAAAGCGGTTTACCTTGAACCGCGACACGAAGGAGCTCTCCTTTCTCTTGCGCTGATTGCCAAGCGACGAGGTGACACGACGGCGGAACGAAGGTATCGTCGGAGTGCTTCTTTCGGAGATTTACATTCATGAAAAAGACAAACGAGCCCGTACAAAACGCGACGCTAAAGATGACAGAGGACGAGAGTGTTTCTGAAAACCGGCCACTTGATTGCTGGAGAGTGATTGGTGTCGGTGGAGATCGAAGCTGCCCAGAACTCGAAACGTATATCCATTGCCGTAACTGTCCGGTAATGGCTAATGCCGCCGAGGCATTCTTCAACCGCGCACCGCCAGACGGATACCTTGATGAGTGGCGACGAGTTTTAGAGACGACCCCGGAAAACACCGAATCAAGTGGCCTGAGTGTCCTTGTTTTTCGGCTGGCTGATGAATGGTTTTCGCTTGCTGCTGAGTCACTGACTGAAGTTACTCCGCTACGTAAAATCCATACCATTCCCCACCGAAGCAATTCTGTATTTGCCGGCATGGTGAACGTACGTGGACAGTTACTTCTTTGCTGCTCTCTGCATGGGCTCTTAGGGCTTCGACAGATAGACCCTCTGGTACTGAAACAAAGAAAAACCTTGGATCAGAAAAGTGATGACAATCGCAGTATTCAGCTATCTGACGATGCCGCGATTCTTGCTCCTGAGAGACTCTTGGTCACCTCGCTCACTACCGGCCGCGTTACACGCAGATGGACTTTTCCTGTGAATGAAGTTGCTGGTGTACACCGAATTAGTGAAGAAGAACTACGAGAGGTTCCATCGACTGTTGGCAAGCCTGGACAAAGATTTTCAAGTGCCTTGTTTTCGTGGAATTCGCGCACCGTAAGCCTCCTTGATACAAACCAGATTTTCGATGGAATCCACGAACAAATCCCATCCTAAGGCGGCAGCTTTTCTAAAGAAGGTGTTCACGTGAACGATGACTTAAGCGGTTTTTCTATGCTTGAACTGTTTCGGCTGGAAGCTGAAAGCCAGGCGGAAATTCTATCTTCAGGAGTTCTCGCAATTGAAGAGCAACGTCAGTCTGCTGAAATAATTGAGTCACTTATGCGGGCAGCTCATTCTCTAAAGGGTGCTGCTCGTATTGTGGGCCTCGACGCTGCTGTACAAGTTGCCCACGCCCTTGAAGATGTATTTCTCGCAGCTGGTGACAACAAAATAAGTGTTCAGCCTACACACGCAGACATCTTACTCACGGGGATCGACTTTCTTTCCTCTATCGCTGCCGCTGAAAATGGAAACGATGCAACCTGGCAAGACCAAGCCAACGCATGTGTCCGGAATCTGCAAGCACTTGCTTCCAGTGCTCCCCAACAAGCAAGTGACCTAAAAACAGAGGCTGTTGAACCACCAACTTCCAAAGGCACACATGAAGAGCAGTCACCAATACCGGAGGGCTTCAGTAAGGCTGAACCAACCCATCTGGCAACGGAGATGGCTGACAAGGGGGAGACTCAGCAAGGTTCCCAAGAACCAGCAAAAACAGAATCAAAATCTACTACTGAGGTTGAACCCACTGAGACGATCCCTTCCGATGTGTCGCGACTACAAAAAAAACAAAACCCAAATAATTCCGTTAAGCCACAAGAAGATCTCGCTGATTCCTCAAAAGATGAGGAGGATCGAGTTGTTCGAGTCTCTGCAGGCAGTCTCACAAGACTTGTGGGACTCGCGGGGGAATCTCTCGTTGAGGCACGTCAGCTAAGGCCATTTGCAGACTCTCTACTTGCACTCCGTGAATTTCAAACAGATTTATGTGATCAGATTACGGCATGTGAGGAGAAGATTCGTAGTGTTGAATTACCTCCCTCACAAATGACGCTCATCGAAAGTTTGCGACAGCGGTCAGTTCAGAGCCTCGACAAACTCACAAAAATTATTGAGGCTTTCGAAGGGTTTGCTCGACGCAATGAAGATCTTTCGGAGCGACTGCACCGAGAAGTAATATTCAGCCGAATGAGACCTCTTGCCGACGGCATTCATGGCTTCCCGAGACTTGTGCGAGATGTATCACGTCAACTTAACAAGCAGGTTCGGCTTGTGGTGAACGGTGAACAAACAGGTGTTGACCGGGATATCCTCGACAAACTTGAGGCCCCACTATCCCACCTTGTTCGTAATGCCCTCGACCACGGCATGGAATTGCCGGATGATCGCGCTCGTGAGGGAAAGCCTGCCGGTGGAACGATCACTATTGACGCGGGTCACCGAGCAGGAAGCCTTACCATCAGCATCACGGACGACGGACGAGGAATTAGCCTTGAATCTCTCAAAACAAAAATTATTGAACGCGAACTCGTTACTGCTCAGGTCGCCGAGCGACTTTCAGAAGCTGAACTTCTTGAGTTTTTATTCTTACCTGGATTCTCCACCCGAAATAAAGTTACTGAAATTTCTGGAAGAGGCGTGGGGCTAGATGTTGTTCAGACCATGGTGAAAGCTGTTGGCGGAACTGTTCGAATAACCACTCAGCCCGGTACGCAAACGTGTTTTACTTTGCAACTTCCGATCACGATGTCCGTTATTCGAGCCCTGCTTGTTGATATAGGAGGCGAACCGTATGCCTTTCCATTACCCCGAATTGATCACATTCTTACATGCCGACGAGAAGAAATTGAGTCGGTTGAATCTCGTAATTATATCGACCACGATGGTGTTGCAATCGGCCTTGTACACGCCAGCAATGTTTTTGATATTGAGATGCCCGATAGCGACGAAGACACCCTGTCGATTGTTGTTGTAAGTGATAGGGGCCAGCGTTTTGGATTAGTAATAAATGAGTTTCTAGGCGAGCGTGATCTCGAAGTTCGCCCACTTGATTCACGACTCGGGAAGGTGCCCAACATAAGCAGCGCTTCGCTCCTGGAAAACGGAGACCCTGTTCTAATTGTTGACATTGAAGACCTTGTTCGGTCAATCGATAGTTTACTTACTGGCCGGGGAATTTCTCCAATTGATGCCGCCCGAGAAGAACTGGAAGCCAGCCAAGCAAAGCGGATATTAGTGGTTGATGACTCAATTACTGTACGAGAACTCGAGCGTCAACTGCTTCAGTCACGAGGGTATGAGGTGGATGTTGCAGTAGATGGAATGGACGGATGGAATGCTTTTCGTAGCACACCCTACGATCTTGTTGTCAGTGATGTCGACATGCCGCGCATGGACGGGATTGGTTTAGTAACCCTCATTAAAACTGATGCACAACGCAGCCATGTCCCCGTCGTTATTGTGTCCTACAAAGACCGTGAAGAGGATCGATTGCGAGGTCTTGATGCTGGGGCAAATCGGTACCTTACAAAAAGTAGTTTTCAAGACGACACGTTCCTTGAAACAATCGTCGACCTTATTGGTGAGCCCACCGACTAAAATTCACTCGAGACTCAATTGCTTCCATTAAATCAAGCACCGTCCGCTCTGCAGGGTCACCGTTCAGCCCAATAACCTGAACGCCCACCGGCAGCCCAACACTTTCAATGTCCGTTTGAATTGCAGTTCGCAGAACACGATCAAAGCTGAAGGCACGTCCAGATTGCTCATCCCCGCGAACTCGGGTCACTGGAACAACACCTGCAGGCAAGTCTACAAGATTAGCCAGTAGACACGGTGATGCTGCTGCAACAAGACGCGCTGCGGTCCCATGTTGCAAAGCGGGCAATGAAGATACTGGACAAATGATGGCATCGAATTCCTCGGCTGTATCCCGCATATGTTTGACAATCTGCTCACGGCGCGAAACCAATTCTTCGAATCCTTTTTGGCTACGTGGTCCAGTTGCCATCAAAGCAACTGCATCAATTCGATTTCCAATGATCCTCATGAAGGCTGAAAGAAACGGACGAACCCATCGTGGCAAACCTCCTATCCACAAAAGTTTTGCAATACCAGGAATAGGTTTATCGTCACCAAAGAGGTGCTCAATATCACGCCCACCATCAGCGGAAAGAAGCCCGAACATGACCCAGGCGGCATCTTGCGCAACCTCATCCTGAACAAATTCAACATGGTGCCCGGCTTGAACCAGGGCCTCAGAAGCTTCACGAACTGCCCTTTTTATTGCTGGAGAGGGTTCGATTATTCCTGCATCTTCCCAGACTGCAATTTTCATCGAACGAAATGGTTCTTCTCGACTGGTTACCAGTTCAAGAGAATCTGCAACGAGTTTGAGATCAGCAACATTCGAGGCTAAGAATCCAGTACGAGAAGATACGACTCCAAAGTTTGGCATCGAATTGAAGGCTCCTCCCCTACCCAGTTTACCTGATGAAGGAAGAAGAGAGGGCACACCACATGCGTGGGCAGGCTGACGAACGCTGCCAGCCAAATCGTTACCCACGCCTAACGAAACCACGCCAGCGGCAACAAGCGCAGCATCGCCACCGCTCGATCCACCTGGACCTCGTGTCTTTGTCTCCGGATGGTTGGTTTGTCCCCAGACTGGATTGGTTGTTTCATGCAAATACATTGCTTGCGGAACATTCGACTTCCCTACAACCACAACACCGCATGCTTTGAGTTGCTGCACAATGGACGCATCTTCAGTATCAACCAAACCGCACCTAGAGGGGATGCCGAGCGTTGTCTGAAGCCCCTGAACTGAGAAGCATTCTTTTATACTTGCCGGAACACCTGAGAGGGGGCTTTTTCGATCAACGTTGATACATACTTCTTGTGCATTCTCGTATTGAGGTTGCACAAGTGCATTGAGCCACTCATGCGTCTTTTGAAATTGCTGGTACGAGTCCGAAAGCACCTGCTGCGGACTGGTCGTTTTATCGTGGACAGCGCGTACTATTTCAACAATTGAACCTCGGGGCATTAAAAACCCTTCCTAAACTTACATCGCGTTAGATAACGGACTCCACCGGATCCGCTGACAGTCCGTGTATAGGTCCGTATCGTCGGTAAAGACTTTCCACCAAATATTTCTCAGAAACCGACTCTCCGGAAACCTTCTCTACAAGTGCTTCAGACGTATGGGTTCTACCAGAAGCATGAATATGTTGGTGAAGCCAATGGAGAAGTGGAGCAAATTCACCTGCACGAATTTGTTCAGCAAGACCAACACCCGCCTGTTGTGCAGCATTCATTATCTGTGCAGAAAAGATATTGCCTAGCGTGTATGTCGGGAAATAGCCAATTAAGCCAGCCGGCCAATGAATATCCTGCAACACACCCTCCCTAACCGTCGATGGACGCTTCCCAAAGTCGGCTTCAAAGCGATCATTCCAAGCGTCTGGGAGATCAACAACCGCAAGATTTCCATGGATGATCTCTCGTTCAAGATCAAACCGCATCATTACATGTAAGTTATACGTTACCTCGTCCGCCTCAACACGAATGAAATTTGGCTCAACACTCCTCACCGCTTTTGCCAATTCATCTGATGTCACGTCATCGAATGATTCAGGGAAAGCTTTTCGAGCAAGTGGATAGCACCATTCCCAGAATTCAGGTGAACGACCCACAAGGTTTTCCCAGAGTCGTGATTGTGATTCATGAATGCCAAGAGAAGTAGCCTCGCCAGGTGGCAAACCAAACCAATCAACTGGTAATCCCTGTTCATAGAGACCATGCCCAGCTTCATGAAGAACACTGTAAAGAGCTGTGGGCAGAAACGCTTCATCCCAACGTGTCGTGAGACGACAATCGTTAGGTCCAAGCGTTGAGCAGAAGGGGTGGGCTGTTGTATCAAGACGCCCCCTCTCAAATTGAAAACCAATTTTTTCAATAATCTGGCGGACAAATGTTTGTTGTGTTAGAAGTGGAAAGGCACCCCGAAGGACCGCGTCTTGTGGTCCGTTGGTTGACTCAAGGCAGCCGCGAACAAGAGGAGCCAAAGCTTTCCGCAACCTTGAAAACGTTGCATCAACAGACCTCCATCGAGCTCCTGGTTCGTAATCATCCATCAGGGCATCATAGGGATCTAACTCTGGACTCTGGCACATTGCCAGTTCTCGCTTAAGTGAAAACATTTTCTCCAGATGAACGACCATCTTTTTCCATTCTGACGCTTTTACCGCGCGCACCCATTCCTGCTGGGATTCAATCGATGTTCGAGCAATCTCTTCAACAAGTCTTTCTGGCACACGAGACTGTTTCTGAAAATCCTGATGAAGCAATCGAATCGTTGCCTGCACAAATTCGGGGCCATCCGTCGCAAGCGAGCTATCCGCAAGTTTTTCTAGCCTCTCTCCTTGCTCTTTCTTTGTTCGCTGGACATGAGTGAGGGCTGCTAATGCCGCTGCTTGGTCCGCCCGAAAATCACCTGCCGCAGCTGGCAACATCGTCTGTTCGTCCCACTGCAGCAAACCATCAACGGTTGCTAAAAGAGACACTGACTTTGCATGCTCACACGAGGCTAGAAAATCCTCGTACCCTGACTTCTCATTGACCACATCTGAATAATTCACTCTTTTTCCACCTCACAAAGGTCAAAATATTTTATTTGTCGAGTTCTTTTTTACCAATGAAAAGACGACACTTGTTGAATCTGATTATCATGATGATTAACTACAGTACACAATTTTGAAATCCCACACACAAGGACAGTCATTCACGATGCTTGATGCACTCATTATTGCAGCCCACCCAGATGACGCTGAGCTTGGGATGGGAGGAACCATTCTGAGAATGCTTGAAGATGGCTTGCGTGTTGGCATTCTGGATCTCACCAATGGCGAGCCCACTCCGCTCGGAACACCAGAAATCCGGATGAGTGAAACACAAGCAGCGACTGACATATTGGGTATTACATGGAGAGACAACCTCGGACTCCATAATCGGAAACTTCAGCCTGACCTTGCTGCAAGAACAGCTCTTGCCGGCGTCATGAGACAAACCCGGCCACGCTGGCTTTTTACTCATTATTGGGTCGATGCCCACCCTGACCATGTTGCTGCGTGTGAACTTACTGAAGCTGCACGATTCTGGGCAAAACTTTCAAAATGCGACCTACCATCCAAGCCCCATCACCCGGAACGCATCTTCCACTTTTGGAGTGTCCACCAAAAGACTCCCCCACAACCGTCTTTCGTAATTGATACAACGAAGACCCACCAAAAGAAACAAAAGGCTATCCTCTGCTACAAAAGCCAATTCCCCTCCCCTGAGTCGGGGTTATCTGTTCCCGAGCGGGTAGCAGCCGGAGATGCCTGGTGGGGGACGATGATCGGCACAGCCGCTGGTGAACCCTTCGCCTGCCGTGAACCAATTGCTTTGTCCGGATTTGGTGACTTACGGTGACTTTTACGAAGAGACGGTTCTTCTCAAAAAAGACGTTTCATGCACCTCGTGAAGTCTGGGCGCTCCAGGCAGGCTTATTGTGTCAAATTGAGCAACCGTTTGAGTACAGCCTGCTTGGGTGAGGGAGACTTCGCAGGCTAGCACGCAGAACTCTGGCGAGCAGCGTGCATGAGAGCCGAATAACTTTACAGGCAGGAACTAGGACCTGCCCCTTGCACTGAACGTCAGTACGCTCTCGCTTTCGCCGGAAGGAAAAGCACTCATGGCCTCTCGAGATATAAACGTCGTTGCACTCGTAAAGGGCAGTGAGCGATATGTGTTTCTCTACGATGATGACAGTAGAACAGAAACACTGAGAACACTTAACCGCTACGCATCAGATCCAAAGCTTAGCTTTTCCTGGTACGACGCGTCAGTTCTTGGCCAAAAAGTTCGTCAAAACAAGTCTCATTCACGAAGAGAAGGCATCGTCCCACGAGTTGACCGGCGAACCTCGTAGCTTCAGCGTTCAACAATTGCCTTCAGTCAACGGTTTCTCAACGCTCTCATTTTTATGCTTAGAAGGTTATGGTCGATCACGCTGCGAACCCTGCTTTTAGAGAGGCTTTGAATCGATATCTTCGTTTCCTTGCAGCTGAAAGAGGTGGTGCAACCCATACGGTAAAAAGTTACCGTGAGGACTTGCTCCAACTAATTGATTATCTTCAAGAAGCTGGCTGCAACCGACCTGCAGACGTCACGACAGTTGTGCTTCGCCGTTACGCGGCAGCCCTTCACGCAACGGGCTACGCACCAACTACAATAGCTCGCAAGTTAGCGAGCATCCGTAGTTTCTATCGATTTGGCCACAGAGAAGGATGGGTCTCATCGAACCCGGCCCAGCCTCTCCGAAGTCCAAAGAGGGGCCGTTCTCTCCCAAAGTTCTTAACCGGAGATGAGATAGCACGTTTGCTGGTCGCGCCATCTGCTACCACTGATGCAGGACTTCGTGATCGGGCCATCCTCGAGCTTCTCTATTCTTCCGGAGTTCGCGTAGCGGAATTAGCTGCAGTGAATGACACCGATCTCGATCTTGAATCTGGCACCGTGAAAGTGCGTGGCAAAGGACGTCGAGAGCGGCTGGGAATAGTCGGTTCACACGCACGCCAAGCAATCAAACGATGGCAACAGGTCCGAAAGAGATTTGGAAAGCGACAATCAGTTGGTAGCACACACCCCCTCTTTCTTAACAAATTTGGTGGCCGGCTTTCGGTGAGAAGTATTGGCCGTTTGTTAGAAAAACATCTCGCAACGACTGGACTGACCGGCCGAGCAAGCCCTCATACACTCCGTCACAGTTTTGCCACACACTTACTTGATGCCGGTGCAGATATCAGAAGTGTTCAAGAACTTCTTGGACACAAAAGTCTCGTTACGACGCAAATCTATACTCACGTTACGACAAGCCGTTTACTTGAAGCATTTGAAAACGCACACCCACGTGCTCACTAGCTGTTTTTTCATTAAGCAAGCCCACGCCTCACTGCCCACACAGCAGCCTGAGTCCGGTCATTTACGGCGAGCTTTCGGAGAATGTTTTGAACATGCTCTTTCACAGTTTCCACGCTAATTGTCAGAGATTGGGCAATTTCCTTGTTGGAAAGCCCTAGCGCTACGTGCCTCAGAACCTGCATCTCTCTCTGAGTCAGTGGGACGTCGGGATCAGGTGTCACGACACGATTGGCCATGGTTGTCGCCACTCTACGCAACTCTCCAGCACGCATTGGGAGTTGACCTGAAGCAGCTCCCGTAATTGACTCCAGCAGCTCTTCTCGGCTGGAACCCTTGAGAATGTAGTCGTGAGCTCCCGATGCAACGGCTCGAGCAATGTACGTTGGATTATCGAACGTCGTGAGCATAATACATCGTACACTCGGGACGTCACTACGAATTTTTTCAAGCGCTGCGAGACCGTCATTTCCAGGAGCCATCCTAATGTCGAGCAAAACAACATCAGGCTTATGCTTGCGTGCAAGACTGACAGCTTCCTCACCAGTTGAAGCTTCAGCAACTATCTCAATATCAGTGTCGTCAAGGAGACTCACAAGCCCGAATCGTACGACTTCATGATCGTCTGCGATAATAACACGAACCCTAGCAGCAGCCATAAATTCTCTTTTCTTAGCGATTTTTCTACGAACCAAAGGTTCCGAGCATTCTGATGAAAACGGTTTCTCTGATCTTTCGGAACTGTCTTGGATTTCGAGAAACATCAAATGCCCACGGCTATTTCCTAATTAATGATCATGCATTCGGAGACTAGAGACTTC
>Ga0209425_10006318_pt1 | contig 11368 bp, 10 predicted proteins | sample COG_05_FD_184749 | JGI IMG/M metagenome (GOLD analysis project Ga0209425, IMG submission 184749) | Pelagic Microbial community sample from North Sea - COGITO 998_met_05 (SPAdes) (version 2) | ecosystem: Environmental > Aquatic > Marine > Neritic zone/Coastal water | place: Helgoland, sampling... | reverse complement strand
AAAATGCATCCTATGAAGATAGATATCAGCGAGCGGTTGAACTTATCAAAGTTATTGGAATGGAGGGATATGAATTTGATACTCCTGAATTTAAAGAGCAAGCAATAGAAAATATGAAACGTTCCAAGGATGACACAGGCTTTTCAAGACAATTGCTTGCTATTCTTGCATCAAAGAATAGATTCAAAAAAATTCAATCTATAAATACTCCAACCCTGATAGTTCATGGTGAAGATGACCCATTACTTAAAGTAAAAAATGCATATAAAATGCACAAATTAATACCAGCAAGTGAGTTAATAATAATTGAAGATATGCGTCACTTAATCGAACAACCTATTCTTGATCAATTCAAAGATAGACTTATAATTCATCTGAAGACCAACTCCTAAAATAAAATGATATCAACAGCTCTAAAAAGGAATTATGCAACTGGAGCAGCTGCAAATGGCGTTAAAACTGATATGTTTACGTTTTTTTTACTCTTTTTTTATACAAATATTGCTGGGTTAGAGCCTGCCTTGGCAGGCTTAGCTATTTTGGTGGCTCTGTGTGTTGATGCTATTACCGATCCATTAATGGGAACAATTACAGACAGAACTAATTCAAGATTTGGAAGGAGGCATCCATTTATGTTTGTATCTTTTATTCCGTTATCTATAGGTTATGTTTTATTGTTTATTCCAAATCCTAGTTGGGATGTTTCACAAACAGGGCTATTTCTCTGGATGGTTAGTTTTGCAATTTTAACCCGAGTGGGTATGACTCTATTTGATATACCTCATAGAGGTTTGGGTGCTGAGCTTTCTAAAGATTACGAGGAGAGGGCACTAATAATGTCTTGGCGAGAATTATTTGGTTGGCTAGCAGGTCTTACAAATGCTTTTTTAGGTTATTTTATCTTTTTAAGAGCAACTCCAGAATATCCAAGAGGTATGTTAAATCCAGATGCATACCTTCCTTTTGCATTTGCAGGCGCGGCAATAATGGTTGTATCCATTTTATTTTCATCTTTTTCAACTCTCAACGTGGGCAAATCATTATCTAAATGGACAGGATCCATTAAATTAATAGATATTTATAATGAACTTAAAATAGCCTTATCAAATAGGTCTTTTATAAGATTATTTTTTATAAATCTAACGCTAGCTATAGCTTGGGGTTTAGGTAATGCTTTAACTCTTTATGTGAATACTTTTTTTTGGGAATTCACGACTGTTCAAATTACTGCTTTTTTACCAGTTTATGCTGTTTGTTCCTATTTTGGTTTTCTTTTAACACCAATATTAATCAGACGTTTTGATAAAAAATATATTGTAATTATTAGCTTGCTCGTAGTTTCTTTTATGACGTTAATGCCATTTACATTTTTTAACCTAGGTCTCACTCCTGAAAAAGGTTCATGGGCATTAATACCATTACTTTCATCCTTTCTTGTTTTTGGAATGACTTTTAATATTATTGGAATTATGACAAGAGATTCTATGCTTGGAGATATTAGTGATGAGGTTGAGTTAGACAGTGGAAAAAGACAAGAAGGAATTCTTTATGCTGCTGTATCTTTCATGCAAAAAGTTAATACTGGGTTAGGTAGTTTTACGGCAGGACTTGTTCTCTCATTTATAGGTTTTCAAGGCTCAGTCAGTTCCAGTGATGAGATCTATTCATTAATAATTATTCAGGGCCCTGTGGTTGCCACTTTAATATTAATTCCTGCTTTCTTAGTTTATAGATATAAAATTACAAGAAGTAGGCATGCCGAAATCATCAAAGCACTAAATACTTAAATCCTAAATAAATATATATATATCTATATACCCCTAATTCAAATAGAATCACTTAATGAAAATTTCAGACAACCTTATCCTTATTCCTTGGATTCTGGGTTTTATAAATTTATTAACACCTTTTAGTAATATTTCCCTTTTTTGGATTATTACTGCATTTTTTTATGGCCTTTTATTGGCACACTTAATTGAGTGCATTGTTTATAGAGATAAAATTATTAATGGTGCTAAGAGCCCTATAATTGGTTTCTTTTTAACATTAGTTTATGGCATTCTTTTTTTAAGATCCTTTAGTCAAAAAAATTAATGGAAACTGTATATGAAGAGTCAGATATTCCAAAGGGATCGTCTGGTGTATGGAGCCTAGCTTGGCCAACAATAATAACAAACCTTTTATTTGCATCTTCCTCGATTATAGCTATTAAAGTTGTTGGAGGTCTTGGTCAAGATGCAGTCGCTGCAACTATTACAGGTCAAAGAATTAGTTTTATTCTTCAAGCAGTCCTAATGGGCGTTTTATCTGGAACCACTGCTCTTATGGCAAGACACTGGGGTGCAAAAGAACCACAAGAAAGCAGTAAGTACTTAGCTCAAACTATCCAACTAACGCTAACTTTTAGCATTATTTTCGCTGTCTTACTTTGGTTATTTGCTGAACCATTTGTTGCCTTCTTAGGCCTCAAAGGACAAGCATTAGCAATGTCAGTCATTTATTTAAAATATTTAGCACCCTTTCTTCCATTACTCGCAATAGGTCTTTCTGTTACAACAGGCTTTAGGTCTATAGGAGATGTGAAAACTCCATTAATTATCTCAGTAATTATGAATGTTATAGGTGTCACTTCTATGGTTATTTTGACTCATGGATATTATGGATTTAATAATTATGGAGTTTATGGTGCGGCTATAGGAAACGGTATTTCATTTTTTTGTGGCGCATTATTATCTTTGATAGCTTGGAGATCTAATAAAGTAAAAACAAAATATTCGCCTTTATTTGTAATAGATATTTCTAGAATTAGAAATATATTTCAAGTTGGTCTTCCTGCTGCTGCAGAGCAAGCAGTATTCCAATTAGGTATAAATGCTTTTTTAATAATCGTAGCCCAGTATGGAACTACTGCTTATGCCGCATATGGAATAGGTATACAAATCTTAGCCTTTTCTTTTGTGATCGGTTTTGGTTTTTCTATGGCTGGAGCTAGCTTAGTTGGTCAGCATATGGGTGCTGAGGATAACCTTCAGGCAAAGAGATCAGCATGGAGTGGGATGCGTTTATCAATTACATTTATGACTATTTTTGGAGCATTTATAATCTTGTTTGCTGAACAGATTGTTGGATTTTTAATTGATGACGCAGAAGTTATTAGATTAACAGTAATTTTTATCTGGATTATGGGATCCTTGCAGCCCTTAATGGCAATTGAATTTTCTCTAGGTGGTGCTTTAAGAGGAGCAGGGGATACTAAATCTCCATTACTTATTACTTTAACTTGTTTATTGCTTATAAGAGTCTTATTAGCGGTTATATTTTTATACCTAAATGCAGATATCATTTTTATATTCGCTACATTGATAGCTGATTATTCTGTGAAAGCTTACCTTTATGTAAGAACTTTTAGGTCTGAAAAATGGATGGAATCTTTAGATATTAGGGCAAATCATTAGATAGGCTATCCAAGGCTTTGCTTATTCTAGTCCAAAGTTTTTTTTCATCAGCGCCAGCATCTTTTGCAGGCAAGTTGGAGTAAAAGTCTACCAAAAGCCTCTCGATTAACGTCTTTTTATCATTGGCGCCTTTATTGAATTTGTCAGCTAGCATCTCAAGTTGTATTGTTTGTCTTAATTTTAAATCTTTTTTTAAGGGTTCAATTTCTGCCATTATTTCAAGCTTGATACATGAATAGGTTAGCTTATCTTTGTCCAGCTTGTTTTCAGAGGCCTGTATAGCATTTAGGATGGATTTTGGAATGCTTTTACCTTCCGAACTTTTTTTACCAAGTAGAATTTCATATAAATTATTATATGACTCTACTTTTGCACTGCTTAATTCTTTTGTAATACTATCTTGATAAGTACTTACATTTTTTATAAAAACATGCATTTCCTTAGTTTTATTAAGATTAACAAGCAATGCTGCTGCTGATCTTAATTCCGAAGGACTTTTTGTTTTATTTTTTATTTCTTCAGTTAATAATTTTAACGCTTCCAAGTCTTTTTCAACATCTTCTTTTTTTGCATTGAAAAATCTATCAGCTGATTTATTAAATTTATCCCATAACTTATTATCATTTTTTCTGCCAGCTGAGCCAGCTAATTTCCATTGCTGCTTGAGATCATTAAATTTCTTTATACAAGTATCGTTATCTTCATCACTAATTAGATCAACTTTTGCAATTAATGCTTCTTTTGCTTTAATAACAACATTTTCTTGTCGTTCAATTTCTTTAGAAATTGGTCTTTTAGCTTCGTAATATTCATCTCTTAACTTTTTAAGATCTTTATCTAAGACAGGAGCGTGTTCTTTCCATTGATTAAAAATGGAATTAATGAAATTAATTAAACTTCTGGCATCAGCCCACTTACCAGAATTATCTTCAACATACTGGTTCATTTTAGTTATTAATAATCTTCTTTGAACTGCGTTATGAATTTTTTTCTCTTTTAGCTCATCAAAAAACTCTTTACATGGCTCCCATGCTTTATTGGTTAATTCATTAAAAGCTTGCCATTGCTCTCTACCCGCAGGTCTACTTGAAAGGTCCAAGAGTTGCCATTTTGCCTGCAAGTCATGAATAACATTAGCTTGCTTTTTAGGAGTATCTGAAGGATTCTCGACAATATTTTTTATAGCATCAATGAGCTCATTCCTCTTAGGATTAGCTGCAAATGATGAAACATCATCGTAATATCTAGATTGTGCTAGAGCAGCATTAAACTTATGACGTAATTTATTAGGAATTTTTCCAGATTTTCTAATCTGATTATTAACATCTCTTACAATTTTTTGGGCTTTTTTAATAGCACCGTCAGAAAAAAGCTTTTCTGCCTGATCTAAATCTTTAAATAAATCTTTACTAGTTTCCACATTAACCCTTATGAAGTTTATAATTAAAAAATGAAAAAACGAATTCTAACAGGAATTACGACAACTGGTACTCCTCATGTAGGAAATTATTTAGGAGCAATAAAGCCAAGTCTTCGTTTAGCTAAGGAAAGTGAAGAGTCCTTCTTCTTTTTAGCTGATTACCACGCCCTAATTAAAACAAATGATTCTCAAAGCATTAAAGCTTCAGTCAATGATGTTGCACTGGCATGGTTATCATCAGGATTAGATACAAATAACTCTTTTTTTTATAGACAATCAGATATTAAGGAAATTACAGAACTCAACTGGATACTAACTTGTATAACAGCAAAGGGTTTAATGAATCGAGCCCATGCATATAAAGCTGCTACCTCAGAAAATAAATCTGACGAAGATAAGGGTATTAACATGGGTTTATTTTCGTACCCTATTTTAATGGCTACAGATATCTTAATTTTTAACTCAACGCATGTCCCTGTTGGCCCAGATCAGATGCAACATCTTGAAATGACTAGAGATATAGCTAATAGGTTTAATCATTTGTACAAAAAAATATTCAATATTCCTGAGGCAATAATTCAAGATGATGGAAAAGTAGTGCCAGGTCTAGATGGAAGAAAGATGAGCAAATCTTATAATAATATTATTCCTTTATTATCAGATGAAAAAACTTTAAAAAAATCAATAGCTAAAATTATTACTAATTCTTTAGAACCTGGCGAGCCCAAAGATATAGATGGTTGTAATGTTTTTAATTTATATTCCCATTTCTCCACTAGTAAAGAACAATCTGATTTTGCAAACGAGTATGCTGATGGAATTTCATGGGGTGAAGCTAAAAATAAACTCTTTCAAAGCGTTAATGCTGAGCTCACTCCTATAAGAGAAACTTTTAATACATTACAGCAAGATAAAAGTCTTGTTAATGATTTACTTGATGCTGGAGCTGCTAAGGTTAGACCTCTTGCAGCAGAAATGCTTGGTGAAATCAGAGAGCTTGTTGGCATTTCTAAGATTGACTAAGATAATTCCTCTAAAAATTTCAAGACATAATCTTGATAATATTCAAAGCATAAAAGTGCGATTAAGTAATCATGCAACTTTTGCCTCACTGCAATGGGATATCAAAAGCAATCGAAATATTTCTTGGAAAAACCTATTTTCAGAAATTATATCTTTTAATGAATACAACTTTATTCATCTAAATCATAATTCTTTTTCATTAATGGGATCACATGGTCCCTATAGTATTAATAATGTAAATGATAAGTCTTACGACTTAATCGATTCAGAGTTTTTTTACTCTTCACTGAACAGTATTTTAGAAAAAGACCATTGGTTACAACCACCAATAGACAATAGTAAAGTTTCTATTTTATTACATAGAGCCAAAGATTTAAGTAATAGTGCATCAGATATTTATATGCTCAACTCGTCTTTTTATAAACCCACTCAGCCTTATGATCACGAGTGGAGTCATGCATTTATAGAATATTATGAATATTTTGTAATTACTCCAAACAAGGTATTTGTGTGGAGTCTGGTTTATGAATAGTGGTGGCTTTTGGTTAAAATTTGGACTTTTTACAGTTGGCCTAGGTCAATCATTTGTATTTGTTTTAGTTCCACCTCTAGCAAGAGATCTTGGACTGTCTGAAGTTCAAACTTCAATAATCTTTGCAATTTCTGCGGTGGCTTGGGCTATGACTAGTGCGGGCTGGGGGAGAGCTAGCGACAGATATGGAAGAAGAAATATAGCAATACTGGGTCTTGTAGGTTATGCAATATCTATGGTCGCACTTATTACCCCATTATTTTTAGTTGAAAGGAATGTGCTAGACGTAATTTATTTATTTCCTTTATTGATTTTGGGCCGTCTTATAAATGGAATTATTGGATCAGCAACTAGGCCTGCTTCTTTTGCTTATGTTGCTGATACAAGCTCAAGAGAAGAAAGAACATTAGAATTTGCAAGAATGGAATCAAGCTTTCTTGCAGGAACAGTAATGGGGCCGCTTCTTGGAGGAATTCTATTCTTAGTTACAAAAGAAACTCCTTTTTATCTATTTAGCGCATTAGCTTTAGTAGGATCCATAGGAATATTTTTTAATCTTGAGCAGCATGACATTAAACCAAGAGATCCCGAAATATCTAAAATTTCATACTCCTCTAATAATGTTTGGCCTTTTTTATTTTTAGCTGCATTAACAAGTTTGTGCCAAGCTTCACTTCTTCAGTCTATTGGTTTTTTTGTAACTGATACATTTGGAAGCCTAGATGATATTGCTATTCTTATAAGCGTCTCTTTCGCTCTTATATCAATTTCAGCTATTGTCAGCCAATATCTATTTACTGATTTAGTTGCATTAAATAATTATAAACTACTTATATGCGGTGGTTTATTAATGGCTTTATCTTATTATGCCATGAGTTATTCAGATACAATTGCAATATATTACTTAACGTTAATATTTAATGGCTTTGGTGTTGGCATGATGCGACCTGCAACAGCATCAAGCTTATCACTAAGTCATTTACCAGAAAACCAAGGCTCAGCAGCCGGATATTTAGGATCAGTTATGCCAATAGGTCATATGATGGTGCCAGTTGTAGCAATGCCGATTTATGCTATCCAGCCCAATCTTTTGTATGTTTTCAGCTCAGGATTATGCATTCTTATCATTTTCTTTATAATAGTTCATCCAATCTTTAAGGAAAATTTAATTGATTAAAACAAAAGCATTATTACTAGTAAACTTAGGAACACCAGATACACCAACGTACTGGAGTGTTTATAAATTCTTGAATCAATTTTTAATGGACAAACGAGTCCTTGATTATCCTTTTATATTTAGATTTATTCTTGTGAACTTTATAATTTGTCCACTTAGATCTTTTTCATCATCAAAAATATATAAGAAATTATGGAACTCAACTACTGGCTCTCCATTACTTCATAACACGCAAAAACTAACAGAAAAAATAAAAGAATTATTACCAAACTTCGATGTAGCTTATGCAATGCGCTATCAAAAGCCTTCGATAGAAGATAATTTGAATAAGCTTTTAGAAAACAATCCTGATGAATTAATAATATTACCTTTGTTTCCTCATTATGCTGCCTCAACAACTGGCTCAGTTTTTGCTGAAATCTCTCGAGTCCTAAACAAAAGATGGTCAGTGCCTGAAATTAAATTTATTAATCAATTTTATGATGATGAATCTTTTCTTGAGGCTTGGATAGATCAAGCTCAACATTTTGATGTCCAAAGTTATGACAAGATTGTCTTCAGTTATCATGGTCTTCCATTAAGTCATGTAAATAAAATTTATTCAGATTCACTATGTTCAGACAATGATTGTGAATTAGGTATTACTGATGAAAATAAATTTTGTTACAAAGCTACAACCTATGAAACCACCAAACTACTTGCAAGCAGATTAAATATTAGATCATCTGATTACGTAGTCTCTTATCAATCTCGACTTACCAAGAACTGGCTTGAGCCTTTTAGTGATGAGGTTTTAGAGGATCTAGCTAAAAATGGTTCTAAAAATGTCCTTGTTTTTTCACCTGCCTTTACAGCAGACTGCCTTGAGACGATCATCGAGATAGGAGATGAGTATAAAGAACTTTTTATAGACGCCGGTGGCGAAAAGCTAGATTTTGTTCCATCATTAAATTATTCAGATAAATGGGCAAATGCTATTATTAAAATTATAAATAAAGAGGATAAAAATGTTTAAAGACGACTTATTAAAAGATAAAAGAATTCTTGTAACAGGGGGTGGAACTGGACTTGGAAAAGAAATGGCAACTCACTTTGCAAAGCATGGTGCTGAGATATTTATATGTGGAAGAAGAGAGAACGTACTTGAAGAAACTGCTAATGAACTTAAAGAGAAATATGGATCTAAAGTACATTATTCAACCTTGGACATTAGAGACTCTAAAGATGTGGATAGTTACATACAAAGTATTTTTGATTCTGGTCCTCTAGACGGTTTGGTCAACAATGCAGCTGGAAACTTTATATCTCCTACTAAAGATTTATCACCAAAAGGGTTTGATGCTATCTCTAATATTGTATTTCATGGAACTTTTTATGTGACACATGCTATTGGCAAGAGGTGGATTGAAGCAAATCACAAAGGATCAATTATTTCTATTCTGGCTACTTGGGTATGGACAGGTTCGCCTTTCGTAGTTCCATCTGCAATGTCAAAATCAGGTCTTAATGCAATGACACAATCTTTAGCAGCAGAATGGGGCCAATACGGTATTAAAGTTAATGCAATTGCTCCTGGACCGTTTCCTACAAAAGGAGCTTGGGAAAGATTAAATCCTAATGGAGATGATGGAAGTGTTATGGGAGATCATCCAATGGGAAGAGTTGGAGAAATGAGCGAGTTGCAGAATCTAGCAACTTTCTTGATGGCAGATGGATGTGAGTACTTAACTGGACAAACTATAGCAATCGATGGAGCTCAGTATCTGACTGGGGGCGGAACTTTTTCAAACCTCTCAAAATTGTCTGAGGATGATTGGGAACAAATGAGAAACATGATAAGGTCGAGTAATAACAAAGATAAAGCTGACAGATAAAAGCAGGATACATTATGGAAAATACATACGAAACAATGAATGGCATTTTAAGTGCTCAGAAAAAACATTTCATAAAAGAGGGAGCTCCTTCTATTGAACTTAGAGTAGATAGACTTAATAGACTAAAAGCTTTAATTATGGATAACAGATATGACTTTGTTGAAGCCTTAAACTCTGACTTTGGCAATAGATCTAAAAATGCTTCATTAATGACAGATGCTTATACAATAGTTCCCGAGATAGATAATGCTATTAAAAATATTAAAAAATGGACCAAGATTGATAAAAGATATTCCAACTTTCCAATGGGTCTCCTTGGAGCTAAGTCTTATGTAAGTTATGAGCCACTTGGAACCGTAGGAATGATCTCTCCATGGAACTTTCCAGTAAATCTTGGTTTTGGGCCTCTTGCATCTATCTTTGCTGCAGGGAATCAGGTTATGCATAAGCCTAGTGAACTATCACCTCTTTCAGCAGCCCTGATGAAAGATTTATGCGATAAAGCTTTTGATGAAACAGAGTTTGCAACATTTTTAGGTGGCCCTGAGGTTGGATCATCATTCACTAAATTACACTTTGATCATTTGTTATATACTGGCAGTGGAGAGGTTGCTAAACATGTCATGCAATCTGCTGCTCAAAACTTAGTACCAGTTACACTTGAGCTAGGAGGCAAATCCCCAGTTGTTATTGGAAATAGTGCTGATATGAAGGTGTCTGCAAAAAGAATTATGTTTGGAAAGACTATGAATGCAGGACAGATATGCCTAGCCCCAGATTATGTTTTGGTTCATAAACATAAAAAAGATGAATTCATCTCTGAAGTAGAAAATACTGTAAAGGAATTCTATCCTTCAATTAAAGATAACGAAGACTATACATCCATAATTAATGAAAGACATTTCGATAGAATTAATTCACTTATTACTGATGCAAAAGAAAAAGGTGCTCATATCAATCAGATAAATCCATCAAATGAAGATTTCAGTCAGCAAGAGTTTTATAAAATTCCGCCAACAATCATCACTAATACCACCGAAGATATGAATGTTATGCATGAAGAGATATTTGGACCAGTTCTACCTGTAGTTACCTACGAAAATATTAATGAAGCCTTAGATCTTATTAACTCCAAGGATAGACCACTTGGTTTATATTACTTCGGTTCTAATAAAGATGAACAAGCTAATATTTTAAATAATACCTCTTCCGGAGGAGTTACTATTAATAATGTGGTTGGCCATATTCAGCAGAAAGATCTACCTTTTGGCGGAGTAGGGCCTTCAGGTATTGGAAGATATCATTCTTATGATGGGTTTAAAAATTTCTCTAATCAAAGAGCTGTTTTTAAAGATATTGGTTTTAGATTTGATAAATTATTTGAAGCTATTAGACCTCCATATAAAGGAAGCATTGAAAAAGTATTAAAGTCACTACTAAAATAAATTATGGTTAGTTTACCCATACGCCTGGGTTACAAGTATTTTCGATCCAAGAAAGGTGGATTAATTTCTTTGACATCCGGTATTGCGATTGCCGCTCTTGCTATCGCTGTTTCTGCATTAATTATAGTTACATCTGTAATGAATGGTCTTGAAAAAGAACTGCAAGATAGAATCTTGGGAGTTGTACCTCACGTTTTAATTCATTCAGATAAACCAATAAACGATTATGAGAATCTAGTAGATAAATTAGAAAATGATCCATTGGTTGTTAAAGCTTCTCCTTACATACAATTTCAAGCTTTAGCCTCATATGGAACAAAATCTAGAGGGATTATGTTAACTGGCATAGATTCATACAAAGAAGAGGATATGTCTATATTGCCTAATTTTATCATTGCTGGATCACTTGATAGCGTTAATGATGGAAATAATATTGTTATTG
>Ga0209425_10006314_pt1 | contig 11373 bp, 10 predicted proteins | sample COG_05_FD_184749 | JGI IMG/M metagenome (GOLD analysis project Ga0209425, IMG submission 184749) | Pelagic Microbial community sample from North Sea - COGITO 998_met_05 (SPAdes) (version 2) | ecosystem: Environmental > Aquatic > Marine > Neritic zone/Coastal water | place: Helgoland, sampling... | reverse complement strand
TAAATCTAACATTTTAGTTCTTAAAAAAGAAATCACTTTTGATCTTAAAGTTATATTTTTATGCATTTCATCTCTTCTTAAATCTAAAAATCTATATTTTAATCTTATATCCTCAGGATAATCCTGCTCACCAAAAACTGGTATTGGTAAATCCTTAGCACTAGATAAAACTTCTATAGACTCAATTACTACTTCGATCTTTCCAGTTTTTAATTCGGAGTTTTCTGTTCCAGGTGCTCTTTTAACTACCTTTCCATTAATTTTTAAAACAGATTCGGGTTTTGATTTTTCTAAAATTGGAAAAGATTTATTATTATTTTCTATTACACATTGAGTAATGCCATAATTATCTCTCATGTCTATAAATAATAAATTTCCATGGTCTCTTTTTCTATGGAGCCAACCAGATAAATAAACGCTCTTATTAATATCTCTCTCATTTAACTCTGAGCAATTATGTGTTCTATATTTATTCATTTGCTTAATGCTTTTTTTATTAAATTAATATTTATAGATTTACCAGTAGATAAAGACAATTCATCAATATCTCTCAAAAATTTAAACATTTTTTCGTATGATCTTTCCACATTTTTAATAATATATTCAGAAATTTTAGGATTAAGATTTATTTGCTTTTCAGAAAAAGATTTAGATATAATAACTTGAAGCAATTCATCTGTTGGTAGATCTATACCAATATATATAAAACTATTTATTCTTGATTGCAAATCTTTAAGACTAAAATTGAATTGTTTAAGAGATGAGATGCTATTTATAACTATATAATTATCTAATTGTTTTGACTGATTTAAAATTGAATATAATAGACTTTCATCAATATTATTTTGATAATTATCTATTATAAGACATTCTAAATTATTAAGATTGTTAATAATATTATTTTTCACATTCTTTGCTTCGATTAATTTTATATTTTTTATTTTTTTTTCTAGAATTTTAGATAAGTGTGTTTTGCCTGAGCCAGTGGCGCCAAACACATTCAACCATTTTCCAGGCCATTTCGGCCAACCTTCTATTAATTTATAAGCAGAAAAATTATTGTTAGAAACATAAAAATCTTGTTCATAATATTTCATTTTGAAAGGAAATTTAAAAACTAATTGATTCATTTTATAATATTAATGATCCATATTTCCTCCATACGCTGCAAGGAAACTTTATTTATTTTCAACTGTCTAACTATTTCATCTAATCTTCCAAGGTATTTAATTTTTAAAAATACTTTCTCATTGTTAAATTCTTGAACATAAATGTTTTCAACTAATTTTACTTTTTTTAATATAGAATTTAATTCTGCTAAATTATTTTTTTTAATATTTAGCTCAATACTTAGGAATGAAGGTGTGCTTACATTTATTAAATTTTGAGATTTAATTAAATCAATTATTTCTTTTTTTATTTTTATTATTGCTTCTGCATAAAGTTTTTTTTCTTGTTTATTTTTTTTATCTAAAATTATTTTCTTAACAATAACTTTTTCTAAAATTTTTATTTTTAAATAGATTTTTAATTGTTTTGGGTTAATGTCCTCTATAAAAACTAATGCTAAATTTTTAGTAACATATTCTTCAAATATCTTTTCTAATTCTATATTGAATAAATTTTCTTTATTAAAGTTAAGTCTTTGAATAGTTTCAATATTTTCTAATGGAAGAATAAATTCTATTAATTCATTTTCACGAACATTGTTCCAATTATCATAAAAAAAATTTTTATTATAAATAAGCAACTGATTATTTTTACTTAATACAGGTAAAATAAATAATTCTTTATCGTTAATTTCTGAGTAAGAAATATCATTACTATAAAATAGATCATAAAGTTTTTCTTTGTCAAAAGTAATGTTGTACTCAATTATATCGATATTCTTATTTTGATCAGTGTTAGTCGACATTTGATAATACAATACTAATTCTTTTATATTAGAAAATTTTAATTCATCTAAACTACTAATATCATCTTCTAGCAATATTTTTTTTAAAAGTGTATTAAAACCCTTTTTTATTGCACTACGTGTTAATTGATTATTAGTTAAATTTGCCTTCTTTTCTATTACGATATTATTAACATTAAATATATCATTGTTAGAAAAAACATTTCCAGTTTTGAAAAAAACAATTAAAATAATTATTAATATTTTGTTAAATTTCATAAAAAACTGAATATCATTTTTACTAATGAAAAAAATTAAAAATAGTTATAAAAAAAGCGGTGTAAATATCTCATTGGCAAATAAGCTTGTGAAACACATATCTCATGTATCAAAAAAAAATGTCAAAAAAAAGAAGAGCTCTTTAGAAAAAGATGTAATAGGCGGATTTGGATCATTATTTGATATCAGTAATATTAACATTAAAGACCCGGTAATAGTATCTTGCACAGATGGAGTTGGTACAAAAATTGAATTAGCTAATAAGTTTAAAAAGTTTGATACTATTGGGATTGATCTTGTTGCAATGTGCATTAACGATTTAATAGTACAAGGTGCAAAACCATTATTTTTTTTAGACTACGTAGCTGTAGGGAAATTAAAATTAAATAAAATTAAAAAAATTTTAAAAGGTATTTTTAATGGATGTGCTCAATCAGATTGTAAACTTATTGGAGGAGAAACAGCTGAAATGCCGGGTGTATATTCTAAAGATAAATTTGATTTAGCGGGATTTAGTGTAGGTATTGTTTCAAAAAAAAAAATATTAAATAAAAATAAAGTAAAGAAAAATAATATTATATTAGCTATTCCTTCAAATGGAATTCATTCTAACGGTTTTTCTTTGATAAGATCTATTTTAAAAAGAAAACAAATTAATAAACGACTAAAGATGGAATTAATTAAACCAACTAAAATCTATTCTAAAGAAATTTTAAATTTGATTAAAAAAAATCTCATTAACTCTGCAGCTCATATTACGGGAGGTGGCTTGGTAGAAAATATTCTAAGATCTGTTCCAAAAAATTTGTCAGTAAATATTGATTTAGGAAAAATTAAAATAGGAAAAATTTTTAAATGGATTAAAAAAAATAATATAGATGATAAAGAAATGCTTAATACATTCAATTGCGGAGTTGGTTTTTGTATTATTGTAAAAAAAGAAAATGTTAATAAAATAAAAAAATATTTTTCAAAAAAATATATGCCTTACGAAATAGGAAATATTTCTGTTAAAAAAAATAAAATAAATCTTATTAATGCTTTAAAATGGTAAAAAAAAATACTTGTGTTTTTATTTCAGGCAGAGGGTCTAATCTTAAAAATTTAATACGCAAATCTCGAGATTATAATTTTCCAATAAGTATTAAATTGATAATAAGTGATAATCCAAATGCCTATGGTATTAACTATGCAAAAAAAAATTCTATTCCATATTTAACTATAAATACCAAAAATAAATATTTTGAAGAAAAAATAATAAATTATTTAAAGAAATATAAAATTACTTTAGTTTGTCTAGCGGGCTATATGAAGATTATTTCTAAAAATTTTATTAAAAATTTTGGTAAAAATATTATTAATATACATCCCTCTTTATTGCCAAAATTTAAGGGGCTAAATACTTTTTCTAGGGTCTTAAACAATAAAGAGAAAAAAACAGGTTGTACTGTACATTATGTAAATGAAAAACTAGATGGAGGAAATATTATTTTGCAAAAAAGTTTTAATATTTCATTTAATGATGATGAAAAAACTCTTAAACAAAAAACACAAAAACTTGAATACTCTGCATTTCCTGAAGCTATAGTTAAAATTTTTAGAAACAATTAATTTTTAAAAAAAAATTCTATTTCTTTTTTTGAATTTTCTATAGAGTCCGATCCATGGACGGAGTTTTTGTCAATAGAAATTCCATACAATTTTCTTATTGTATTTGCTTCAGCATCTTTAGGATTTGTTGCACCCATCAATTTTCTATTTTCCATTACTGCATTTTCACCTTCTAAAATTATCACAACTATTGGTCCAGATGATAAATATGCACATAAATCATTATAAAATGGTTTTGATTGATGAACTTTATAAAATTCTGCTGCCTCATCCTTGGTTATGTGAATTTTTTTACTATCTTTGATTTTTAAATTATTTTTTGTAAAAATATTTTTAATATCTTCTACTAAATTTCTCTCTACAGCATCAGGTTTTATTATTGAAAGTGTTTGTTCATTTCTCATAATTTTCCTCTATAAGTTGGTTTAATAATCTTACTCCAAATCCAGTCGCTCCTCCTGAATTTAATGCTCCTCCATATTTTGAAAAAGCCATACCAGCAATATCTAAATGCGCCCATGGTGTTTTATTTAAAATAAATCTTTGCAAGAATTGGGCAGCTGTTGTTGACCCTGCTCCACCTACGTAGTTTATATTTTGCATATCAGCATTTTTGGAATTCATAAGTTTATCATAATTTTTATGAAGAGGCATTCTCCACAATTTTTCTTCAACTTTTTCACCAGCGTTTAAAATTTGTTTTGACAACTTATCATCATTAGAAAAAAGTCCCGCATATTCCGACCCTAAAGAGACTATAATTGCGCCAGTTAAAGTTGCTAAATCAACTATAAATTTAGGTTTAAATTTTTTTTCAGTGAATGACAGTGCATCTGCTAAAACTAATCGACCTTCAGCATCAGTATTTAAAACTTCGATAGTTTTACCGCTGTAAGATTTAACAATATCTCCGGGTCTTTGAGCGTCTCCACTTACCATATTCTCTACAAGTCCTACAACGCCAACAGCATTAATTTTTGCTTTTCTTATTGCCAAATTTTTCATTAATCCGACAACTGCAGCAGAACCCGCCATATCGTAAGTCATGTCTTCCATAAATCTTGCTGGTTTCAATGAATATCCGCCAGTATCAAAAGTCACTCCTTTTCCAACAAATGCTAAAGGCTTAGAGTTATTTTTTGCTCCATTCCATTCCATTGTCACAAGATAAGATCCTCTAATACTTCCCATGCCTACACCAAGTAAAGCATTCATACCTAATTTTTTTAATTTTTTGTCATCATATATGTTAACTTTTAAACCATCCTTTCTTAGAGAGTTTAATCTTTTTGCGTATTCATCTGGATGAAGAATATTTCCTGGTTCTGAAACTAAATCTCTTGCATAAAAAGTCCCCTCTTCTAAGGCATTAAATTTTAACTGATTTTGATTAGAAGGTTTATTTTTTTTTCCCAACACATTTATAGAAATAAGTCGTATGTCTTTTTTCGTTTTATATTTCTTAAATGAATAAGATTTTAACTTTAGCCCATGAAGAAAGTAGCTTATAAAATTATCATCTTTACCAATTACAGTGTCAGAATTTAAAAAGTATTCACAATTTTTTCCATGATTTATACGTCCATAAAATTCAGCACCTAAATTTTCTTGATCAAAACTCTTCAAATCTTTTTTAATGGAAATTAATATTATTTTTTTTTTTGAATTTATCTCATAAAAAAACATATTTTTTTTCAAATCACTATTTTTTAACAAATCATTTATGTAGGAAATTTCAGTATTGGATAAATATTTTTTTAAACTACTGGTATTGAATTTTTCATCGACAAATAGTACTAGATTGGATGTTGATTTGTTTGATGCTTTTTTTGTATAGTTAATTTTTATAGACATAATTTTATTAAGAGCTTACTCGATCTAACTGACTGGTATATATGGTCAAATATATCATATTTCAATGAAAAGTTTACTTTAGTGTACTATCATAGGTTGAGTTTTAACTAAAGATACATTATTTATATACTCCAAATTACAATGCTTCAAAACAAAATTTATCAAAATTTTATTAAAGAAATTATTAAAGTATTTTTTCTAATTCTTTTTGGTCTTTCTTTAATAGCGTTAACCGTAAGAGCTGTTAGTTTCTTAGACCTTATCGTAGATAATGGTTACCCTATTTCTACTTATTTTAAATATTCCTTATTAAATCTCTTTGGCATAGCTCCAAAATTCATTCCCCTTGCTTTTTTAATTTCATTAATAATATTTATTTTAAAACACATTCAAGAAAGTGAGTTTGTAATTTTATGGACATCTGGCGTTAAAAAAATACGAATTGTGAATTTATTTTTTTTAGTTTCAGTGATGGTTTTAATTTTTTACTTAACTTTATCAGTTCTATTTACACCTTTAGCTTTAAATAAATCAAGACAGCTATTAAGCAATGAAAACTTAAATTCTTTTTTACCAATATTAAAAAGGCAACAATTCAGTGACACATTCAAAGGTTTTACTCTTTTTGTTGATAAAAAAATTGATAATAAAATTCAAAATATTTTTCTACATGATAAAGGTAATAACATAAAAAATCTATCCACTAATGCTAGTGAAATTAAAGAGACTACAATTATTGCGGAAAATGGTATTGTGGAAAAAAAGAAAATGTTTTTATTTAACGGTCAAATAATTTCATCAAAAGACAATTCTAAAAATGAGATAATTAAATTTGAGCAATTAAATATTGACTTAGATGGTTTACGAACAACAACTATAAAAAAACCAAAGCTTCAAGAAACTTCTACATTAAGCCTGATTAATTGTTTTTTTGAAAATACTTTTAATAATGGAATTTGTAGAGAGAGCTTAAAAAAAGAAATTATACCTACTTTAAGTAGAAGAATTATAATTCCTTTTTATATTCCAATTTTATCTTTAATTTGTTCATTGCTTCTTATTAAAACAAAAAAAAAATTTACAAATAATTTCAGTATATTTGTATATAGCTTTGCATTATTAGTTTTTACTGAATTGGCTGTCAGGTATACTGGTATTAGCTTTACAGTCATGCTAGCTTTTATTTTTGTTCCTATCATATTAATTTCTATAATTTATACTTATCTGATTTATAAATTTTCAAGAGAATCAAAAATTTAATGAACAAAATTATATTTAACTATCTACTAAAAAACTTTTTTAAATCCTTTTTTTTGGTACTTTTAATTTTTTATTGTTTTGGAATAATTTTAAATCTATTCGAAGAAGTTGAGTTTTTTAAAAATATTGATGTAAGTGCTTTAATGCCTTTAATATTAACGGGAATTTATATTCCAAGCATGATGATTAAAATATTACCATTCATCATCTTTATTTCTAGTATGTGGTTCATGTTAAAAATAAGAAACAATAAAGATCTTTTAACATTAAAAGTTTTTGGTTTTTCAAACCTAAAAATTTTTATTATTCTAGCTTTATCATCATTTGTTTTAGGTTGGTTAGTTTTATTTATTGTGAATCCAATAACTTCCTCAATGTCAAAATATTATGAAAAAACTAAATCGAACTATTCACGTGACATTGATCATTTGGTGACTTTTAATAAAAATGGACTCTGGATAAAAGAAAACTTACCATTAAAGCAAAGGATTATCTCTGCATCAAAACCAGATGGAATAAATTTAATAGATGTTACAATTTTTCATTTAGACAAAAAATCCAATTTATTAGAAAAAATTACCTCTAGAAAAGTTAACATTGAGAAAAATGAGTGGGTTTTATTGGACGTTATTATTTACGCTCCAAAAGATGGCATTTTATCTGAGACAAAACTTAAGAAATATACAATTAATTCCATATATAATTTTGAAAAAATAAATAGTTTGTTCAAAAATTTTGACACTATGTCCTTTGTAGATATTGTTTTTAACTATAAAATTTTACTAAATAATGGTTATAATCAATCATTTTTAAATCAAAGTTTACATACAATGCTATCTTTACCTTTTTTCCTTTTATTAATGACTGCCTTAGCTTCAACATTGACAATGAACACGTTAAAAAGATCAGATAATTTTAAATTTACAATACTTGGATTAATAATAGCCGTAATTATATTCTATTTTAAAGACCTCTCCTTAGCTTTAGGTCAAACTGATCGCATACCATTAATTCTATCGATATGGGCGCCTGTTATTGCTTTAAGTTTTTTTACTTTTATTGGAGTTCTACAAATAAATGAAAAATAGAATCTTTTTAATTATATTTTCAATTTTAGTAAGTACAAATCTTTTATTTGCTGAAAATATTCTAATTGAATCAAAAAATATTTCTATAGATAAAAAAAATGAAGTTACTATTTTTGAAAATGAAGTAATAGTTACTACAAAAGATAATAATAAAATAAAATCCGATTACGCAGAATATAGTAAAATTAGTGGCATAATAATTTTAAAAAAAAATATTGTAGCAATTGATAACAAGAATAATATTATTGAGAGTGATTATGCTAAATTTAATGATAATACTCAAATTTTAGAAAGTTTAGGTCCAACTAAAATTACCACATCAGAAAAATATATAATTGAAGGAAGCGATATAAAATTTAATAATAATAATAGTTCGATTAAATCAAGCAAAAAATCTATCCTAACTGATCAGGAAAATAATAAAATTTTTTTAGAAAATTTTGACTATCAAACTTCTAATAATATTTTTAAATCTATTGGTTATGTCAAAATAATAGACAAAATGAATAATACTTATGAGTTTTCTCAAATTTATATAGACACAATTAAAAAAGAGATGCTTGGTACAGATATTAAATCATTCGCAAACAATGATTCCCTTAAGATAAATAAAAATAATAAACCTCGTATTTTTGCAAATACCTTGAGAATGAATGATGAAAAAAGCGTTTTTAACAAAAGCACTTTTACTTTATGCGATTACAGAAAAAATGATAAATGTCCACCTTGGACTATTCAAGCAAAACAAATGCTTCATGATAATAAAAAAAAAACAATCTATTATGACCATGCAATAATTAAAGTTTATAATATTCCAATTTTTTATTTTCCCAAACTTTCTCATCCAGATCCAACTGTAAATCGTAGATCTGGTTTTTTGCCACCCTCTTTTTCTGATACAAAAAATTTAGGAATGGGTGTAACAGTGCCTTATTTTTGGGCACTAGCAGATGATAAAAATTTAACTATAACAAGTAAATTATATGCAGATGAAAATCCTTTAATTTTAGGAGAATTTCATCAATCTTTTAAAAATTCTAGTCTAATAACTGATTTTGGTTACACAGGTGGTTACAAAAAAACTAACTCAAGAAAACAAGCCGGAGATAAATCACATTTTTTTTCTAAATTTGTAAAAAATTTTAAAAGTTCTGATAATTCTGACAACACTTTAAACATAGCTGTTCAAGAAGTATCGAATGATAAATATTTAAAATTATATAAAATTGAATCTAATTTAGTAGATTATAATTCCAACACTCTTGAAACATCTGTAAATTTCACGCGCGAAGATGAAAATCTTTTTCTTGGACTAGATGCAAGTATTTATGAAACATTAAAAGATGATTACGACGATAAATATGAATATATACTTCCAGAAATTACAATAGATAAAAATTTAATGAGTAACAATTTTTTAGGAGATTTAGATCTTCAGACAAAATACAAGGCTCATAAATATGATACTAATAAGCTTACAAGTTTTTTAATTAATGATTTTGATTGGAATTATAGAGAAATAAGTCACTCCACGGGATTAAAGAGTAAATTTTTAGCAAACATTAAAAATATTAATTATGAAACAAAAAATGTTGATGTTTACAAACAAGAAACAACTGCTGAGCTTTACGGTGCTTTTGGTTATTTAACTAGTATTAATCTCAAGAAAAAAAGTGGGGCTACTACACATTTACTTAAACCTAAGATGCTATTGAGGTATGCGCCAGGTAGCATGAGAAAAGAAACAAGTGGTTCTAAATTAGACCCTATAAATGCCTTTAGCTTAGATAGACTTAATAACATTAATAATTTTGAAACAGGATTAAACTCTACTTTAGGTTTTGATTATAAAGTGACAAAGAATAAAAAAGATTTTGATTTCTCAGTAGCTCAAATCATAAACAAAAAAGAAAATAAAAAGATGGCGTCTGAAACAAGTTTAGATGAAAAGCTTTCTGATTTAGTTGGATCTGTGAATTATGAAATTAATGAAAATATAGATATCAAATACAATTTTAATATAGACCAAAACTATAATGAATTTGTACAAAATGAAGTCGGGACTGTAATTAGTTATAATCAAATGAAATTTGATTTTAATTATCTTGATGAAAATAAACATATAGGTAATCAAGAATATTTTAAAACTAAAATTAATTATGAAAGAAGTGAAAATGGTATTTTATCATTTGAAACTAAAAGAAATCTAGTAACTGACTCTTCAGAATTTTATAATTTAAGTTATGAATACTTAAATGATTGTTTGCGAGCGGGCTTAGTTTATAGAAGAGAGTTTTATACAGACTCTGAATTAGAGCCAGAAGATTCTTTAATGTTTAAAATAACTCTTACTCCATTTGGAAGTATTAGCTCTCCCTCTTTTAAACAATGAAATTAGTTTTTTTAATTATAGTTTTAATAAATATATCAAATGCTTGTTTCGCTAATAAAGAAAATAAAATTATTATTAAAATAGAAAATGAAATAGTTACAAGTTTTGAAATAAAAAATAAAATAATTAGTTCGCTCATAATTAGTGGGCAAGAAATTAATCAAAAAAATATAAATAATGTAAAAAAACAAGCTATTGAATCTTTAATTCAATATAAATTATCAAAAATTGAATTATCAAAACATAATATAAAAGAAGATACCAATCAAATAGACAAATATCTTAAGTCAATATCATCAAATGACATCACCAAACTTAAAAAAAAATTTGAAGATAATAATGCAAGTTTTCAATTATTTTTAGATGAAATTAAAACTAAAATAAAATGGCAAACATTTATTTATCAAATTTATTCAAATAGAATTGAAATCGATAAAAAAATTATTAATCAAGAAATCAATAACCTGATTAAAAATAATTCCACAATTGTACAATACAAAATTTCTGAAATTGAAATTTTAATTAACAATCAAGAAACTAAAAATCAAAATATTGAGAATTTAAAGAAACTAATTAAACAAAATGGTTTTGAATCTACTGCCTTAAAATATAGTATTTCTTCATCTTCAAGTGACAAAGGTAATTTAGGATGGCTAAATGCAAAATCACTTTCAGACCAAATTTTGCAAATTATTTCTAAGATGAAGATTGGGGATGTGTCCGAGCCCATATTAAGACAAAATACAGCGACTTTCTTTAAATTAAGTGACAAAAAAATATCTTCATCTCAAAATATTGATAAAGTTGAATTAGAAAAAAATTTGATAAATAAAAAACGAAATGAACTTTTTAACTTATATTCACGAAGTCATTTATCTAAAATTCGGAGTTCTAGTTTAATCGAATATAAATGAAAAATAAAATTTTAATAGTTAGCGGTGATCCTAATAGTATAAATTCAGAAATAATTTTTAAAAGCTGGAAAAAACTTAAAG
>Ga0209425_10006309_pt1 | contig 11382 bp, 11 predicted proteins | sample COG_05_FD_184749 | JGI IMG/M metagenome (GOLD analysis project Ga0209425, IMG submission 184749) | Pelagic Microbial community sample from North Sea - COGITO 998_met_05 (SPAdes) (version 2) | ecosystem: Environmental > Aquatic > Marine > Neritic zone/Coastal water | place: Helgoland, sampling... | reverse complement strand
GTACAAAATATACCAGGATCACAAGAGCTTCAGGTTGGCGTAATTACTGCCGCATTGGGTGGCCCTTTCTTTTTGTTTTTAATATTTAAAAACCGACATTTGCTAAGATGAGCACATTAATACAAGCAAATAATATTAGCTGGCAGATTAATCATGCCACTATTCTCAATGACATAAGTCTAGAATTAAGAAGTGGTGAAATGTTAGGTATTATTGGCCCTAACGGCGCAGGTAAAACGACATTGTTAAAAATACTTGCTCGAATCAATGCACCTTTTAACGGCACGCTTACTTTATTAGATAAACCGTATCAAGAAGTTGAGCTAAACAATTTTGCAAGAAAAATAGCTTACTTGGAACAAAATGCTCCCGTTAACTGGCCTTTATTGGTAGAAAAAGTTATTGCGCTTGGACGTAGTCCATATCAAAATTCTTATAAAAAATTAAGCATAGAAGACAATGCTGCTATAAAGAAAGCCATCAATGCTACGGGAATAGAACGATTGTTAGGTAGAACCATTTCAACCTTATCCCAAGGTGAAAAAATGTTAGTCGCACTTTGCAGGGTATTCAGTTCAGAACCAAACGTTATTTTAGCCGATGAACCAATTTCCGCCTTGGACCCCTATCATCAGTTATTAATACTGGAATTATTGCAACAGCAAACCAGAGCAGATCGAAATCATGCTGCGATAGTTGTGCTGCATGATTTAAGTCATGCTGCACATTTTTGTGACAGGCTGCTGTTAATGCATGAAGGAAAAATTGTTAGCTCGGGATCTGCTGAGGAAGTGCTTAGTAGCGATAATCTTCGCAAGTTTTATAAAATCAACTGCTATAGTGACTTCAAACAAGGGCTTATTCAGCCACTTAATAGAATTTAGCGTTATTAAAAGTATTAAGAGGAATATAAAGTGACTTTTTGGAAATCTCCCTCAACAGCTGATGAAATAAATGCTCGGCTTGCCAATCATATGGCCGGTAATTTAGGCATTACTTTTACTGAAATAGGAGAAAACTATTTAAAAGCAACTATGCCGCTTTCTCATCTAACTAGTCAGCATATGGGCTTTATGCATGGTGGTGCTAATGTGGTGTTGGCAGAAACAATAGCAAATATCGCTTCAACCTTATGTTGTGAAAAAGGGCAGACCGTTGTCGGCCTGGACATAAATGCTAACCACATCAGACCCGGCAAAAGTATGGTAACCGCAATTACCAAACCATTACACATCGGCCGTACTACCATGATTTGGGAAATAAAAATTTATGATGCTGAAGATAAACTAACTTGCGTTTCTCGTTTTACCGGAGCAGTAATTCCCAAACCCTAATAAAAAACTGAGAAAAGATAGGAACAAAAACAATACAAAAAGAGTGATTATGAATACTCCACATTTCCATGGCACATCAGGGTTTTTAAGCCTATTTAACCATCTGTTAAACCTGCCAACGGTAAGTTCTGCCAATCCGGCTCTGGATCAATCAAACCTAGCAGTCATAAACCTATTGGCAGAAGTCTTCGAGCAACTTGGCTTCAGTTGTGAGTTAATCCCTGTTTCTGATTCCCCTCCAAAAGCGAATTTAATTGCGACATTCGGCTCAGGGTCTGGAGGACTGGTTTTATCCGGCCATACCGATACGGTCCCATTTGACGAAGCCCTTTGGCAACATGATCCCTTAAAATTAACAGAAAAAGATGATCGCCTTTACGGGCTTGGCTCAACAGACATGAAAGGTTTTTTCGCGGTAATTTATGCGGCCTTAGAGCCACTCTTAAGACAAGAACTTAAGTTTAAGCAACCCCTAATCATTCTCGCTACTGCGGATGAAGAGAGTTCAATGAATGGTGCCCGTACTCTGGCTAAATTGGGCAAACCTAAAGCCCGTTATGCTGTTATTGGAGAACCCACTGGTTTAAAACCTATAAACATGCACAAAAGTATTATGATGGAAACTATTCGCATTCAAGGTCAAAGTGGCCACTCTTCCAACCCCGCTTTAGGCAAAAATGCACTGGAAGCGATGCATGAAGTCATAAGCGCTCTTCTGAATTTTACACAACAGCTTCAAGCTGACTATCAAAACCCGCATTTTGCCGTAGACATTCCCACTATGAATCTGGGTGTCATACATGGGGGCGACAATCCTAATCGTATTTGTGGGCATTGCGAATTGGAATTTGATGTGCGACTTTTGCCTGGCATGGCTAATGATTCTATTCGAGAAAGCATAAGCAAATTAGTTAAACCTATTGCAAGCAAGTATCAGACTAAAATTAGCCTTACATCTTTATTCCCCGGAGTAGAGGCATTTGAGAACCAAGACAGTGAGCTTGTAAAAATTGCAGAAAAGTTAACCGGCCACAGTGCTATGAGTGTGGCATTCGGCACAGAAGCACCTTTTTTACAGGAACTTGGTATGGATACTATTGTGCTTGGCCCAGGCTCCATCGACCTTGCACATCAGCCTAATGAATACATGGCTGTTAATCAGGTGCAGCCCGCCATCACTATAATTCAGGATTTAGTTAAACGCTGTTGTTTAACCTAAACCAACTACATATCCCGACGTTTTCTTTGGATAGAAAGCGGACATTAGCGCTTTTTTCTGAATACTTAGTTAAACTCTACTAAAAATAAGAAAAACCGAGACCAGAACAATGAATAATATACAAAGCTATTTACGCTCAATCCCTTTGTTTATAATATTGCTATTGCAAGCAGCAGCGGTGAAATCCCAGACGAATGATGGGGTTTTTCCTGTTGGTGTAATTGGTGAGCCAAGTGGAACTGGATCCTATCCTGCGATAGCTGAATCCTATTCATCCATGCCCATAAATACTGTTTATCGTCCGTTAGTTTTACCGCAGGAACGCCTGCCTTTGTTGCTTTGGGGTAATGGCGCATGCAGCGATGATGGACTCAGTTATGCCGTTTTCCTACGTGAAATATCTTCTCATGGTTTTATTATTGTCGCTGCCGGATACCCACGCGAGACTCCTGCAACTAATAATGCTGCACCTGCTGAAACTGCAGCATCTGCCGCACCTCAACGTGCGATAGACCCTACACAGCCTCAACAATTACTCGATGCTATTGACTGGATTCAAGCCCAGAATAATGAACCAGATAGTCCTTTCTATCAGCATGTTGACCTAGATAATCTAGGCGTCATGGGACATAGCTGCGGCGGGCTTCAAGCCCTTGCAATGTCCGCCGATCCGCGCGTGGATACCACCATTCTCTTCAATAGTGGCGTATTGAATGCTGGTCCGGATGCCGGACGCAGTGGCATTTCTGTACTGAAATCGGATCTTGAGAAAATTCATGCTCCCATTGCATACATCAACGGCGGCCCAAGCGATATTGCCTATCTGAATGCGGTAGATGACTTTGAACGCATCAATCACGTTCCCGCTTTTTTTGGTGAAAACCAAGTAGGACATGGTGGCACCTTCAGGATAGCACCTAACGGTGGTGATTATGCTCAGTTCGCCACTGCATGGATGTCATGGCAACTAAGAGGAAATCACCAAACCACAATGTTTTTGGGGGAAGATTGCGACCTTTGTAGTAGACCGAACTGGAAAGTTCAGAAAAAACAGATTGACTAGTGAACATCTGCTTTCAAACCAAAATGGACATAAAGAGTTGCCTCACAATGTTATAAGAGTGCGACTGCTGATCCAATTAAGTCATTACGTTATGAATAAGAACTATTTAAATGTTCGCTTTTGGCCGAAATCAGATATTTGTTCAGTTAGACCGCTCTTTTTAGCGGGTTTTTGTAACTTCTCAAAACGCGCATGTTGGATTCGAGCTGAATTTTATATACATAAAAAAGCCTGCGATAGCAGGCTTTTTTATGTTTTGTGTTTTCCTTTATACAGGAAATCTTTTTATCTACCTGTTAATTCAGGTCAAAGCGATCTAGTGTCATCACCTTAGTCCAAGCATCCACAAAGTCTTGAGCAAATTGCTCTTTAGAATCATCAGCTGCATAAAATTCTGCAACAGCTCGCAACTCGGAATTTGAACCAAAAATAAGATCGACGGGTGTGCCGGTCCATTTAATTTCTCCGGTCTGCCGATCACGTCCCTCATAAATACCTTCATTACTGCTTGATTGTGACCACTCTGTCGACATGTCTAGCAAGTTAACAAAGAAATCGTTACTTAAGGTTCCAGGCTGTTCTGTAAATACACCATTGGCAGATGCACCAACATTTGCATTTAGTGAGCGTAAGCCACCTATCAGGACAGTCATTTCAGGGACGGTCAAATCTAGTAAATCCGCTTTATTGATCAAGGCCTGTGCAGGTGATTGACGCTCACTACTGGAATAGTAGTTGCGGAACCCATCGGCTTTTGGCTCAAGTACAGCAAAAGAAGTGATGTCCGTCTGTTCTTGGCTTGCATCAGAACGCCCAGGTCTAAAAGGAACATCTATATCATAACCACCAGCCACTGCTGCTTGTTCAATAGCAGCAGCGCCACCTAGCACAATCATGTCAGATAAAGACACTTGTCTTCTGGAGTTTCGATCGTTGAATTCGCTCTGTATGCCTTCCAATACTTCAAGCACTCTAGATAGTTCTGCAGGGTTGTTAGCTTCCCAATTTCGTTGTGGTGACAGACGAAGTCTTGCACCGTTTGCACCACCGCGCATATCGGTAATACGGAAAGTAGAGGCTGAGGCCCAAGCAGTTCTGATAAGTTCTGAGTTGCTCAATCCTGATTCAAGAATTTCAGATTTTAAGCGTGAAATATCTCTGTTGTTAATTAAATTGTAATCAACTGCAGGGACGGGATCTTGCCAGATAAATTCTTGATCCGGCACCATAGAGCCTAAATAGCGAGTTGATGGTCCCATATCTCTATGAGTCAGTTTAAACCATGCTCTAGCGAAGGCTTGCTCAAATTCTTCAGGGTTATCCAACCATCGCATTGTGATCTCACGATATGAGGGATCAACTTTCAGCGCCAGATCGGTTGTAAACATGATTGGCGCATGTCGTAAAGATGAATCATGCGCATCAGGAACAAGGTTGGCACCAGCTCCACCTGCAGGAATCCACTGTGTAGCACCCGCTGGGCTTTGTGTTTGCACCCAATCCCAGTTGTAAAGGTTTTGTAGGTAATTATGAGTCCATGCAGTTGGGTTTACCGTCCACGCCCCTTCCAGACCGCTGGTTATAGTGTCGGCACCATTACCGCTACCACAGCTATTGGTCCAGCCAAGGCCTTGTGCTTCAATGCCTGCAGCCTCAGGTTCTACGCCAACACATTCACTTGGTGGAGCCGCTCCATGCGCTTTACCAAAGGTATGACCACCAGCAATAAGTGCAACGGTTTCTTCATCGTTCATTGCCATGCGACCGAAGGTCTCACGGATATCTTGAGCAGCAGACATAGGGTCGCCATTGCCATTCGGACCCTCAGGGTTTACGTAAATAAGACCCATCTGTACAGCGGCAAGAGGATCTTCCAAATCTCTGTCGCCACTATATCTTTCGTCTCCAAGCCATTCTCCTTCAGGGCCCCAATAAATTTCGTCTGGCTCCCATGCATCTACACGGCCACCGGCAAAACCCAGAGTTTCAAAACCCATTGATTCCATAGCAACGGTACCTGTAAGCACCATTAAATCAGCCCAAGAAATACTGCGACCATATTTTTGTTTGATAGGCCAAAGTAAACGGCGTGCTTTATCCAGGTTCGCGTTATCTGGCCAGCTATTAAGCGGAGCAAAACGCTGCATGCCGCCATCTGAGCCACCGCGACCATCACTTACCCGATAGGTGCCTGCACTGTGCCATGCCATTCTTATAAAAAACGGACCATAATGCCCATAATCTGCTGGCCACCAGTCTTGTGATTCTGTCATCAAGTCTACTAAGTCTTGCTTTAAGGCATCCTGGTCAAGGTTTGCAAATGCTTCGGCATAATCGTATTCAGTCCCCATTGGGTCAGACTCAACGGAATGCAGTCGCAGCGGTTCCATGTTCAACTGATTAGGCCACCAGTATTCATTGGTAGCCATATTTTGTTGGGCATTTGAAACATTAAATGCAGCGAAGGGCGATAAGCCAATCGCAAGCGTTGTAAATAAAGGTATCGTTCGTTTGAACATTATATTCGTCTCCATTAGATTAAATTTGTTTACTAAACTAAGCACTTTTCCTAGCGGTTCAGATCTGGCCAGAATGAGAATTTTTTCTCTATATGCTCAGTCTCTTACTATTTGTGTATAGACTTATAGATGTACATCAGTAAAACTACCGATTAACATATTATTAATCAAATGAATTAAACTAATTGAATCAATCGATATTATCGATAACATATTAATTAATGTGTCAATGGTGGGATCAATTATTTTTGATTGACTAGTGTGTCTCTAGGCAGGGCAGTTAGACAGTGAGAATGTAGTGAAGAGCAGATTAATCTATCCTGCCATGGTTGGCGATTGCTTGTTCCCAGTAAACAATATCAATTCCAACCTCACTTTTGAGCCCTTCCAATATTGTGTTGACGATGGCTTGTTCTAACAACACCTCAATTTGCACACGCTTACGTCTGCCACTGACTTGCTCTGCCATACTCATATTTGAAAAAGCACCATGACCATTCACTTGATAAGAAGTAAAGCCGTTAATAAATTCTTGACTCAGCAGGTAATCGACCATGTCTTTTTCTTTAAAAAACCCGAATAAAAAAAATAAGAAATAGGCTGGCTAAGAATAATGTCACCTAAAAGCTTCTCTCCTTGGTTTTTAACAACTTCTATTCGAAATAAAGATTCACTCACTAAATATTTAACTTTATTTTGATGGGTTTGAGTAAATATCTAGTCTAGCTTTTAGCTTCTGTCAAAACTGTTTTAAATAAAACAGCATTATTCAGATACTTCTGCCTAAGTAGTAGATATTACTAAGAGAAAGGAGATGAAGGACTTTCGTAAAGAGTTTGGCTGGGGTGGTAGGATTCGAACCTACGCATGACGGAGTCAGAGTCCGTTGCCTTACCGCTTGGCTACACCCCAGTAACAGAGGCGGCATTAGACCAATCCTCGTCCTTTAGGTCAATCTGAGTGGCAATGAATTTTTCTCTACTGCCGCATAAAATGTTGCTATGTTTTGGATTTATTAAATTGAATACATGGTACGATTCTGCAAAAGACAAAGGAATTCATGATGCTAAGCCAAACAAAAATATCAATTCATAAGAGCCTCCTTAAGGCCGTGCTTTTCGCTGTGTTTCTGCCCGTATCCGTATATGCTCAAAATCAGGGTTCACAATTAGCAACTGCGGCAGATGTCGTTGGTTCTGGGAATTATATTCATATTGTAGAAGATCTTGATCGTACACTTGCTTTTTATCAGGATCTTTTAGGTGCCGAGCCAAATGGCGGTTCTGAACCACGTGCCTTTGGCGCTCTTGAACCAGTATTGCAAATGTACAATGCTGTTGGCACTGAATTTAGAGGTGCGACTATACCTGTGCCAAATACAGATTTAGGCATGGAATTTTTAGAGTGGCGCGGGGTGCAGCGTCCAGTACTTGAACCGAATTTCTTTGATCACGGCTCGCCTATATTTTTATTGTTTGTACGCGATATTGAAGCTTCAATAGCTTCGGTTATTACAAATGGAGGTTCAATTATCACTCCAACCGGGGGAGCCGTAGGCACAGGCAGTCGCTTTATTCTGGTTCAGGACCCGGATGGCTATTTTATCGAAATTCTTCAACTTGAACCTACAACAGCTTCAGGGATGACAGGAAATGTACTTTCTGGTGGGTTTCGTTTTACAGTGGGCGATGCGAATCAAACAGCTCAATTCTATAACGATGCCTTTGGGTTTGAGCTACCAGAGGCCGAGGATTTCGTTGAGGATTCCTTACTAGGTGCAATAACCGGTTTAGGCATTGCAAATTCACGTCTGGTTTTTGGCATGGTGCCAAGCAGTAATTTGAATGTTGAATTACTTGAACTAATTGTTGATGACGAAGCAAGAATTCATCAGGAATTACCCGGTATTGGCTCTTCTATGTTGCGTATCTTTGTTCGTGATTTGGATGTATCTATAAGCAAATCATTGGCTGCCGGAGCAGTGCTGGCTGCTAGCAATGAACAAGCTGTAACTTTTGGCAACGGCATGCGAATGCAGATTATTGAAGACCTGGACGGCTTATTGCTACAACTGGTAGAGCGACCATAAGAGTAAGTGCTTAGGTAATAGAAATATTCCAGGCTTGGAAGAGGTTAAAAAAGAAATATGTGGTTGCAAACAAGTTGTGAACTAAGATTTAACATTCAGATTCCTACCCCATTTGTCTTGATGTTACGCCTTCGAAGTGGGTCGCAACAATGGATTGCTAATGAAGAATACGTGCTAGAGCCGAATGTGATAGCGACTGAATTCACAGATGATTTTGGCAATCTCTGCCAGCGACTTGTAGCACCAAGAGGTGATTTTAGAATTTTTACTTCTGCGCGTATCAATACCCCCGATACTATCGATATAGCGCCAGGGGCTGCATTTGTAGATGTTGAGAACTTACCTGATGATGTGCTCAAATATTTGCTTCCCAGCCGCTACTGCGAATCTGATCGATTTGGACTGATGGCTACTGAAATTACAGCTAACCAGATTTTGGGCTATGATCAGGTAGAAGCAATTGAGAGCTGGATGAAAAAGAATATTAGTTATAAACCGGGAAGCAGTTTTTATCCTCAATCTGCTATAGAAGTTAACCAACAACAAACTGGCGTGTGTAGAGACCTAGCCCACTTGGGTATAGCCCTTTGTCGTAGTCTGAGCATTCCTGCGCGGATGGTGGTTGGTTATTTATACGGTCTGAAGCCAATGGAATTACATGCCTGGTTTGAAGCATTTGTATCTGGTCGCTGGTATACCTTCGACGCAACTCAACAGACTAAAGAAGGAGGCTATGCAGTAATTGGTTATGGTCGAGATGCGGCTGATGTGGCAATGTATAACCAGTTTGGCCCCGGGTTAGTTCCACTTAAGCAAATTGTTACTGTAGAAAAAGTTTAATTTTCCAGTTCTTCGTTTATACCTTCCTATATTTTTTATTACTTTTCTCTCTTCATGGGATTCAGGCTTTTATAATTACCTAAATATTTTTAAAAACAAACTGAAAATATTGAGGTAGCTGATGGTTGAGCAAACTTCTAAAACCGATACTAATTTAATTCTGATTGATGAACTGAATGATTTTTCCAAGCATTCTTTGCAAGTCGTTGGATCTTCACGACGTGAAATAATCTTGCTAAGTAAAACCCTTGATCCTGCTATTTATGATAATGAACCTTTTTATCAAGGCATACTTGATTTTGCCCGCGGCGATCGAAATGTTCAGGTGAAAATTCTGGTGAAGGATATTAAACCAGTAGTTGAACAAGGGCATCGTATTTTAAATTTAGCACGAAGACTATCTAGTAAAATAGAAATCCGGAAATTGCTGGTTAAGCCTGAAAAAGATTCGATTACTTATTTAATAGGTGAACGTAGACACCTGCTTTATATGCATGAAGATCAGGTCTATAACGGTTTTGTTAATTATGAGGCTGCGCAAGAAAGCAAAAGTCTTGCTGATGAGTTCACCTACTTGTGGGATAAACATAGTGAACTGGATCCTGCTTTACGTACTATGCTGTTATAGGCTTAAGTATTATTAATAAGTAATTTGATAGATTTATGAATGTCTGATTTTGGGCAGAAGCGGACAAAAAAAGGGGCTTCAATTACCCCTTTTTACTGTAATAGTAAATTCTAAAACTTCATAGCTAATTAAAGTGCATCAATCGTGCCATTCCCTGGTGGAAAAGGTAAAGCAGGATTAGGTGTGCGTAGATAAATCTCATTATGTATAGCTATTCTAGCAACTCTATCAGCTCTTGCTTGAGCTTGAGTTTGTTGGATTTGTAAAGCCCACTCCATGTCTTGCTCTAACCCAGGATACGATGCAGGTCTGCTTACTGCAATTTGATAAGCTCCAGTTGTACTGCCGCAAACCCTGACTAGTTCCGTTTGTTCTGTTGCACCGCTCACCCATCTGGCTTCAAAACCGTTAAGATAAAAGCATCCTTCAGCATCTGGTCTAACATCTGCCGTATCATAATATACGGTCCTCGGTGCTACGCCATAATCTTTACCTGTAATGCTATCGATTACATTGGCGCCTTCTGGCACTGATGATATTGCAAGTCTTGCATGAGTTGCACAGCCCGCTGCTAGACAAGATAAAAAAAATAGAAAAACTAAGGATTATTTTCATTTTTATATTTTTCGGCAATGCTATTGAGAACATCCCGGCCCTTAAAGCTACGCTTATTAATTAAGAATATCAATTACCTAGCTTAGGTACGTTTTTTACTACTCACCTCTTTTTAGCCCCCTAATTTAGGCGTGCTATTCAAGACAAAAATATTAGGAACTACAGCGCAGATGCTTCTTATTTCTGCTAGCTTTGTAATAAAAACCTTTTTGCAGGATTAACTAATATTCGTTTCCCCATACCTTCTCTTCCTAACAGCATTAAATAGCTCATATCTGATCGGTTGGTTAGGGTGAGTTCTATTGGCCAGGAATACTTACCCAGCCTCATTAATGTTTTAATAACGTATCGAACTTCAGAAGTTCCGTTGGATGATTTTATTGTTCGCACATCATGCAACGCCGCTTTACATGATGTTATTTTTTTTATGTCATAGACGTCAGGGTGAATATCAAAGCTTACCCAAGGCTTCCCTTGATGCATGTACTTTCCTAAATTATCAACATGAAGAGATGATGTTTTAGCTCCAGTATCAATTTTTACCTGCAAATTGTTTATACCAATCTCAGGAAGATCACAGCTCTCTATACTACCAATAACTATTTTAGTATCCATTGCTAGCTAACTCATATGATTACGCAAAATATAAATTAATAATTCCCTTTGACTCTAACTATCTGATTTTTCATCGGGCAACAGGTCATCTTGCATAATCTCAATATTCTCAATAATTTCTTCGTCTTCTTCCGAGAAATAAGCGATATGAAACATTGCATCACCCTCCTGCACCAAAGGAATATTTTGCTTGCCAATTATAATGCCTGATTTTGATGCGTGAATTGAATCAAAAATTTCACCAAAAGGGCTTCCTATTTTTGCAAGGAGATCACCTTTTTGTACTTTATCACCCAAATTTTTCAGATTATTGACAATACCACTAGCATTGGCTCGTGACCATGAACTAGTGTTTGCTATAAATGGGGAGACTTTTAATTTTCTCGAATCTCCCCGTTTTTTCTTCTTTATTATGCCTAGGTGTGCGAGTACATTTTGAATGCCCCGTATACCTGCACGA
>Ga0209425_10006297_pt1 | contig 11411 bp, 9 predicted proteins | sample COG_05_FD_184749 | JGI IMG/M metagenome (GOLD analysis project Ga0209425, IMG submission 184749) | Pelagic Microbial community sample from North Sea - COGITO 998_met_05 (SPAdes) (version 2) | ecosystem: Environmental > Aquatic > Marine > Neritic zone/Coastal water | place: Helgoland, sampling... | reverse complement strand
TTCGGGCCCTATATGGGGTTCTGCTGAATGGGGTGTTCCTTGGGATTGGGCTGATTTGAGATTAAATACATTTGGCCTACTAACTGCAGTGGCACTTTTCATAGTACTTTCCCGACGTTCTCAACCAGATGGAGTAGACACGAGAGATACACTTTCTACTATTGGTTTGTTTGGTTTTGCCCTTGTGCCAATTACTGCAGTTGCCACTACTGTATACCAAAAAAGACACCCTGCTGTTGTTATAGCACAAACAGATGAAACTGGACTTGATCCTAAGATGCAACAGGTATTAATAATGGGTATAATCTCCTTTTGGATATTGATGATTGGTCTGTCAATCCTGACTTTTTTGGCGTATAAACTAGAAAAAAGATTACAAATATTACTCTATTCTCTAGATGAGGAGGCGGTCCATTGAACGGTTTTGAATCATATGTAATTACTTATGCTATATTAGGTTCGATTTTATCTTATTATATTATTTTAATAGGGCGAAGATTAGACGACCTTAGAGTTAGAATAAACGAGGCCGAATGGAAACTTCAGGTCTCTAATTCAGAAGAAGAGTAATTTTCATGTCGCGAATGATTCTAATGCACGATGCTTTCGCAAAGGTCGAGAGACATGTCTAACGACGCATTTTGTATTGTTTGTGGCGAAACAACAAATCTTTCATCAAATCGTCTTTGTGAGGTTTGTTTTCGTAAGCGCGTTAATTTATCAAAAATGCCTAAAGTGATTCAGCAATTTCGTTGCCCTAAATGTGAATGTTACGAAATTCGTGGCAGATGGTCAAAAATGGGTCATGAACCTTTAGCAGATTTAAGAATTAGAGATAATCTTGAAGTTGATGAAAGAGCAGAAGATGTAGATGTTGATTTTGGACTTCAAGTTATTGACGATAGAACAAATAGAGTTCAAATAGATGTGTCAGGAACCATTGATAGTTTCCTTTTTCAAGATACTTATGAAGTATTAATACAGACTAGTAATGCAATTTGTACACCATGTACAAGAAAAGATGGGGCTTATTTCGAAGCAATCGTACAACTTCGCTCTGCAGGTCGCAAATTATCAAAAAACGAACTTAAAGAATTAAGAGAAACTCTTGATGAAATGCTTGGAGGAATGGAAGCAGATCCTATGTTTTTCATAACTAAGGAAGGTATTGTGACTGGTGGCTGGGATTTACAATTAGGTTCTAAATCAATGGCAAGATCTTGGGGCCGTATATTAACAAAAAAATTCGGTGGAACAATCAAGGAAACTTCAACTGTAGTTGGTATGAGGGATGGTATAGAGATTACAAGGCTAACTGTTAGTTACCGTAAGCCCGCTTATGCCGTAGGAGATGTTGTTAAATTAAATAATCATTTATGGTTAATTGATTCATGGCAGAAAGATGGACCTATCATACGTCGTTTAAGTTTCTTCCAACGTTCTGGAGCATCTTGGAGAGATATGGAAAAGGCTAGAATAATTTGTTCTACGTCTGAACAATATATTGTAGACATAATGAATCGAGATAGTTCTGCGGCAGAAGTAATGACTCCTCACGATTATACCATGACAACAGTCGCTTTACCTTATGATGATGACGTTAAGTCCACTAAATTACGTATTGGCTACATAGATGATATATGGGTGGCATTACCAGGGTTTACTCAAGAGGTCGAGATATGAGTTCAGAAGATATGGATCAACTTCTAGAAAAATTAGATCTACAAGATATGGCGGGCTATACTCGAAGATTTGTAGATGATTTTGAACAAGCTGTCAATTCCAAACTAGATATTCAGAAAGATATTGATTGGACAGGTGTTCTTTGTTTAGGTATGGGTGGTTCAGGTGCAGGAGGTATGTATCTCTCTACATTAGCTGATCATTCTGGAGGAATTCCATTTGTAGTTTGGAGGGATTACGGTCTGCCATCTTGGTGGGGCCCTGACTGGCTAATTATTGCAACCTCTTATTCAGGAAATACTGAAGAAACACTTGATGGAGTACGTGAGGCTCTAGAATCAGGAGGGACTGTGATTGGGATTTCATCAGGTGGTGAATTAGAAAAAATCATTTCAGATAATGATGATTGTCTTTATTTGTCAGTCCCTGGTGGTCAAATGCCTCGTTCTGCCTTTGGTCACTTATTTGGAATGCAATTAGCGACTTGTTGGGAAATTGGAATTATTGAAAAACCCGGTGTGAAAGAGCTCTCATCTATGATTGAACGCTTGCGCTCTCTATCAATAGACTCTGATATTAGTGGAGGTAATGGATTAGTTACTTCTGTCGCAGAATCAATGTTAGGTAAACAAATTGGTATAATCACACCAACTGTTTTGAGTTCAGCAGGTCGACGTTTTACTAATCAGTTAAATGAAAACTCAGATGTTTTTGCACGCTCATCCGAATTGCCTGAGATGAATCATAATGAGATAGTTGCATGGGCATCATCAGAAAGTAACGAACATTCTTTGATTTATTTTTCTTGTAATGAGATTCATCCACGGATTCGTTCTAGGATGAATTGGATGCTAGAAAATATTGAGAATAATAACTCTTGGATAATTGATTGTGAAGGTGAAAGTTTACTTGAAAGATTACTCTATGCCTCTCATATCTCAGATTGGATTAGTATATCCTTAGCATTATTACAAGGTGTAGACCCTTCTGAGATGGGTTCTATTACAGATCTAAAAGCTCATCTTTCTACAATCTAATATATCGGTCCAAGAACTAATCTGGGGTCTGGATATTTAATTAAAGCCATTTCTCTTTCATTAGGGTCTACTACTCCTGGCATATCATGGGTTTTAGGTTCAATTATTGATAATTGAAAATGAAGATGCGACTCCCAACCTCCATTTTCATGCTTATCGCCTATCCAGCAAATAATTTCTCCATGTGAAATTTTTTGTCCGATTTTTTTTCCTTCTATTGACTTTGAATCGAGATGACCATAGAGAGCCCATATTGGAATTCCTCCTACTGAATGTTTTGTGATTATTACGTATCCATAGTCTCCATCTGCAGGGTTATATCCAAAATGTGAAATTTCTCCACTATCAAAGGCCATACATGGAGTTCCAACAGGTGCTCCAATATCGATACCTATGTGCAAATATCTCCCATCAGAGAATAGATCAGTAGAATACATACCAGGTCTCAATTCATCATACCTTCCAATATCATATTCAAATTCAGAAGATACATAATTACCAGTTGTAAAATCTCTAACTTCATATTCCTTAGGAAGATGAACTACTGGGTGATATCTTCCGGTTTGCCAATCAATCATAATACCTCGAGTAAGGCATTACAAATGATTTTTTCTACTTTAATCCTGATTGTCATCTGGTAAATCTAGAAGTTTCGCAGAGTCTTTTGCAGGCAATGTTTCGATATCTTTCAGTGCCCTATCCATTGCACGAAGTCTAACTTGAACTTCACCCTCTATTGATAATTTATTAGTAAGTGCATTAGCAGTCTTATGTGCACTTTCAATCGTCTTTCCAAACTTAGCATATTCAGTTTTCACAGCTCCTAATACTCTCCAAACATCACCTGCACTTTCTTTCAATGCTAACGTTCTGAATCCAACTTTAATACTAGAAATAAATGCTGAAAGATTTGATGGACCACAAATCATTACTTGGTGTTCTCTTTGGAGTATTTCTAACAGACTAGGCTGCCTTGCTATGTCTGCATAAAGTCCCTCAGTAGGTAAGAACATAATTGCAAAATCAGTAGTATGAGGCGGTGAAATATACTTTTGTGAGATATCTTTAGCCTTCTTCTTAACATTTGAAACAAGAGATTTTCTTGCTGTTTCTATGAGATCTTTATCCCCAATATCTAAGGCATCAAGCCAAGCCTGATGATCTTCAATTGGAAATTTACAATCAATAGGTAACCATAAAATCTCATCTGAATCATCATATCCTGGTAATGCGACTGCAAATTCTACAGTTCCATTATAATTGGGATTAGTTTGAACATTAATTCCAAATTGCTCAGGAGAGAGGAAATTTTCTAGAATTTGATGAGCTTGTAATTCGCCAAGAGCCCCTCGTGTTGAAACATTTGAAAGAACCTTTTTCAGTCCTCCTACATCATCTGCAAGGTTTTTCATCTCACCTAGTCCGCTATGTACATCTTGTAATTGCTTACTAACAAGTTGGAAAGATGCTGTGATTCTCTTTTCTAAAGTTTCTTGTAATTTTTCATCAACAGTTTCTCGCATTTGATCGAGTTTTTTCTCATTGCCTTCTTTGAGTCTCTCGATATTTCTTGAAACTGTAGCCAAGTGTTCCTGCTGAGAACTTCCAAGTGCCTGTAAAGTATTCATCTGTTCAGCTCCCATTTCACGAATTTCTTTACGGATTTCGATATCATTACTCGAACTAGAATTATTCATTAGTTGCCACAGAGCTATAATCAAGGCAAATGTAAGTGCCGCTATCACTATCATCTCGATGTCTGCCATGGCAATGTATTGAAATCGAAAGTACTTGAACTCGTTGTATAAATTATATTTTTATCTAAAACAATAAACAGTTGCTCTTAGGTAGTTTGTATTCATGCGGTAATCATGTCTGAACTCGGGAGAGTGAATTGTGCTATCCTTGGCTCTAGAGGCCTTGTAGCACAACGTTACCTTCAAAGAATAATTAATCATAATTGGTTAGTTCCAGTTTCTGTAATTGGTTCCTCTTCAACTGTTGGTAAAAAAATAAGTGATTTACCTTGGTCTTTAGATGAAGAAAGACCAGAGTTGCCAGATATAAATATCAAAGGTTTGATTGATTTAGATACTCTAGTTCGTGAATTAAAATCTGAAAAAGTACAGATAATTTTCTCAGCAATCCCAGATGAAGTCGCTATTAAAGTGGAAAAAGAGTTAGCTAAAGAAGGATTTGTTGTAATTAGTCATGCATTAGTACATCGAATGGACTCTGATGTACCTCTAGTTATTCCTGATGTTAATCCAAACCATCTCTCGATATTGAAATCTCAGAATATTGGAACCGGATTTTTAATTTCATGTAGTAACTGTATGGTGGTACCAATTGCACTAACGTTATATCCATTATACTCTAATTTTGATTTTTCATCTGTAAGTATAATCACTGAGCAATCTCTTTCTGGAGGTGGCCGAGGTATGCTTTCCAAAGGTCGAAAGGGTGTAGTTATGGATTCCGAAATTCCCGGTGAATCACAGAGTATTGTTAGAGAATTAAATCGAATTTTAGGAGAAAAGAATGAGGGAGTTTTTCAAAATTCCAATATCGATGTCACAGTCTCTTGCTCACGTGTTAATCGTGATTACGGACATTTAGCAATGATTGAGATAGATTTTCTTAATGAAATAAGTGCTCATGAAATTATTGAGGTATGGCAAAACTATTCCTCTGAATCACATGATTTAAGATTGCCTTCATCAACTAAGATAATTAATTTTGTTGATGGCAAATTAGATGTCGATGAAGATAGATGGGCTGGTTCAGAATCTAGGAATCCTGCTCAAGATCTTTGTTCTGCTATGGCAGTGTCAGTTGGAGAAATAGAAGTTACTGGTAAAAAATTGAGGTTTAAGGTGGTTTCAGATAATACTATTCGTGGGGCTGCCGGTTATGGGGTGCTATTGGCAGAATTAATACTTGCAGACGGAATTCTACATGATTCAAATACAGTTCTAGACAGTACTTTTCAAAGAAATAATTAGAATTCATTGAAACGTAAAACCGATTCGCAAGAGTTATGAGAATTCGTCGTCTTGCTATGGTTCTTTCTAACTTAGAGCCTCATCCTTGTAATGATGTTGATTTAGAGCAGTATTCTACAGACGGTGATTTGGCATCTCGATTACTTTTCGATATAGTCTCATTTGGAGATATCGATGATAACACTTTAGTTGGGGATTTAGGTGCAGGAAATGGTATTTTAGGTATTGCAGCTATGAAGTTAGGTGCCAAAGAAGTAATTTTTGTTGAAACTGATATTGAAGCATGTAACGCCCTAAAAAAGAACTTAATCAATCATGAAATTCAAAATTCTAGTCAAATAATTAATGAACACATTATCTCTGGTATGCCTTTCACTAAAGTAGACCTAATAATTTGTAATCCTCCTTGGGGTAGGCAAAAAGAGAAAGCCGACAGACCGTTTTTAGAACTAATTTTACGAAATAGATCCGTTGCTCATTTACTACACAGTTCTAATGCTACTCATATTCGTCCATTTTTCGAATCAAAAGGGTGGACCGTAGAAATGTATGGAGAAGCCGAATTCGCTTTACCTGCTAAATATTCTCATCATAAAAGACAAAGAGATAAGACAAAAGTAGGCTTCTGGCGCTTATGTCCTAACTAAATGTTTGATTATTAACATCCGTGTTCTTCATACGTGGTTGACCAGTCGCGTACGCTATGAGTGCTTCAGCAGGCGACTTTGTAACGCCTGGAACATCTGTTGTAGTTGATGATGGATTAATCTTGGGAGAAGGTGTAATTTCTACAGAATCTGGAGCTTTAGCATCTCTTTCAGGTAAACTAGTCCAAGAAAATGGTATAATTTCAATTCAGATTTCAGGTTCAACCGCTAATTTACCCAAAATTGGAGATGTGGTTATAGGGCAAGTTAATCGTCTTAATGCTAAAACTGCTGAAATCAGAATTCTCCATATTGAGCATAAAGAAGGCGGCCATAGAACTATCCCTGCTCTAAAATTATTCGCAGATATCTATGTTACAGATTTTGTAGACAGATATATTCCTTCAGCAGGTGATGCTATGCGTTCTAGAGATATTGTTCGTGCTAAGATAACTCAATTCGAACCAATGTTAAAAGCATCAACTCGCGAAGATCCTGAATTAGGAGTTCTTTATGCTATATGTCCTCCATGCGGTGAAGTACTAGAAAAAAGTGATTTATTGCCTGATTTTAATGTGTCATGTCCAAGATGTGATTATTCTGGTTATCGAGTTCTTTCTAGTGGATTTGGTCATGGATATTCAATTCCGGAGGGCTCAGATGTTACATCGTTGAATCGTCCAGGTGAACGTTGGTCATCTGAAGCTGAGAAGATACTTGGACACGATGGAGTCCGTCCTTATCTTTCACCTTTAGCAGATTTTAGAAGAGGAATTAATCATGAGATACCAGCATCTGTCTCTAAGATGCGCGATAATAATCGTTCAGGTAATCGTTCAGGTGGTCAACGTAGAGAAATGCACAAAACCACTTGTACTATGTGTTCTAGTGCCACACAAGTACCTTTCAAACCAACTCCTGGGAAGCCAATCCGTTGTAGAGATTGTATGAATAAGGTAAATGATGGTACTGCAACTAAAGAAGAATTATCCGCTGAACGTGAAGTATTGAAGTCAGCTAGAGCAAAATCTGCCGAATATTCAGGAGTTAAGTTATTTGTGGGGAGTATTTCTTGGGATGCTAATGAAGATGATTTAAGGAAACTATTTTCAACCTATGGGGAACTCAAAGAAGTTCATATCGCTAAAGATCGTGAAACAGGTAAATCTCGAGGCTTTGCGTTCATAAAATTCTCAAATCTTAAAGAAGGTCAGAAAGCAGTTAAAGAGTTAAATGGTTTTGATTTTCATGGAAGAAAAATTAGTGTTCAAGAATCTAATGAGTCGCGCGGGAGCTCCAATCAAAATCGTTCACGCCGTAAGAAATAAGCGAGTTATTCATGGTAGATGTAGGTGCCCCATCCAATATGGAGGGGTGGCTTGTAATTGATGGCTACGAAGATGAACCTGCTGCTTTTGGAGTACCTAACTACCTAGGTTTTCACATTCGTTATATCTGTGGGGTTCTCGAATCAAGAGGTATTGAATATACATATATGACTATAGATCAATGGCGATTAAAGTATAAACATCTACTCGACGATAAGGATGAAAGAGATAGGTTACGTAGAGAATTATCTGATTTATCCGGAACAATCGTACTTGCTGGTTCAATTGTTCCTGGGAAATATGTTAGAGGTACACCCATTAGTCAGAAAGAATTAGATCAAATTCTTGCGGTTTTCCCAAATGATCAACCAATATTATGTGGGGGTTGGGCTATTAAAAATTGGCGTTATTCTGGCTGGACTCCATTACGTTCTAATCTTTTTTGTGCAGTTAACGATATTGATGCTTCTTTGAATCATTATATTTCAACGGGTATCTGGAAACATAGTAAAAGAACAAAAGATGAATGGACTTTATGGGCTCAAAATGGCTCTACATCTAAGGCAGTAAAAAATCATCCCGATTTATTTACGGATGATGGTCGTGCAGGTCCTTTAACATATGAAATCGAACTTTATCAAGGATGTGTTAGGTTCAAGCGAGGATGTAAATTTTGTATCGAACCCAAAAAAGGAATTCCTTTGTGGCGTAGTGAAGAAGATATATTGAAAGAAATATCTGGTGCTATAGATTCTGGTGTTAGAAATATACGTATTGGAGGAGCAACAGATATCTACACTTATCGTGCAGAAGGAGTCAAAGACCTTGAATATCCAGTTCCAAATCCAGACCCAATTTCTAAAGTTCTTTATGGTGCACGAGAAGATGAAAGATTAAACATATTACATGTAGATAATGGCAATCCTTCAATTGTTGCTGAGAATATTGAACCATCTACTGTAATAACTAAATCTATGATTGATACTCTTAGCGATGGAGCAGTTCTTTCTTTTGGATTAGAATCAGCTGACCCGACTGTTCATGAGATGAATTGGTTAAATTGTGATTCAGAACAATTGAAGATTGCTATACGCCACATTAATGATTTTGGTCGAGTAAGGGGCGAGAGAGGGTTACCAAAACTTCTTCCTGGACTCAATTTCATAGCCGGACTTAATGGTGAAACAAAACATAGCTATGATATGAATATGAAATTATTAAACGATTTACGTTCAGAAGGAATGTGGTTAAGGCGTATTAATATTAGGCAAGTCGAAGGTCAGGGTTTCCAAGAAATTTCTGAATCTGATTTCCGTTCATTCAAGAAAAAAGTCCGTGAGAATATTGACAAACCTTTACTCGAAGAAATGTTTCCTCTTGGGTCAGTATTGAATGATGTTTGGTGGGAAACCCATGATGATAGAATTCGTCGACCAGAACAAGTTCTAAATCCAATTCATAGAGATGAATCAATATATGGCAAATCGGGAATTACTTTCGGTAGACAAATAGGAGCTTATCCCATTCTAGTCGGAGTTCCTTATCACATACCACTTGAAACTGATTCAGATATTTTAGTGACTGGACATGGGATGAGAAGTATTTCAGGTGTAGAATTAGGCCTTGATATTAATTCAGTGTCTCAGCAACAATTAGAGGCAATTCCAGGAATTGGTAAGAAGGGGGCTTGGAGAATTATTAGTTCACGAGCGAAAGCAAGTCGTAAATCAGATTTGCCTTTTGATACTGTCGAAAAAGCATTCATTATGTCAGATTTAGAAATGCCTTTGTTAGCAAAAAAAGTATTAAAAATTTGATACATTAAGATATCAATTTAGAGTAATAGTCATAGTCTCAAGATGGACGCTAGGTCTGTATGTCGACTAATATGCCATTGCAGAAGCTCCTTGCTATCACAATTTGTTTACTATTTTTGTGTGTGCCGATTCTTAATTTCATTGATACACCGGATGAAGTACATTCAAATTCAGAAGATAACTTTTCTGCAAGTAGGTCAGTTTTAGGAATTAATTCACCCGGTTCTGAAAGAGGAAATGTATTCTCCGATGCAGTTTTTGAACTTAATTCAGGTTCTCCTACTTTAGTTCTCGATAATGGTTCTCTATTGTCTTTCGTTAATGGTACATCAATTATTTCTGAGAGTAATGTTATTTCGATATCTGGTCAATGCTCCATTTCTACTAATTACAGTCTTTTTTGTTCAGGTATGAATAATTACGGCCAACTTGGTCTAGGAAATCAACAATTATTAAGTGGATATGTAGATCTTAATGGTAAGATTCCTGCTGCTTTAAGCCAAGGAAACAATCATTTTTGTGCTATTCTAGATGATGGTTCTGTATCTTGCTGGGGAAGGAATAACAAAGGGCAATTGGGAGATGGCTCAAATAGTAATCGAAATGCACCTATATCAGTTAATCTTGGTATCAACAAAACTGCAGTGTCTATATCTGCAGGGTTAGATTTTACTTGTGCTCTACTAAATACGGGTGAAGTTTCTTGTTGGGGGGATAATTCATATGGAATATTTGCTGATGGAACTACAACCGATAGTAATATTCCAGTAATCGTAAATCATTCGATTATCGGTAATGTGGCTTCAATTACCACACCTGGTTACAGTGTCTGCGCACTTTCTTCAGTTGGTTCAATTAGTTGTTGGGGGGATTCATATACTATTTCATCTCCTAATGGAATTCCTGTTAATGGTTCTGTTTCATTAACATTAGATACTGGAAGATATGCTGTTTCCATCGATGGTACCAATTCTCACACATGTGCTATACTGGATAATAGTTCAATTAGTTGTTGGGGAGTCAATACTTACGGGCAACTTGGAAATGGAGAGTGTTCTTCAGTAATTCCATCCAGTGGATGTACTGGTTCAAATTCCAATTCACCTCAATATGTTGATTTCTCCGAAATTAATTCCTCTGGAAATATGATTGCAGTTTCTTCAGGTTCTGAGTCAACTTGTTCAATATCTGACATATATTATATCTATTGTTGGGGTAATCAAGATGGTGAATTTGATAACACAACGAGTCCTCTAATTTCGCCTTATACTATGAATTTTAATAATGGTTCTGAAATTTCTTTTTCAGACCAAGATATGGATGGTGATGGAATATTCAATCTCTTAGATGTCCATATGGCAGGCGATGATGATGGTGATGGCGTACCATCACCAAATGATCCATATCCAAATAATCCTGCTCGATGGATGAATTGTGACCTCGGTTCATGGGGAAGAATTAGCTGTACAGAATCTTCGGTAGGTCATTACTCCATTTTCTCAGCATTATATGAGACAGCATGTTCTCTTGGTGAATATCAACGTCAAACTGGTAAATCTTCCTGCTATGATGCATCTGCTGGCCACTATGTTAATTCGATAGCCGCGTCTTCTCAGACAATTTGTCCAGAAGGATATTATCAGGATGCAATCAGTTCTACTTCGTGCTTATTATCCAATCCTGGTAGTTTTGTTTCACTTACAACCGGAGATTCAGGTAATTCATACAATACTTCAACCAATCTTAGTTCCACTAGTGCTAGTTATACTGCACGTATTGGTTCAGTATCAGATGCGTATGATTATTTTAAGATTGATTTGGCTAAGTTCTATGGGGTTTCTATAGATGCAGAATCTTCATCTGCAGAGATTTCTATCTCTCTGTATAATTCTTC
>Ga0209425_10006290_pt1 | contig 11419 bp, 9 predicted proteins | sample COG_05_FD_184749 | JGI IMG/M metagenome (GOLD analysis project Ga0209425, IMG submission 184749) | Pelagic Microbial community sample from North Sea - COGITO 998_met_05 (SPAdes) (version 2) | ecosystem: Environmental > Aquatic > Marine > Neritic zone/Coastal water | place: Helgoland, sampling... | reverse complement strand
GCTCTGCCGCATCTACCGAGGGTATTGCGAAGCCCATAGTGAAACTGCAGGCAAGCAGCAACCAAGCAATGACTTTCAATCCATTACGTTGCCTTGCGTTATTTGTATCTTGAAAAGTCATCAAATCACAGAAATTCTAAGTCGGATTTAAGCATCCATCCTGATTGCGCAGGCTCGTCACTAGAAAAATACATAAAACCTAATTAATTTAAACACTTAGAAAATATCGACCTCACGATCGAAAAATTTATCGCAAATATCTATAAGTACTTTCAACTGAAGGCAAGGGCCAAAACCTATCACCCTTATATCCTATTCCCACACAGTGAAAGATACGTCGAAATCACTGACTTTTCGAGGGAAATAGCGGGTAAAATTGGTGCAGACGTGGCCTAGGTCACAAAATTCCGTCGTTGCTTCTGCTTTACATGGCCACATGTTCAATCGTATTGGCAGCCCATTTACCCAGCAATTTCCCCCCGGCGAGCGGCCAGCATTGTGCTTTGTAACTGCATTTACTACAATTTTTTATTCTATAATATGAATTAAGCAAATCAAATCAGCCTTAGTTACCCAATACACAGACAAATCAATGACCAAGCGAAATAATTTACTCAGCGTGCTCCTTAGCCTCATCTTGCTCGGTGCTATTATTCTTCTCGTGCTAAACACCATGCGGCAGCAGGAACTCAACACCACTAGCCAAGAATTGGCGATCGAATTAACTCAGCGGATTTTAAGTAGAGACCCAGAAACTCAGGTCCCTAATGTGCAAGCTTTGCTCGATAATGCCCACCCTTGCTTACTACAAAGGCGATCAACGGCAAGTTCAACCGCGTATATAGCAATGGTTTTCAAGAATCTCGGCGAGTTAGAAGTAATAGAAAATATAAGCGGTGCCAGCGAGACTCCGCTGCTTGTATTTAGCGATGTATTGCCAAGGGCAGCTTACGTGTTAGAAGCAGTCTTCGCGAACGGGTCAAGTACAGTGGAAATTCAATTGATCTTTGATCAAGACAGATGGTCCGTTATAGATTTCTCCGTAAAATCAAGCCTAATGGTTCTATAAGGAATTTCAACACCGAATCAGATCAACGCGTACTTGGATAATTACTTAGCTAGTTTGGATGTTTATTTGGACCCGCTCACCTGTCTCTAACTCCTTCAGATTGAGCCACAGGAATAGCAACACACCAAACATCTCCAAACCTTCTTCTAAGGCCACAGCCACAGCATAGCCCCAGCTATCACTCTCCATATCTTCACTTAGCAACTCTGTCACAATTGCGCCTGATACGAACATGGCTCCGGCCAAAACAAACAGCAAGGCTAGCCTCCCACGCAGCGATAGAAGAAACGGCACGTAGGCTGCAGCCACAAATAGAACCAGTATGGCCCCAGGAATCGCCCAATTTATCTCAATGGAGGAATTGAATGTTTCGTGCATGCCCGCGACTTCGTCTATCGCTAATATGAGAAAGCCAAAGGCAGTGAAGCGCCAGTGAGCTTTTTTCTGAAGATTGGGCCTATTTGAAGACACATAAACAAAAAAAGCGACATTTAGTAAGATAAAACTGGAAAACCAGGTAGGTAGATTATTTTCTTCATCCAGCTCAAACATCTGGATCAGTAGCCAGGGCAGTTCTTCGACCTGATAGTTGTAGTAATTGATACCCAGATGAACGCAGATGAAGACTGCCGCCAATGCGATTAGGCTGGCAATGTAGTCGCGCGAGGGAATTGTAATTTGATGCTTGATCGGGAGCATAACTGGCTTCACTAAGGCTATCTAGATTTTCCTATTATGCAGTGAATTACCGATGCTGTGCCAGAACGAAAAAACGCAGCCCGAATGGGCTGCGTTTTAGTTCAACCAATGCTCTTTACTAAACTTCGGGAGGCAGAGGGTATGTTGTAACTGTGGTGCAATCGAGATTTATAGTAGCATCTGCAAAGGGGGCCACTTGCGCGAACGTGGTTGGGTTATCAACTACGCAGGATGTGCCGACGGCAGGGCTGTAATCGTCGTTAAGGACTGTGTCCAATTCCGATGCCGTACATACCGTAAAAGTAAGCGTACCTTGCCATTCAAAGGCCTCCTCATCTGCTGGGATTGGCGGGCTATAATCCTCCACCAAATCAAAGAAGCAGGCTGGCGGTTCCTTCTCACTTTTGCCTGACTTACCTGACTTACCTGACTTACCTGACTTGCCTGACTTGCCTGACTTATCAGACTTGCCTGACTTGCCTGACTTGCCTGACTTGCCTGACTTGCCTGACTTATCAGACTTGCCTGACTTGCCTGACTTTTCACTGTGTTTAGCGCTCTTATCACTCTTATCGCTCTTGCCAGCCATAGCTGTGCTAACACTGAAAGCGAGGCTCACAGCGATAACGAAGGTAATAAGTCTTTTAATAAACATGGTTTTGCCTTTATTTTGAATGATCTACTCTAATTTTTAACATAAAATGCAATTTTTCACAAATTCGCGCTCTTGTCAGCAGAAAATGGGGAGGAATTAGGGATAAAACCTGAAATTAGAGCGGTGTCCGGGGTAATTTGAGGCAAATTTGGGTAAGCTTCCTGTCGATCCAAGTCTAACTGCCTAACGTATAGCACCTAAACAGTTTCAATCGAAATAGTCCCATGAAATCTATAGCCATCATCGGTGCTGGTATTGCCGGTATTACCCTCGCGAGGCAGTTGCAAGGCAGCGCCAAGGTTAGCGTGTTTGAGAAGTCGCGCGGTTTCGGTGGACGAATGGCCACGCGCCGTCATGGCTCCTACCAATTCGATCACGGCGCGCAGTTCTTCACGGCCCGCTCGAAGCAGTTTCAAAAGCTCCTAAATGACTGTGCTGCCGAGGGGCAAATACAAGCTTGGCGGCCACGAGTCCTCACCTTAGACCCCCAGAAGAAGCCTTTCAAGCGAGAATGGTTCGAGCCCCACTACGTTGCTGTTCCCGGCATGAGTACCTTGTGTAAGGTTCTCTCTCAAGAGCTCAACGTCATTCTGAAAACGCAGGTCGCTGACATCGCAGCAGCCGAACAGGGCTGGTTACTTACAGGTGCCGCCGGGGAACGGCTCGGCCAATTCGACTGGGTGATTTCCACATCACCCGCTCCTCAGGCAGATAAACTGCTACCCGCGTGCTTCTCCCACAAAGCAGCGCTGAGCGAAGTCGACTTCTTTCCTTGCCTCAGTTTACTGCTGGGCTTTAGGTCTGCGCCCGAGCTAAATTTCGACGCCGCCGTGGTCAGAAATTCTCCACTTAGCTGGATCGCAGCGAACTCCAGCAAGCATGGCCGCCCTGCCTCTTTTGCATTAACGGTGCATAGCGACAATCAGTGGGCCCGGACGCAGCCCAAAGGCAGCATCGATACTGTGCGTAACAGCATGTTAGCGGCATTGAATGAACTACTGGGCGATCAGTTGCCGGCGCCTGAACATATCGCCATTCATCGCTGGGAATACGCTAAGGCAGAAACAAACCTAGAAAAGGATTTTCTGCTCGATGAATCGAACAGGCTAGCGGCTTGTGGCGATTGGTGTGCAGGGAGTCGAGTCGAGGATGCCTATCTGAGCGCCTTAAAACTCGGCGAGCACTTGAAAACTATCTGGCGCCGCGAGGCTTAACCTACTATCGAGCTGCCTTGTTCCCTAAGAAGGACAATACCCTGCGTAGATTCACCGAGTATTTATTCTCATCTGACACACGCTTGATGGCTCTATCAAAATCACTGATTCCCTCGGACAAGGCAGCGATAAAGAGTAGGGAGCGCTTATTTTTCTCTTCCTCAAGGATGCTGGCCTTCGAATTGAGGCGGCTGCTCCTAGGCGAGTCGATCACCACGGCCCCTTTGCCAAGCCTCAGTTCAATCAGAGAGCCTATTGAATAGACCTCTAGGCACTGTATTAAATTTTCAACTAGGATTGATTCGAACTGGGCAGTGCATTTGTCAACGTAAGTGAAATATTCAGGCTTGGCGGGTCCGCATGAGTGGGAACCTGTCCTACTGCGTCATATTCTGAGGTTCTCAGCCGGCAGTTACTCGAGGCCAATATCCATTGTGCCTCACCTGCTTTCTTGCGTATGGCCAGCGGTGTAGACTTGGTGTCTAAAAATGAGCAGCAACAAGCCCATTGAAAAATTCAGGCCGGAGAACCTTGCAGGTATGCCCTCTAAAGACGCCAAAAACCGCCAACAAGCGGGCAACTCACAAACGCAGCCCCCTATGTCTATCCAAGACGGATTGTCCCTGGCTATCCAGCATAAATCTGCTGGCCGAATTGGCCAAGCCGAAAGAATTTACCGACAGATTTTAGAGGTAGAGCCAAACCATCCCGTCGCCTTGCATCTGCTTGGCGTGATTGCGCATATGGCCGGGCAGAGTGACATAGCAATTCAGATGATAAGAACCGCGATTAGTCACGCACCTGAATATCTTAGCGCGCACCGCAATCTGGGAAACGTATTTCTCGATCTGAGCAGGTTCGATGAGGCTATTGAAAGCTACGGAAAAGCGCTTGCTTTCAATCCAAAACATGCTGTTACACATGCAAATCTCGCCCTTGCCTTACATAATTCCGGCAGGATCGATGAAGCGCAAGACAGCTATAATTGCTCTCTCAATTTGGACCCCGAGATTGCCAACACACACTGCAACCTTGGCAATATGTACCTAGAAAAAAGAGAATACGATGCAGCTGTGGCGAGTTACCAAAAAGCATTAGCGATTCAACCTGACTTTGCTCAGGTGCATTGCAACCTCGGCTCTGCCTTGAAAAATCAGGGCTTAGTAGATGAAGCTATCGCCCACTACAATCAGGCAATCGTGTTAAAACCTGACTATGCTGACGCGCACAACAATTTGGGTACAGCACTACAAAAACTAGGGCATGTCATCGAGGCTGCCAATAAATACCGCAAAGCAATATCACTGAACCCCAACTTCGCCGATGCCCACTGCAATCTCGGAAACGCGCTGTGGAGTCTGCGCAAACTAGAGGAAGCTGCAGCCAGTTATCGTATGGCCTTAGATATCCATCCCTCGATGACCGAGGCGGCCGGTTCGCTGGGTTCGGTATTGCTCGCCATGGGCAAGACCAACGAGGGATTAGCGTTAGAAAGAGACGGCTTTGGTGTAATCAACTTCGATGTGCGCAAAGGCGTCGTCTACAATTTTGGAAAAAGCACATGAAACGCATCGACCTAGAATTACCGCAATCCAGCCCTCATTTCATAGGAAGCTGGAGCATCGAACCGCTATCAATCTGTGACGAGGTAATTAATTTTTTCGAAACGCATAGCACCAATCACACAAAGGGACGGACGGCTGGGGGGCTGAACACCGATTCTAAGAACTCTACCGATCTTGCCATTCGTCCCCGAGACTTAGATCTTCCTGGTCATGAGCCGCTACAAAACTATATTGAATCTTTGTTCGATTGTTACAAAGACTACTTGGAACAATGGCCCTTCCTAAAAAGTGTCTTACCTAACGCCGAGGTCGGCTCATTCAATATCCAAAAGTATGAACCCGGCGGCCACTTCCTGAAAGTTCACTCGGAACGAACGACAATCGACACATCACACCGCGTGCTCGCCTGGATGACTTATCTGAATGATGTCGAAGACGGCGGTGCTACTCGCTTCGAACATCAAGACTTTGAGAGCCAGCCACACAAAGGAAAGACGCTAATCTGGCCCGGAGAATGGACCCATGCCCATAAAGGCAATGTTGTGAATTCAGGAGTCAAATATATCATTACCGGCTGGATGCATTTCCCACCCTACTCTTAACCATTGGCCTAAAATTCAATGATGTAAGATTAAACAAAATAGATTCTAAGGGTTTTCTTAGGAGACCATTCTCAGAATTTATGCGTTTGGCCTGCCTTTGGTATCAACTGACCACGGAACTCGCTCTCAAGCTTTCTATTTCAGCGGGTTTGAGGCTCAAACTTTCTCTCAATATCTCATTCGTATGCTCGCCTAGCTTCGCTACCCAAGAAGCCGCATCATTGTCCGTGCCGGCAAGCTTAAATGGCATATTCTGAATTAGAAAATCACCGAGTACGTCATCAAAAATTGAAGCAAATGAATGTCGCTCAACTACTTGAGGATGGGCAAACAAGTCATCGACCTGCTGATACAAGCTGCAAGGCACTCCGGCACGGTTCAACGCTTCTTCACATTCGCGAGCGCTAAGCGAGACAGACCATCGCTCGACTTCCTCAGCCAACAAATAGAAATTCGCGGTACGCGGCCCCCGCACAAAACGAGGATCCTCTAACAAATCTGGCCGACCAAGCGCTGCGGCCAGACATTCCAGATTCTTATCCGAAACTACGCAGACCATAACGAAGCCATCTTTCACTTTGGCTGGAAAGAACCTGCCTATCAGGGCAGGTTCTTCCATCTGTGCCGACTGTATATGAGCGGGAATTAGCGTCATCATAGATTCCATCATACTGACATCGATGTAACTGCCCCCGCCTCCTCGCTCACGTCCAAGCAGCGCCGTCTGGATCGCGCCAAAGGCGTAACTCCCGGTAAGAATATCAGCGACCATGATCTCCCAATTGCTGGGGCGTATAGCCTCATCTGCATTAGGTCCTTGCTGTGACCGGGCGTGCACACTATCGAATCCGCTAGCGGCATGAACTATTGGCGCATAAGCTGCGCGATTCACATAAGGGCCACTCTGACCGAATCCAGAGATTGAACAATAGACGAGCTCGGGGTTTTGGAGTTGCAAGCTCTCAAAGTCCAGCCCAAATTTAGCCATTATTCCAGGCCTAAAATTCTCTATCACGATGTCTGCATCGCTTATTAATTGTTTAACCAGTGACTGTCCAGCGGGCTGCTTCAAATCTACTGCTATGCTGCGCTTACCTGCATTGAAGTGAGCAAATACCGACGTAATGCCATCTACGCCACGCGTCAGGTCTCCAGCGCCAGGGCTTTCAACCTTTATCACGTCCGCCCCGCAATCGCGAAGAAAACGAGAACAGATGGGCCCGGCGAAAACAGCGGAAAAGTCGACGACTTTATAGCCATCGAGAGGTTTACTTTTACTCATGAATTACACTCTGTCTAAAAGGTGAGATTACGTTAGCGGCTGGCAGGCCTGTCATTAACAATGGCGCGCAATCAATGGGCGGGAAACTAAATTCTCTTTCTTATAACGTCGATACAGTCCTTAGGGACAACCACTTTATCTGACTGCCCCCAAAGGCAATGGAAAATACCTTCGCTTAGTATGACTATTGCGCGGCCGCTTCCATCTCCAGTCTACGTGCCCCAGCTAATATGCCAGGCATGGAATAGTTTCCTTCGTGGCAAGCATATTCATAGAGGCCGTCATCCGTCGCGTAGAAGCTCAACTCTGCAGTCCAGGGCTGACTGTAAATATTGCTGTCCTCTACGGTAAACTGGTAGAAAATTTCATCATCAGAATATCGACTGAATCGCTCGATAATATGACCCTCTTTAGTTATCGGCACCGCGCTCTGGCTGAGTTGCAGTGGATCTATATTCACTGTCTCTACAACAAGCACACCATCTTCATACCATCCTACGGAATCACCGAACCACTGCTCTAATACCAGGGGCCTACGATTAGCTCGCGCATCTGCCGCCGAATCGTAAATCGGAATTATACGCGCATCGTGCACCATCTCCACGAGGATCATGACGTAGTCTTCGGTCTGCACGAATTGGTAGGTATTGTTATACAAAGCGGACATCATGCCCGGGCCAGCCTTGTTTCCAAAACCTATAAGACAGCGCTCCGCGTTAGGGATAGCCTCAGGGCCTCGAGCATCACCAAAGCCGGTCTCATAGCGAGAACCAAAATTGCGCCGCTCGAAATCATAGCTCGGATTCTCAAGTCGAGGCACCTGGCCATTCTCGGGAATCACAACGTAGGAGGTACGGTAATCTCCCTTTATCAACGCAAGGTTTGCGCCCGGCTCTACCCAGAAATTGTTGTAAGCACGAGTACCGAAGTCCTCATCGGCAGCGGTTGGGGTATCGTTTACCCCATCACCCTCGTCCAAGCCCCCTTCAAGGCCCGCAATTGGGGTGTTGGCGGCAATCACTCTGGCTTCTTCTGGCGTGACTACCAGCGTCTCTAGACCGTCTGGGCGAGAAAGTTTCGTGAGCGAAGCGTTGGTCCAAACACCCTCTAAATCTGGTCTGGCGTTATCCTGCGCCTGCACCGGCAGGGCTATTAAACTGGCACATACGAGTAAAGCACTCATTCTTGTTGTAGTTTTCACTGAGATTGTCATTCGTTGTCTCCTAGCAAATTGGGACGCTAAACCGATTTACGCCCTGCTAACTCAGCGAATGCGCCAGCTAAAGGGCAGTAATAATCAGCCATTTGAACCTTGATACAGACAAAAGTCAAAGAAGTGCTAACAACAGAGGCTTTAAAGTGGGTTGCCCGAATTCCCACACACTAGCACTGGACTGGGCTATTCTCTCGAGAAGCCATCAAAATCAAAAACTCGCCGCAAGAAAAGACAGATAACCTCTTGTTAAGCGCGACCTGCCCTTTCTACATAGCCTTTACAAGCTATCTGCTATCCCTTCCAGCGTTTCCGCCAAAGATGCATAACGCACACCCGAGATGCCATTGAAATCCCCAGCGGCCTCGGAAAAATCGTCTGCAAGAGTATTGAGCGCACGAACTGTGTTGCGTCGATTACCATTATTTCCAGCTAGCAAAGCCTCGGCACGCTCTAGCGCAGCACTTAGCTCGCTTGCCTGGTTTGCACTGAGCCGGTTTTCACGCTGCAACTGATCCATATACGCTCGCGCGACAACCGGCACTGCAGGCCACTTTACAATCTCTTGCGTCTGCGCATTTACAATGCCATTTAGCTCCGGCAATGAAGCCGCTGCGATTTCGTTCTCGGTCAGATAATCGCTAGATTGCAGGGCAAACACATCGAGTCCACGCGAAATTTCTGTGCCGTAGATGTGGCCGTTATACCAGTAAGTGGACCAATACCCTCCAGTAATCAATTCTTCCTCATCAATGGGACCACGGTCGAAGAACGCGATCTCGACCGGATTCATTGAATCGGTGAAATCTACAAGCGACACACCACCCTGATACCAAGCTTGAACGAATAGATCACGGCCGGGCACTGGAATCAAAGAGCCGTTGTGAGCGACACAGTTCTCCGTGTCCGTTTGCGGCGCCGACATTTTATAGTGGCTACGGAATTGTAGTTTGCCATCGACGATGTCATAGAAAGCATCCGCTCCCCAAGTTAAAGGGTCTTGTGCTCTGCACCTAGGACGGCCACCACCACCCCACTCGTCGGTAAAAATCACCTTGTCGCCACGGTTATTAAAAGTAGCCGAGTGCCAGTAAGAGAAGCCAGGATCGATAACTTGATCCAATCGTTCGGGGTTTGCGGGATCCGAGATATCCAATAGAATGCCATTACCAGAACAGGCGCCAGCGGCCAACCCGATACCGGGGAACGTAGTTATATCGTGGCACTGATTCGTCTGTCTCGTAGTCTGCGTGCCATCGCCGTGATCGCCCCCGTCCCACAAACCCGCCAGCGTTCCGTTATCCGGGTCAGCGAAGATAAAGGGGCGATTAACGATGCGTGCTGCTGCTGGATTTTCTGCAGGGATTTCGATGACTTCTATGCGAAATAGCGCCGAGTTCTCATCTTCAAAGGGCGAATCATTGGAACAACCTGCCAACTCCTCGTCATCGCGTGCCGCACTCGTGCCAGATACGTAGACATAAATGTTGCCTGACGTGGTAGTCGGATCAGACACCACAGTATGTGTGTGCGAACCGCGGCAGGTTTGTACCGCTGCAACTTGAGTTGGGCGAGTAAAATCACTCACATCGAAGATTCGAATGCCTCTCACTCGCTCATCACTGACCGGTTCTGGAACGCCTTGAAGGCCGCAGTCTAATCTTCCTCGAGCTTCTTGGACAGACATTATCAGCAGATTACCCACTAGTGACACATCTCCCTGCCCACCCGGACACACAACTGAGCCAATATGCCGTGGCGCTCGCGCGTTGCTGATGTCGTAGGTATTAAAGCCGTGGTAGTTACCTGCCACCATGTAGTTACCTGAGAACAGTAAGTCGGTATTTGAGAAACTCAACAAAGCCGGGCGAGGATCTGAATTTTCGTCTTCGTCTTCGTCTGGCGTCTCCGGGGTATCGCCACTCGCAGCGTCTTCAATCTCTTGCAGGCGGCTCAAGGAAATACCAGAAGGTCTTTCGGGGTCGAAGAAGCCTGTCGGCTTAGGCAGCGATGCGACAATTTGCATGTTCAGCGCGGCCTCGCCAGCGTCTCTGAAGCCCGCCGCCAAACCAACTCGCGGATCGGGATTCAGGCTTGCAAGCAGAAGGTCCATGCGCTCGATCTCCGATGTTTGATCAGAGGTCAAATCGGAGGTAAATTCGTAAAGCAGTGGATCTTGTACAGAGCCGCGCTGGTCTAACAACATCTCAACCATATCCAGAGCACCCTGATGATGATCAATCATGTATTCCAAATAGAGCCGATTAAACTCCGGACCGGATGCGGCAGCAAGCTCTTCCATCTGCTCATCGCTGAGCATGCCCTTCATGCGCTCGAAACCAGGCTGATGATGAACATCCTCGGCAGGCGCATCGAGCCCCTGATCAACGAGCCAGCCCTGCATCATAGAAATCTCATCGTCCTGTGACAAAGTAATGCGCGCAGCTACTGCAAGAACCGTTGTGTTATTGGTTCGATCTTGCGCTAACGCCGACATCTCTTTCGCCTGCGAGTGATGCGGAATCATGCCGCGCAAAAACTGAATATCACCGAGCGAGTAGGATAAGGCAGCGAGATCCGACGCCTCTTCTGCGGTAATTACTCGACTCGCCTGCCCTGGTGCCCCTGGCTGAATAATAGGCACCTGAGCCTGTGCCAGATTGGAAATACCACATACTGTCAGAACAGTCAGCAGGGTCCAATTAACCTTGGAATTGAGAATTCTTGGGAATAACATGGTCATAGCTCCCTAATGCATGGAAATAAATATTGTAGTGTTCAGAAATCAGTTAGAAGTATGCCTGAATCCGCAGGTAACACCAATATGCTCTTTGCGAACACCTGGGCGCGAAAGACTTACCGTTAACTGGAATTTTAACTGCCTGTGTCTGCATTGTGTTTACTCAAGCAGATTCATCCCAGCTTTCATATTCGCGTAACAAGCACCCAACAAAAAGCCCCATTCTGCTAGGCCTAATGGGGCTTTTTTGCTGCGTCACTGACTTTTCCCCTATTCAGGAACCGCCATAAATTCAACATGAATCTCAAGCTCGATATTATCTCCGACACCGAAGCTGGTAAATCTATCGAGGCCAAAATCAGAGCGCAGAAATTCACCAC
>Ga0209425_10006289_pt1 | contig 11420 bp, 10 predicted proteins | sample COG_05_FD_184749 | JGI IMG/M metagenome (GOLD analysis project Ga0209425, IMG submission 184749) | Pelagic Microbial community sample from North Sea - COGITO 998_met_05 (SPAdes) (version 2) | ecosystem: Environmental > Aquatic > Marine > Neritic zone/Coastal water | place: Helgoland, sampling... | reverse complement strand
CAATAGTAGCATCGAATGAGTAGTTACAAGCATCAATATCAGTGCAACCAACACAGAATAATTCTTCATTTTCACATCCACCACAGATGTTAAATCCAATACATGAACCATCATCTTCAATAGCGTTTTGATCGTAGTTACATGCTTCAGAATCGGTGCAACCTAGGTCGCTTAACTCTCCAGATAAGCCTAATAAAAACAATCCTTCTTGAATGTGAGAAACAGCAATTACTCCAGAGGGGAAATATGGATAGTTGGACCAAGTCCCGTCAAATTGAGCAGAATTGTTAGAGGGGTAGAGATCAAAATATGCAACTTCTTCGAGGTTTGCATCAGCAATATTCTCGGTATCTAGTATCCTCAATCCAGCTGTATAATTAGATTGATAAACATACCCATTATGCGTGTAAAGATTGTGATCAATAGCTGATGTGCTAGAAACGAAGGTCCCAATAATTTCAGGCGAACTAAGGTCTAGCATATCCCAAATAAACGTGGTTGTATTTATTCCGATATTCTGTTCATCGAGTTCGTCATTGCTTAGGAAATACCTGTGATCTTCTGTCAGCCATCCCTGATGAGTATACGATGAACCAGGATATCCAGTGCTGCTGATTAAACTAGCATTACTAGCATCGGTTACATCTACAACTGTCACGGTGTTCTCGTTACAAGCAAATGCAATTTCTTTCCCCTGGAAATTCGAATCTGGCCCAGAGTAATTCACAACCTGCGCGTCATGTGTATAGCCGTCTTCAGAGAAGTCTCCTATCAAAGTGGGATTCAAAGGGTCGCTGATATCTAGAATGTGAAGTCCACCCTCGAACGTGTTTGTTCCCACTCCATAAGCTCTGCCCGTACTTTCATTAATCACAATGTTATGTGCATTTCCCCATCCATTGTAAAGCGCATCCTCCTCAAACAAGAGTGGTGGTGCTTCGATATCTCTCAGATGTGTCAGATCGAAAATTTGCATCCCATGTCCCCCAGCCTCAGAAACGATAAAAGCGTAGTTGTTGTAAACCTTAATATCACGCCAAGTAGAGTTCTGAGTTGCGGTAGGAAGATTGCCTAAATAAATAGGGTTAACAGGGTCAGTGATGTCGAGGAATGCAGTTCCATTTGTTCTGCCAAGTATGACATACTCGGCACTATCTAATGGGTCTACCCACCCCCAGATATCATTCATCGATCCTCCCCCTATATCTCCATTCTCTACAAACGAAAGTAGATTTATATTCTCACATGGATATGGGCCTGCCATACCGTTAACGCAAGGGGTTTGGGCTAGAACTCCCAAGGAGCTAAATAAGAAAAAAGCGGAGAACAAAAGTCGAGTGTACATCTTTCAATCATTGAGGTATGTAAAAGTACATTAGGGAAATTGATAGAGTGATTTTCTATTGAATTAAATAATCTTTAATTTTGTTAATCCTCGAAATTGTTCAACTCGCTGTTTATTAGCACACTATTGAAATGCTTTAGAATACTCCTCTACGGTATATAAATAAAGAAACGAACATTTCATTTAGTTGGTTGAATTGTACTTTAACTTTCACATATGAATTTATCTAAAATTGTTACTATTTTGCTCATTTTAGGGTTCTTCGGCTACTTTATGTTTTTTGCCCCTAAAGTTGAAAAGCCGACTCAATCCACTTCGGCCACCATATCTGGAGTTGTGACAAATCACATAGGTGATACGATTAAATTCTACGCTCCGGATTCTACCTATATCACAGTACTTGATACTGCGACAGGTTTTTTCGCAATTGAGTTCGAATGGGACACAGCTTCCGACGTGAACTTCTTCCATGGGGAGGAAAGCACGAAGATGTACCTTCAACCTGGTGACGATATTAAATTAACGATCGATACTGAACAATTCGATGAGTCTATTTCATATCAAGGGAGTGATGAGAGTTCTTACTACGCATGGCAATACATAGCTAACGAGAATAGTGATTTTCCTAAAATTTCTGAGGTGGAAGACGATGTACTGGATTCATTGTTAAATGAATACTACAAACCATTTTTAGTTAAGGCTGAGTCTTTTAAAGAATCAAACTCGATATTCTACAATTCAATCCTTGAAGGAATGAAATTTACCAAAGAATACATTATCAATCGCAGGTCAGTTCTTGCAGCGCTTCCACAATCTGGAGAAGCAGCTATTGACTTCACATATCCAGATAAAGACGGCAATAATGTTTCCCTTTCTGATTTTGTAGGATCAGTTGTATACGTTGATGTTTGGGCTACATGGTGTGGCCCTTGTCGCGCTGAAATGCCTTTCCTGCATGAACTTGAAGCTGAGTACAGCGACAAGAATGTTACATTCATAGGCGTAAGTGTTGACGAAGATAAAAACAGACAGGCTTGGCTGGACATGATGGTGGATAAGGACATAAAAGGCGTCCAGCTTTTTGCCGATGGATGGAGCCAAATCACAAAAGATTACGCCATAAATAGCATTCCGCGCTTTATGCTATTCGACTCAGAAGGAAATGTGTCAAACCTAGACGCTGACCGTCCTTCTTCCGAAGAGATTCGACCTACACTTGATGCCCTTTTAGTAGAATAAAGACCTGATTTATTCATTGAAACCTAAAATTTATACTGTGAAAAATATTTTTATTTTTATTTTATTTTCCCTGGCTTATAACATTCATTTTGCTCAAGACTGGATACAGCTGGAAGACTATCCAGGACTAGGAAGAAATCATCCCATCACTTTTTCAATCGGAACTGACGGATATGTGTTGGCTGGAGAAAATGAAAATGGATACTACGTTAAAGATTTTTACAAATACGACACCACTTCAGACACGTGGACACAGCTTTCTAATTTTCCGGGCTATCCCAGAGGATATGCTTATGGAATTGAGCACAACGGAAAGGCGTATGTAGGTTTTGGGACTTTTGATTTAGGACCATTAGATGACCTGTGGGAGTATGACCCTATAACAGAAGCATGGACTGAGCTAGCTTCATGCCCTTGTGGAGGAAGGCTACATCCCGCAATGCTTGAAGCGGGAGGTAAAATATATGTAGGACTTGGAGGGAGTAATTTCGAAAACCTTGACGATTGGTGGGCATATGACATTGCTACAGATATTTGGGAGCAAAAGGCTGACTTCATCGCTGAAAAAAGACACCATCCATACTTCTTTTCCATTGATGATATTGCATACGTGGGATTTGGACACGGAGACGATATTTACAACGATTTTTATAAATACGAGTAGGACACTGACACTTGGACACAAGTTGCGAGCATTCCAGATCAAGGGCGCGTTGCAGGAACACAGTTCTCATACAATGGAAAGGGTTACGCTCTCAGTGGGGATGGTGATACTCACTCTTATCTTGAAACAGGTGAGTTTTGGCAATACACACCTGAAACGGATTCATGGTTCAGCCTTCCACCGCATCCAGGACACAGCAAGTGGGCTCCAGGTTGTTTCATCGTAGGCGACGTTCTCTACTTTACTTCAGGCCTACAATATGATGATGGTAATTCCGAAACCCTCAACGATCTGTGGAGATTTAACCTTGATGAGATAGACGGTATCGAAGTTGTAGAGCTAGAAACACTTGTATATCCTAACCCTACCACGGATAAAATCATTCTATCATCAACGGTTGATTACCAACTCTTCTCATTAAAAGGTGAGCTCATCTTAGAAGGGAACGCTTCGTCTATTGAAGTGAGTCAACTTTTAAAAGGAGTATACATCCTTAATACTAAGGTCAAGACGTTCAAAATAATCAAGGAATAAGTCGACTACTGTTAATTCGTTTGCAAGTCACTGTTTTGCTGATTCGAGTTTTATATAAACGAATTTTAAGGTGATCCATGCCAAAACAAAACCTGTTGCGATATCGAACAGGTGATGTTGATGCGTTAGGATTACAGATAGTGAGATCATAATTACCCAAAGGATCAATAGGGCGTGGAAGAGCTTTTGTTTGGTTTGTTTAATGAGAGCAAAAGCTGATATGGAAGAGAAAGTTATGTGTAGCGAAGGGTAAAGATTGTGAGGCTTGTCTATAGTATGTAGAGCTTCGAAAAGTGATTCAAAACCTTGAATATTTTCAGTTCTAGAGAAGCCCATTTCTCCTGGGAACAGTAAGAAAATTGTACAAGCAATAGCGGAACTCACCATCATCGTAATACTTAATGAACGTATACTCTGAGGAGATTTAACGAGTACAATACTCAGAAAAATCAACAGGTAATAAGATTCATAAAACAGGATCATCCATGGTACTTGAGGGATGTCTTTTTCACACTCCATGTAAAGTCGATGATAGGAATGGAAAGTGTCAACTATGCTATTTGTACTCAGATAAAGTACCACACAGAATAGAACACATAAGCTTCCCCAAATCGCAATCGCTTTTAGGTGTTCCTTCATTTTTTCATACTCCATCCTTGTTACTAAATAATTTTTCAGGGATTTTATGTAGTTGAAATAATTTGTAACACAAATTGACTTAACATGAAAAAGGCAAAAATGTAATTGGCGATTTTATTTTTTATGAATGCGAAAACAATGAATATAATGGGTAGAAATATCTTACTGAAGTCCATATCTGCTCCATAATTCTGTTCTGAGTTTGCAACAATAGGACCCATAACAAACATGAGAATAAACAAAAGACCAACTAAGATGAACACATGTCTTTTATTGTTATTGAATCCCTCTTCTAAATTGTTATTTATTTCTTCTTGTGTATTAAAAAATAAATAAAAACACAAATAAAATAGACACGCTTGTATGGTCACAAACGAAAATTTTAATAGACTCCAATCAACGCAATCATGCCATAAAGAATATACGCTTACCCAGAATCCAAGTGCAAGCAAAAAAAACCAAGCAGCCCAAACCCACCACAACCAATAATTTTTAATCTCACTTATATTTTGAATTAACCGTGCAACACATGATAATGCATGCGTAAGCGCAAGTCCATAGATTAATGAAATAAATGTAATAATATACCCAAACGAAATCTCCATGATTCAAACATACGACTCTAGGGCTTTAATTAGCGCAAGTGATTTCCGCAAGGAGGATTTACAATGATGTTTTCACTCCCTCTTTTTAAATTCTATTGATACGCTATTAACGCAGTAACGTTTGCCAGTAGAAGTTGGGCCATCATCAAAGACATGCCCCATATGTCCGTCACACTTTGCGCAAGTAATTTCAGTACGTATTCTTCCTCCCGAAGTGTCAAGAGTTTCTTCTATCGCATCATCTTCTACAGGTTTAGAAAAACTAGGCCAACCACAGCCGCTGTCAAACTTACTCTCTCCATCAAAAAGCTTTTCTCCACATCCTTTACACACGTAATCTCCCTTGTCATACAATTGATCATATTTACCTGAAAAAGCTGGCTCAGTGCCTTTTTCTCTTAATATTTTAAACTCTTCTGCAGTAAGCTGAGAAGCCCAATCTTTTTCTGATTTTTTCATTTGATGTCGGGTTTGGATGTCTTAACGGGTGATTCATTTAATCCTCAAATAAAATTACACCATATTTACTTTATGAAAACAATACTCAGAAATATTTTTGCCTTGATAGCAGGTGTAATACTTGGATCAGTTTTAAATATGTCATTCATTGTTGCAGGTTCAAAAGTTTTCCCTTTATCTGAATCATTTGAACCTATGAACGCAATGAATTGGGATTTGAAGTTTTTCATATTCCCTTTCTTAGCTCACGCATTAGGGACATTAGCAGGAGCTTTTATCGCTGCTAAGATTGCATCTACATACAAGAAAACATTTGCTTTGATTGTCGGGGCGTTTTTTCTAATAGGAGGTACAATGATGGTGTTCATGCTACCCGCTCCTCTTTGGTTTATCGTCTTAGATTTAACAGTTGCCTATATTCCTATGGGTTGGTTAGGTTGGCGTATCTCTCGTTGATAAGACTTCACGAATCAGTCAATCACCTCAACACTGAAGGTATCACCTTGACTTATGTCGTTAATGGCATCAATCCCCTCCACAACTTTTCCAAAGCATGTGTGATTGCGATCTAAGTGAGCCGTATTTGTTCTTGAGTGCACGATAAAAAACTGTGATCCACCAGTATTGCGACCTGCATGCGCCATTGATAAAACACCTGTATCGTGGTGCTGGTTATCTCCGTCGATCTCGCAATCTATTTGGTATCCAGGGCCTCCAACACCAGACCCTTGAGGGCAACCTCCTTGTACTACAAAATCTGGAATAACTCTGTGAAAGGTAAGTCCTTCATAAAACCCGTCTTTGGCGAGTTTCACGAAGTTAGCTACAGTATTGGGAGCATCCTTTTCGAAAAATTCCACTTTTAAATCTCCTTTTTCTGTGTGTATGATTGCGTGCATAATGGTGTGTTTTATTCTGCTAAACTATGTTACAAATCCTGTTTATGATTGTCAGTAGTAAAAATAGATGGTGATATTTTCTGATATTGTATGGCTAGAGCTGCTGGATCTCAAAAGTGGGGTGTCCTTTCTCTCCTAAATCATCGTAAAAGTCGATAAAATGTATCTTGAAGTATTGATCGAGGCCATTCTTTATGATATAATTTTTTTCTGCATAAATTAAATAAAATCCAGAATCAAAATCAAAATCTTTCCAATCATATCCAATCACATCTTGATTTGAAGAGAATGAGTAGGATTCAATATCTTCATATGTTATTTCGTTAAATTCTTTTTCAGAGTCAATAGCCACAGTAATATATTGTGAATTAATCAATACTCCCGTTACTAAATAGGCGGAAAATGGATCATAGAACAAATTTGTATATTGCGTGAAGAGCAAGTCCCAATCGGATGAAAGAGGTTCAATGTCTACTGCGAAATTTTCAGAGAAGGAGAAGCAAACTCGATGTAAATCAGCGTCTTTTTCAATAAAAACTAATGATTCTTGCTCATGTGTAAGGTCAGCTGTCCTGATAAAATAACCCGATTCATTCACGGAGTCAATTTTCAACTTCATATATCCAAGCTGCTCTTCGGTAGAGGAATATCCTAAATCAACAACATAAAACTTATCGGAGTTGCGATAATCATCAATAGCTGTACTGTCAAGATTGCCATTAGGGCTATCAAATTCCCAGACGGCATCCTCGATTTCAGGTGTGTCTTCAAAATCTAAGTTTTCAACGCTCCATATACCTCCCGCTTTGGATGAATTTATAACAATATGCCAATCATCAACTCCTGTTAGAAAACCTAAATCCCAATCTGTTTTTTCATTCTGAGATACAACTGAGTTGCTCTCTAAATTATAAAATATCTGATTATTGTACTCAGATCCTATTTCTATCATTGTAGTTTCGAGTTCACCACTGGCATGAGGAGAAATGGGAATCTCACCTGGATTACACCCTGTTATAAAAGCTACAATGATGATAGATAGTATACATCTCATTTCAAACTCCATTTTAGTGATGTGAAAACCGTCCTCCCATATCCCACAGACATCCCACTTGCGTCCGATTGGTGGGCGCCTGGTGAGCCAGAGATGCTATTTACGTTTTTAATATTAAACGCATTCTTACAGCCCACAACTACTTTAAGATTATTTTTAGGATTAGACCACGAATACGTCAGATCCATCATCTGATATCCATCTATAGCCGATTCTAGAACCTCTCCGTCAGCATTCATCCAGAAAGAAGGTAAAGCCCCTGTATTTTTATAATAAACAGCAACATTAGAATTCCACTTTGTTATTTCATATGTACAATTAGAGTTCCATTCTAATGCATAGCTATATGGGGCGACTTCTTCGATGTTGTTCTGTCTACCAATATATGAAACTCCACCATTAAACTTTATAAACTCAAATGTGACATTGATATTTGCCTTCGTTCCAAGTGTTTTATATTTTCCTATATTAATATAAGAATACGCATCATCTGATGTATTCGCTAGTGTTATGAGATCGTGAATATCATTATAGAAAAACGACATTTCTCCTCTTATGATATAGTTGTTGCGAATGTTCTTCCAATCGACTGACAGCTGATAGTTGTTTGAGTTTTCAGCTTTTAAATTGGGATTTCCAACGATGTTGTGGTTGATGTCCACAAATTCGAAATAAAGATCCTTCAAGGAAGGAGCTCTAAATCCTTTAGCAAAGGAAGATCTTAATATAAATTTCTTATAATTATATTTTATATGAATTGATGGAGCTAATGGCGCTGTGTAATCTGTATTGTATGACAAACGGACACCTGGTCGAATGATTAACTTGTCTGAGGGACGCCACTCTGTATTCGAATACAAAGCGAAATCACCTTGATTTTGAGTGTTCCCCTCGATTCTTCTCCCTCTTGCCTCTTCAATGACAATATCATAACCTATTTCAGTTGAAATGTTCTCCGAAAATGTCCCACCGAAACTCCCTCGGCTCATCACGCTGTTAAACACAGAAGTGTCTTGATCTGCTTCATTCTCAGAAATCACTTCTTCTAATGTAGTGAGTTCATTGAAGTACGTGTTTTTAATTCTCTTGTAATTGTTATAAGAGGCGATAACACTCAAATTCTTGTCATTTAATTTCGTGTTAAAATCTACCCCAATATTCTTCCTCCATGTATTGTATATGTCATCAAAAGCAGTCTCAAAATATGGCATTCTAGGAAATCCTCTATTTAGAATCTCTTCAAAGAAAAAATCAGCATACGTCCTTATGCTCCATTCATTTTTACCAAAGACATCCTGTGCTCTAGCAAAATACTGCTCTTTAGGTTTCCATTGCTTGTATCGATTAGTATCGGCAATAGTAGCTGTAGGTATTAATCTAAAATCATCACTCGGAGACCAACCATCAAAATAGTTCCTTCCGCCAGATAACGAAAGTTGATGGTTATTCGCCGAATAGTTCATCAAACAGTCTAGATTATATTTACCTACAGTTTCATAATAGCTATTAATAAATAGATTTGACTCCCCGCTTTTCTTGCTGATTAGGTTGATTGTCCCTGCAAGTGCATCAGTTCCATAATTGACAGATAGTGGTCCTTCAACAATCTCAATTCTCTCAATATTATTCAAATTAATTTGGCTTACATCGATATTCCCATTTAGTCTTCCAATGATGGGGACACCATCCATTAGGATTTTCACATTTTGTCCAGAAACTCCTTGTATGCTTATTGAACTGCCTAAGATATTGTCCTGAGAAAGTCGAACATTCGTTTCTTGCTCAAGTAGATCTCTTAAGCTAACAGCTCCTTGAGCTGCTATTCTTTTCTGATCAATAATTTTGATTTTTTGAACTGCATTCTCTGAGATATTTTCTGTCATTTGAGCAGTTACGACAACTTGATCGAGTAGTATTTCAGACGGCTCAAGGTGGATGGTAATATCATCAATAAAGAGGAGTGTGTCCAAATAAGTTACATGCGAAATGTGTGAAATCAATGTCAGGATTCCTGCCTGCTTATTTAGATCATTAGGAAGTTTAACAACTCCCATATCATTAGAAATAATGATTGATTCTTTATTATCGATATCAGTAAACCTTACATGTACAAATGAAACAGGTGTGTCATTTTTGTCTAAAACAGTAAGTGATTGACCTTTTACACTTGTCGATGTCAAGATCAAAACAAGAATCAAGAATCCTCTCATCCTTTAGAAATCTGTAAAATTCAACGCGATCATATTCGAAAATTTACTGTATGATTAGTTTTTGAGAGGAATGAGTCCCATTAAACGTAACATCAACGAAATAAAGTCCTTTTTCAAAATCAGCAGTGGATATCGATGTCTCTTGAAACCCTCCAGGCATTTGAGCCTCGAACATTTTCTTGCCTCGAACATCATATATGGTTAACTGTACCTGCTTGGCTTGAGCGTCTATTAGAACTGTGGTATTGTTGTAAGCAGGGTTTGGATAAACACTAAAAAAATTAGTGTTGTTTTCATCATCTAAAACGGAGCTTCCACTCATTAATTCTTTATTAATGGTAATGTCACCAGAACTGCTTCCAGCGAAATCTGTAAAAACGATTCTATAAATACTTCCCTCAAGGTTCTTCACGAAATAACATCTTTCTTCTTCTAACTCGTATGAGAACGCAGACATGTTATATGATTTCCAATCATATCCGATGATATTCATATCTGATAAGAAGCCGTGAGATTCATAATCGCTGTATGTAAAAGGATTCGACAAATCATTCACTTCTGCAATTTCGATATTGTTGTTAGCTAATGCGCCAGACACACTGTAGTAAACCCCAGGTGAAAGTGTTGTAATGTACTTTGTGAATGTCAAATCCCAGTCTGAAATCAGAGGCTCTCGGTCCGTTACCATGTGAGAAGACAGAGAGTAGTACACGAAATTCTTATTTTCATATTCCGCCCTGTCGATTGAAGTGGAAATCTCGTCTGAACTATCTAGGTTTGCGTACATAAAGCTAAAGACACCATCGTCAAGGTCTTCAATCATTAATTTTTTCCATTCTCCATCAATTGATTTGACGATAAAAACAGCATCACCAACTACAACATGGGTGATGATATCGTAATTCCCCCATCCATAGTTCATGTCTTCTGAGTTCGTATTGAAGGCCCCATCACTCCAAGATAATTCAGAGTTTATAAGTTGCGGCCAAGTGCTTAAACCAAGTGTGTCGACATCTGCCCAACCACTAACGTCCACATTTGGAACTTTGTAAAGAGCAGTGCCCATGCCGCCATTGATTCTAACGGTTGCTGACATAGCATTTAGTGAAAATGCGATGTCCCAGTTGGTGTTGTTCGCGGTCGCAACTTCACCATTAGAAAGGCTGTAAAAACTTTGATCAATATAGCCAGCACCCATCGTTACAATGTCAGTTGTTTGACCTATGAGCGTTACTGAATATAAGAGTGCAATCGTTAAGAAGGAGTATTGAATGTTCATTTTGTAAGCGTTCTAATTTTTTCACAAAATTATCACTAATAACCGCATCCTATTGTCATGTTAAAGTCATATTAAAGTCTTATATTTAAGTTATCGTTATTGCATTAAAAAGGCCCTCCTGTTATAGGAGGGCCTTTTACCTATATGTTGAAAAAATGACTATTCGCTTAGAACGTCCACTGTGACTGATCCAGTATAATTGTCACTTCTTATGTTTAAGATATACATTCCTGCGCTCACATTAAGATTGATTTTTTGACCTTGAGTCACGTTAAGGAATACGCCAACTTTTTTCCCAAGCTGGTCGAATGCCACAACGTCAGCAACGTCATCTCCTCCTTCCCAGGTAAGTGTAATATCACCGTAACAAGGGTTAGGGAAGAAATTAACGTCGAGCGCTTGTATGTTGTTGATGCCATTAATATTTCCAGCAAATGCGTTAATGCAAAACGCGCCTTGCGCACTCCATTCCATACCATTACTTGTCCAATGG
>Ga0209425_10006284_pt1 | contig 11429 bp, 8 predicted proteins | sample COG_05_FD_184749 | JGI IMG/M metagenome (GOLD analysis project Ga0209425, IMG submission 184749) | Pelagic Microbial community sample from North Sea - COGITO 998_met_05 (SPAdes) (version 2) | ecosystem: Environmental > Aquatic > Marine > Neritic zone/Coastal water | place: Helgoland, sampling... | reverse complement strand
AATAATTCCACTCATAAACTGCAGTAGTAACATCTAAACCCTCATAACACTGTAATCTAAGTAATTTACGGCCTAGGATTTGAGCGAGAACTTTAGCGACTTCTGTTTTACCAACACCAGCTTCTCCCTCAAGAAAAAGAGGACGCTTTAGGCTAATAGACAAATATAAAGCGGTAGCTAAACTGCGGTCAGTTAAGTAATCAGCATCTTTTAATATTCTAATTGTTTCATTAACATCATTTGGCAGTGTAATCATAATACTTTCCTCGAATCTCAATATGAATAACAAGAGCTAACATTAAAAACGCCGCACATAGCGTCAATAGCGCTTATAAGGCACTTTAAATTATGACGTAGTGCGGCGCTCACGCCCAAACCATTTAATTTAACATAAGCTTATATAAATTGTTTTATACTTTTATCTGATTTAATCAAAGTATTACTCGATTAACGTATAGGCAAATTTTTAGCCACCTAACATTTGTAATTACCATGAGCAAGTAATGCGCCAGTTTTAAAAACTAAGAGGTAAAACGCGCATAACATGGGGTAGTTGCCTTACATTTTCAATAATATGTTCGGTTACTGGTTGATCAATTTCTATTAGGGCAATCGCGTCACCACCTGCTTTATTTCGACCTAAGCTAAAAGTTGCAATATTTATATTATTTTGACCAAGCGTGGTGCCGAGATCTCCGATAAAACCTGGTTTATCCTCATTTGTAATATACAACATATGAGGGCCCAGCTCCGCATCAATTGAAATACCTTTGATTTCCACTAAACGAGGTTTATTACCAGCAAATAAAGTGCCAGAAACCGCCCGTGTCTGGGTCTCAGTTGTCAATAGCAAGGTTATTTTTGTTTGAAATTCATCAAGATCCTCGCAGGTAACCTCTGAAATTTCAATATTCCGCTCCTTGGCAACACTTGGTGCCGAGACCATGTTGACAGATTCTAGGAGCGGCGTAAGCAAACCTTTTAATACGACTGCGGTTAATGGCTTCGTGTTTAATTCTGCAGCTTGGCCACAATATTCAATTTGAACTTTCTTAATGGCAGTTTCGGTTACCTGACCCGCGAAACTACCAAGTTGTTCTGCTAACTTAAAATAAGGTTCAAGTTTTGGAGCATCTTCCGCACTAACTGATGGCATATTGATGGCATTAACAACGGTTCCATCCAATAAATAGTCTGACATTTGTTCGGCAACTTGTATAGCCACATTAACTTGAGCCTCATCAGTTGAAGCTCCGAGATGCGGCGTAGCAATTACTTTTTCCATCCCAAATAGTATATTTTCTTTTGCGGGTTCTTTTTCATACACATCTATAGCAGCCCCAGCCACCTTGCCACTCTCTATCGCGATTTTTAGATCCTGTTCAACAATCAAACCTCCACGAGCACAATTAATTATACGCACATTATTTTTCATCTTAGAAAATGCTTCTGAGTTAATAATTCCACGAGTCATATCGGTCATCGGGGTATGAAGAGAAATAAAATCTGAGCGTTCAAACAATTCATTTAGTTCAACTTTTTCAATGCCCAGATCCAATGCCTTCTCAACTGACAAATATGGATCATATGAAATTACTTTCATTCTTAATCCCATCGCGCGATCGGCAACTATTGCACCAATATTTCCACAACCAATTATCCCGAGTGTTTTTGATGATAATTCAACTCCCATAAACTTAGACTTTTCCCATCTACCCGCATGGGTAGACTCGCTGGCTGCCGGTATATCTCTAGCAAGTGAAAACATCATGGCTATAGCATGCTCAGCAGTAGTTATTGAATTACCAAAAGGCGTATTCATAACAACTATTCCTCTTTCGGAAGCCGCGTTAATATCGACATTATCTACGCCTATTCCTGCGCGGCCAATTACTCTCAAATTATTAGCATTCGCCAATATCTCTGCATTTGGTTTAGTCGCTGATCTAACAGCCAATCCATCGTATTTTGCGATACAATTCTTCAGTTCATCATGTGACAATCCGGTAATAACATCGACATCTATACCGCGTTGTTTAAATATTTCCTCTGCTTTTGGGCTCATTTCATCTGCTATTAAAACCTTTGGCATATTTCAATTCCTTTTAGAATCTAGTTTTTAAATTAATTGCTCATAAGTACTTTACAGCCACTTCGCTCATAGCCCAATCAATCCATTGGGTTAAAGATTTCACATCCGAAGTTTCAACAGTTGATCCACCCCAGATACGTAAACCGGGAGGAGCGTCACGATAAGACTCAATATCGTAGCCCACACCTTCACGGTCTAACAATGAGCAGATAGTCTTAGCGGAATTAGACTGTTCGTTTTCATTTAAATTTTTAAACCATGGGGCGACAATACTAATACAGATTGACGTCGAAGATATAGTTCTTGGGTCTTTTGCTAAAAATTCGATGTCCTCAGAGTTCTCAACCCAGCGTTTTACCGCGGTTAAGTTATCCTCAGATCTTTTTATCAATGCACTAAGCCCACCAATACTGATAGCCCAGTTTAATCCATCCAAAGCGTCTTCAACGCATATCATTGAGGGTGTATTGATTGTAGCACCTCTAAAAATTGCTTCGTCAATTTTTCCATTTTTAGTTAAGCGAAAAATTTTTGGTAACGGCCAAGGTGGTGAATAGCTCTCTAACCTATCGACAGCTCGCGGGCTCAAAATAATTATCCCATGCTGGGCCTCGCCACCCATCACTTTCTGCCAAGAATAAGTAGTAAAGTCCAACTTATCCCAAGGTAAATGCATTGCAAAAGCTGCGGAGGTTGCGTCACAAATCGTTAAGCCTTGTCTATCTCGGGGTATCCAATCACCGTCAGGAACACGAACACCCGAGGTAGTTCCGTTCCATGTAAAAACAACATCATTATTAAAATCGACTGTGTTCAGGACAGGTATCAAGCCATAATCAGCCTTAATTTCTCTTATATCAGCCAGATTTAACTGGTCACGAATATCCGTTACCCAACCCTTACCAAAGCTTTCCCACTGAAGAATATCAACGCTCCTAGGTCCCAATAGTGACCACATGGCCATTTCAACCGCACCAGTATCGGAACCAGCAACTATACCAACTTTATATTCATTGGGAATACCAAGAACGATACGAGTTTTATCAATAACCTCCTGTATTCTCTCTTTCCCAGGTTTAGATCTATGAGACCTGCCAACTAATGCTGACGCCAACGCATCTGCCGACCAACCAGGACGTTTGGCGCAAGGTCCTGATGAAAAACTGGGATTGGATGGGCGATTATTTGGCTTCTTTATAGACTTCATCTTTCTAGCTCCTATCTTAGTTGACAGGATCTAATGAAAATCTCTAATACTTTTTATACGAATTTCCGAATAAAAATATTTTTTATCTTCTTAGAACACCCTATCGTTTTACTGATAGGCTTATTACCCGTTGGGAGGTAATGGCCCATATCGGTTTTTAGAGATTTTTTTGTTAATGTCAATTAACATTATCTTTTTTTTGATATATTTAAATAATTCTCACAGAGCATTCTCAAGAGCTTTACCTAGTTCAAGGGTCGTAGCTTTACCTCCCATATCCGGGGTTAAACAAGATCCATCTGCCAAAACCTGTTCAATTGCTTTTATTATGTTATCTGCAGCAGCTTTCTCACCTAAATGCTCCAGCATCATAGATCCAGACCAGATTTGGCCAATAGGATTTGCAATGCCTTTGCCCGCTATATCGGGCGCAGATCCGTGAACTGGCTCGAACATAGAAGGGAATATACCCTCTGGGTTAATATTTCCAGAAGGCGCTATACCAATCGTTCCAGTTATCGCCGGGCCTAAATCAGATAAAATATCGCCGAAAAGATTCGAACCCACCACCACATCGAACCAATTTGGATTTTTTACAAAATGTGCAGTTAATATATCGATATGAAATTTATCAACTATTATATCTGGATAATATTTGCTCATTTCATCAACCCGTTCATCCCAATATGGCATCGTATACATAATGCCATTTGACTTAGTAGCTGAGGTCAAATGCTTACCCGGCCTTCTCTGTGAGAGTTCGAAAGCATATCTAAGAATTCTATCTACACCCTTCCTAGTGAAATTAGATTGTTGGGTAACAATTTCATCCTCTGTTCCAGCATAAAGTCTTCCACCAATATCAGAATATTCCCCTTCAACATTCTCTCTCACAACAAAAAAATCGATGTCGCCTGGGCCACGTCCAACTAGAGGACTGGGAACACCCTCAAATAAACGAACTGGACGTAAGTTAACATATTGCTGATATTCCCTTCTAAAAGGAATTAGGAGGCCCCACAGGGATACGTGATCAGGAACACCAGGAAAGCCAACTGCACCAAGATAAATAGCTTCATGACTCCTAGTAAGCTCAAGACCATTTTTTGGCATCATTCTTCCAGTTTTATGAAATGTTTCACAAGACCACTCGAAAGTATCCCAAACAAGTTTGAAATTATATTTGATGCTTACTGCATCCAAAACCCTAATTCCCTCCGGCATAACTTCCTTTCCAATACCATCTCCCGGAATAACAGCTATCTTATAAGTTTTCATATTGTATTCCCATATTTTTTTTATCTTAGCATATCTCATATTTAGCAACTGACTAGTTGTTTCATCTCAAAGTTGCTTAAGACCTATATGCTTAAAAATTAAATGCTTAGTAATTTGGAATTAGATGCCCGTGATTTAAAGGTCCATGACCCCCGCCCAAACCAGGTGCCGACATAATTGCTTCATAAACATATTTTCGTGCTCGGATAACAGAGTCCTCTAAAGTCAAACTTTGAGCGATTCCAGTAGCTATCGCAGATGCTAGCGTGCAGCCGGTGCCATGAGTATCTTTGGATGGAATTCTAGGATTCTCAAATCTCTTAATATTTCTTCCATGTTCGTGAAGAAAATCCACAATTAAATCACTTTCTCTATGCCCGCCTTTTAATAAAACAGCATTAGAGCCCATTCCCAAAAGTACACTTAATAATAGCTCAGAGTCATTAGTTAAATGGCCTTCTAACTGAGTTAAAGCAATTGCCTCAGGTATATTTGGGGTTAACAAAAATGCCTTTGGCAATAGTAATTCTTTTAGCGATTCAACAGCTTCATTTGTTAATAACGATGCTCCGCCCTTAGCAACCATTACTGGATCTAAAATAATGGGTATTTTGGGAACTTCTTGTTGTAAGGTTTTATACACAATATCTATAATTCTTGGATTGCTCAGCATGCCTACTTTTATGCAATCTGCCCCTAGATCATCCATCGTAACCTTAATTTGTTCAGCAACAATTGAGGGTGGAATCTCGTGCACAGCAGAAACACCAAGTGTGTTCTGAGCTGTTATCGCTGTTATCGCTGTCATTGCAAAACCGCCCAGAGCCGTGACCGTTTTGATATCAGCTTGTATTCCAGCTCCCCCTCCTGAATCAGAGCCAGCAATTATAAGAACTCTACCCTTCAATATTATTACCCCTTATTCTATTTAATTTCACTTGCAATATCATTTAAGATGCGAAAAATTAATTCCGAGTCCTCCCCTTCAACCATTATTCTAACCACTGGTTCTGTTCCGGAGGGCCTAACTAATATTCGTCCTTTTTCACCTAACCTTGACTCTCCTTCACTTACCGCCTTCTGAACTTTAATCGAATTCCATTCCTTTAAATTGGTAACTTCGAGACTTTTTAGCAATTGAGGTAAAGGATCAAAAACATGGCAAATTTCGCTAGCTTTTTGGCTCAAATTCTTAATAAGAGATAAAATCTGTAGCGCAGCGATTATTCCATCACCAGTTGTGATATAATCGGATAAAATGATATGACCGGATTGTTCTCCACCCAAATTTAATCCTCTTTTACGCATCTCTTCGACAACGTAGCGATCACCTACACCTGTCCTAAGAAGACTTAAGCCAATATCATTTAAGAAGTTTTCGAGGCCGAGATTAGACATAACTGTCGCTACTATACAGTCACTCTTCAATTTGTTTTCTTTTAACCAATTTTTAGCGATCATTCCTAAAATCTGATCACCATCAACCAAAGTACCGTTCTCATCAACCGCCAGTAATCTATCCGCGTCGCCATCCAGAGCTATCCCGATGTCTGCGTCATGAAGGAGCACTTGAGATTTCAAAACTTCAATATTAGTAGAACCACATTCTTTATTAATATTGTAGCCATCCGGATGGATTCCTATCGATACAACTTCTGCTCCAAGCTCCCAAAAAACTGTAGGTGCGACCTTATAGGCTGCGCCATTCGCACAATCCAGGACAATTTTCAATCCTTCCAATGAGAGTCCGCGAGGAACCGTCTGCTTAACAAACTCAATATAACGACCTTGTACATCATCTAGGCGAATAGCTTTTCCTAAATTAGCTGGAGGCACTAATTTCTTACTAAAATCTGATTTTAAGATTCTTGTAATCTCACTTTCAACCTCATCTGAGAGTTTATAACCATCTGGCCCAAATAATTTGATGCCATTATCTTCGTATGGATTGTGAGAGGCGGAAATCATAACACCAAGATCACAACGCAAGCTCCGCGTTAGCATCGCTATCGCTGGTGTAGGCATTGGTCCCACAAGTATAGGATCTATCCCAGCGGCAACAAATCCAGCGGTTAAGGCTGACTCAAACATATAACCTGATAATCGAGTGTCTTTCCCAATAACAACTTTGTGACGATGGTTTCCTCGTCTGAAGTGGATGCCAGCGGCGACACCAACTTTTAGAACCGTTTCAACGGTCATCGGCTCAATATTAGCTTTACCCCGAATTCCATCGGTACCAAAAATTTTAGTCATTTTTTTCTCTTTCCGCCAAAGAATAAATAAATCCTAAAAGACCAGTACAATAGCTTTTCTGACCAGTCATCTAACATTTTATTACGGTATTTTACAGGTGATCGTATCTAATGGCAGCTAATGCATCTTTGGTTGCAGCAACATCATGAACTCTTACTATGTTTGCTCCATTAATAACAGAATTAACCGCAACAGCAAGCGATTCGGGTAATCTCTCTAATGCGCCTTTATGTTTTCCAAATTTACGTGACAGTCCAACAAGGATAGGACAGTCATGAGCCCTAAACTGTCGTAAATTATTAATTATTAATAAATTTTGATCTCTGGATTTTCCAAAACCAAAACCCGGATCAATAGCAATCTGGTGCCTTGCAATTCCTACTTTCAAGCATTTCTCTATTCTTTTGGAAAAATACATCATTAAATCATTAATAATATTATCATATTTTATATTATTCATCATTGAACTTGGATCGCCACGTTTGTGCATTAATACAACCGAAACTCCGCTATCTGATATCACTTTTTTTGAGCCTGAACCTTCAAGCGCACTTACATCATTAATTATACTAACGCCTAGATCTATAGCTCGCCTCATCACACCAGACTTCTGAGTATCAATAGAAACAACAGTACCTAGTTTCACAACATCTTTAATTACCGGCAAAATTCTTCTACATTCTTCTGCTAAATCAACAGAACTAGCACCAGGACGGGTGGATTCGCCACCTATATCAATTATATCCGCACCCTCGTCGACGAGCTTTTCGGCATGCCTCACTGCTTTTAACGGGTCCAAAAATTTTCCGCCATCAGTGAAGCTATCAGGTGTTACATTAAGAATCCCCATGATTAAGGGCTTGTTCAACGGTAGTTCAGCAAAATAACGCTGTTTAGACCTCTGGCTGTGGTTTTGGATTAAAGTCTTTATTTGCATTTTTATCACTACTACTTTGGTTGCTACTGCCACTTGCAGGTACTGATGATTTTATTGGTCCACTCTCTTTTTTATCATTGTCATCATCCCTGAGAATTGCCTCACCTTTCAGAAGTAGATTCACTTCATTACCACTAAGTGTTTCATATTCTAACAATCCTTGGGCTAGCGTTTCTAAATCGTCACCTTTATCGGTTAGAACCTTACGAGCAGTTTTCTCAGCAATTTCGATTAAGTTTCTAACCTCTTCATCTATCAATTTTGCTGTTGCATCTGAAACATTTTTATGGCGCGCAACCGAGTGACCAAGAAAGACCTCTTCATCGTTGTCTGTGTAACGTAATCTCCCTAATTTATCACTGAATCCGTATTCCGTTACCATACGCCGTGCCATATTTGTCGCCTGCTGAATATCATTACCCGCACCAGTGGTTACATTCTCCGCTCCAAATATAAGTTCTTCAGCCAGTCGACCTCCAAACATCACAGCTAATTTAGATTCGAGTTCTAGCTTCGAATAACTATACTTATCGCGCTCTGGCAGTGACATCGTAACACCCAGGGCTCGCCCTCGAGGGATTATCGTGACTTTGTGCAAAGGATCGTGTTTTGGGACGTTAATACCCACTATCGCGTGCCCAGCTTCATGATATGCTGTCAGCGCTTTCTCATCATCAGTCATGACCATTGACCTTCGCTCAGCCCCCATCATAACTTTATCTTTAGCATCCTCAAAATTTGACATGGTTACCAGTCTACCGCCAGTTCTTGCAGCTAATAACGCAGCTTCATTGACTAAATTTGCGAGATCCGCTCCCGAAAAACCGGGGGTTCCACGAGCTAGCACCTTGGAATCCACATCTGGAGCGATAGGAACGTTACGAACATGCACTTTAAGGATTTTTTCTCTACCAATAATATCTGGATTCGGCACTGTCACTTGACGGTCAAATCGCCCTGGGCGCAATAACGCTGGATCCAAAACATCAGGGCGATTGGTTGCAGCTATTAAAATGACGCCTTCATTTGATTCAAAGCCATCCATTTCAACTAACATTTGATTAAGAGTTTGCTCACGTTCATCGTTGCCGCCTCCGAGTCCTGCACCTCTATGTCTCCCTACTGCATCTAATTCATCTATAAAAATAATACATGGTGCATTTTTTTTACCCTGTTCAAACATGTCTCTTACTCGACTGGCGCCCACTCCAACGAACATTTCTACAAAGTCTGACCCCGATATCGTAAAAAAAGGAACATTAGCTTCTCCTGCTATTGCACGTGCTAGTAATGTCTTACCAGTTCCTGGAGGGCCTACAAGCAAACACCCTTTTGGAATCTTCCCCCCTAACTTTTGGTACTTTGCTGGGTCTTTCAAGAACTCTACGATTTCCTCTAATTCTTGCTTCGCCTCATCAATTCCAGCTACATCTTCAAAAGTAACCCTGCCTGTTTTTTCAGTTAAAAGTTTTGCCTTCGACTTACCAAAGCCCATTGCCCCTTTCCCACCGCCTTGCATTTGGCGCATAAAAAATATCCAAACGCCAATCAGCAGTAACATTGGAAACCACGAAATTAATATCCCGAACAGCGATAGATCATCTTCAACTGGCACTGCTTTGATATGAACTCCTTTTTTACTAAGATTGGGGATCAACGTTGGATCCTCAGGCAAATATGTTTTAAACGCTCTACCGTCGCCATAATGACCCGTAACCTTTTTACCTTGAATTGTAACGTCCCTAACTGTGCCGTTGTCAACCGCTGCGAGAAAATCAGAAAACGCTAAAGCTTGGAATGCTCCATCTCTGTTAGATCCTTGAAATAGATTAAAGAGTGTGAAAATCAGTAAAGCTATGATGATCCACAGTGCAATATTTTTTTTAAAGTTCAAAGCTTAAAACCTTCCTGGTATTCATTTGAGACAACTAGCAATTAAGTCTAATACGTACAGAGATTATATTTAGTTTATTAAAAGCGCTTAACAAGTAATAATTTACCTATTTTCCCAAAATTATCTAATTTCCTATATTTTTCATCCTAAAATGTCAATTTTTACCGTACCAAACACATTAGTTAAAAACAAATTTTACAGAAGCAATTCTTAAATTATTAATTTTATCTACCGGTCTGTAATAATTTATACTAGGGACATGTAACACACCGTTTTCATCAAATAGACTCGGCATCGAATAATGCACAGTGTGCGGCATATTTGTTGGCTTATCGTAGTCTGATGCTCTTCCAATTTTTAACCAACCCCGCTTGCCAAGCGGTGCTAATTTAGCAATTTGACCAACTGGACCACAAATAGAAATTTTAATAGAGTTACCCCACAAGACCTCATCACCTGAAGCGACATCTTGACTCTGCAGAGATCTCCGATCACGAAAAAAAATTATGCAATTATCAGTCCCAATAAATTGGCATCCACCAAGTGAGAAAAAGAATTTTTCTTGTTTTTTTATTAATTTAATTAATCGTCTCAGACTTTTACCGCGTGGGGGATAAATTTTACCACCAAACTCGAGAGCGATATGCACTAATATTCGCTGGATAATAACTTCTGGTAGTGCTGTAAATAATTTATAACTAATAGTCCCATACCCTAAAGCCGAGAACTTAACTGCCTTTCTCAAAAATAAATTGGTTATATCATCAAAATTCTGCCTTAAAACCCCAAATTGATCGATTACATTTGATATAACCTCAAGGGGTAATCCATTTTGAACCAGTTGATTTACGATATGTCGAACATGTGTCCTCCGAAACTTAGGGTCATTATTTGACGGGTCTTCAAACCACTCCTGTTGCCGCTCTCGTAAAAAATTTTGTAACCTTTCTTTGGGTACTTTCAGTAATGGCCTCAATAAAGAACATTCTTTACGCTTGGAAAGTGCATTCATTGATGCCAAACCATCAGTCCCACTACTTTGCTCAGTTCTTAACAAAAACGTTTCAACTTGATCCTGTAAATGATGCCCTATCATCAAAACAAAAATATTATTTTCTTTACACCATTTTATCATGAGATCATATCTCGCTTGCCTAGCTGAGGCCTGCAAACCAAATTTGGGTTTAGGTGCATTCCAATTTAGACAATAATGGGTTATTTTATAAGGCTCCAACCAACCCCCAATTATTCTAGCTTCATCTCCTGCCGATTTTCTTAACTGGTGATTGACGGTTAAGGCCACCATCATCCGACTATTTTTTTTTGCCCATTCGTTTGCAATCAGACACATTGCCATACTGTCAGAACCGCCTGACACGGCCACTGCGAAGGTTTTGTTTTGCAACAAAATTTTCTCGAAAGGAGCAAACAAACTCTCAAAGTTTTTTTCTTGCCGACTACTCTCTAACAAGCGTGGTGTTGACGATTATTTGCATCGCGCTCTCTGTTGTTCTCTCTTTAATGTTTGTCTAATATTTCCAGTGATCTCTGGATAATCCTTTTTTAATTTTTCAAATACTTCGCATGCATTTTCTGATTTTTCATCTTGTATTAGAGACATTCCTAATTTGAGCAAGATGTCAGGAGTCTTAAAGCCTTTTGGAGATTTTTGGTACCCATTTAAGAAAGTCTTTGCTGCATCTCTATATTTTTTTCTAACATAATAAGTTTCACCTAACCAATAAAAAGCATTTGAAATCAGTTT
>Ga0209425_10006283_pt1 | contig 11429 bp, 6 predicted proteins | sample COG_05_FD_184749 | JGI IMG/M metagenome (GOLD analysis project Ga0209425, IMG submission 184749) | Pelagic Microbial community sample from North Sea - COGITO 998_met_05 (SPAdes) (version 2) | ecosystem: Environmental > Aquatic > Marine > Neritic zone/Coastal water | place: Helgoland, sampling... | reverse complement strand
ATTGTACCTTGGCGTCTGTCTTGGCTGCGGAAAGAATCGTATCTTTGTCTGTATCGGTGGGGAACTGGCCCTGACCACGAAGCTTTCCATTTACCTGGAATACAATGGTGATCTCTTCTGCTACCAATAGTTCCTTACGGGCCTGCGGCCAGGGTTGGTCGACGATGGAGGGCTGCCCGCCCAAAGATTCCCACATTTCCTCAGCGAGGTGAGGGGCGAAGGGTGCGAGGAGTTTGAGCAAAGCCTTCAGGCTATCTTGCGAATAACTCTCTGCTTTTTGCAACTGATTGATCAGAATCATCATCTGGGAAATGGCCACATTGAAGCGCAAATCCTCGATTGCCTCGGTCACCTTGAGGATGGTCTCGTGAAGAACCTTGAGGGTGTCTTTATTGTTCTCTTCCCCGGATGAATGCTTCTCGGTCCGCAGGCATTCCCGGTGGACCTTGCGCAAAAAGCGATGAACCCCTTCAATTCCTTTTTCACTCCAAGGCTTGACTGCTTCCAAGGGTCCCAGAAACATTTCAAATAGCCGGAGGGAGTCGGCCCCATAGGCATCGATCACAACATCCGGGCTGACCACATTGCCCACGCTCTTGGACATCTTATTCCCATCCTCGCCGAGGATGAGGCCTTGGTGGAAAAGTTTTTTGTAAGGCTCGGGGTTTTGCAGGACTCCCTCGTCGTGTAAAAAACGGTGCCAGAACCGTGCATAGAGTAGGTGCAGTACAGCGTGTTCTGCACCACCGATATAGAAATCCGGGCTTCCCCAGTAGGCTTCTTTCTTGGGGTCGACGAGATGATCCGAATTAGTTGGATCCAAATAACGTAAGTGGTACCAGCAGGATCCAGCCCATTGGGGCATGGTGTTGGTTTCACGGGTAGCGGATACCCAATTCTCCCCATCAGGTTTAGCTTCTGTTTGGGAAACAGATTGGCCAGTCTCTAAATTAAACCAAATATCCAACCAATCAGTAATAGTAGCCAATGGGCTCTCTCCTGTACCGGCAGGTTGATAATTTTCAACTTCTGGAAGTTTAAGGGGAAGCTCAGAGTCGGGAAGGGGGAGGGCATAAAAAGTTTCCCCATCTTTATCTGAAGTTACTTCATTTTCGGGTAACAAACCTTGGATTATTCCTGGCGTGTCTTTGGCTTTTAGAAAATCCGCATGGTTTACCCAGACCAATGGGATAGGCTCTCCCCAGTATCGTTGGCGCGAGAAAATCCAATCCCGAAGTTTATAATTGATGGCACCTTTCCCGGTTCCTTTTGACTCCAGGTCAGCAATGATCTGGGTTTTACAACTCTTAGCATCTAGCCCATCGTAAGCTCCGGAATTGACCATATTTCCAGCCCCGGAGTAGGGAAGTTTTCCTTTTTCCTCATCTCCTTGCGGATGTGCAATAACCCGCCTGATAGGAATATTGAATTTCTCTGCAAATTCATGGTCCCTTTCATCATGGGCAGGGACGGCCATAATCGCACCCGTTCCATAGCTGATTAAAACATAGTCGGCAACCCAGACAGGAATTTTTTCTCCGTTTATAGGATTGGTGCAATAACTGCCGGTAAAAACGCCTGATTTGTCTTTGGCAAGATCCGTCCGGTCTAGGTCACTTTTTTTTGCTGCTTTATTGATGTAGGCTTTTACTTCGTCGGCTTTTTCTTGAACGACTAAATCTTTAAGTAAGGGATGTTCCGGTGCCACTACCATGTAAGTTGCCCCAAACAAAGTATCTGGCCGGGTGGTGTAGACCGTCAGTTTTTCATCGCTATCAACAATAGGAAATTGAACTTCGGCACCCTCAGATTTTCCAATCCAAGCTTTTTGTTGGCGCTTGGTCGAGTCCGGCCAGTCAAGGTCATCCAATCCTTCGAGCAACTTTTCTGCATAAGCGGTGATTCGTAGCACGACCTGCCGCAGGTTCCGTCGCTCGACTGGATGATTGCCCACTTCTGACTTCCCATCGACAACCTCTTCGTTGGCTAATACCGCAAGTAAGTTCGGACACCACCAAACTGGTTTTTCAGCAACATAAGCAAGTCCCCGCTGGAAGAGTTTAAGAAAGATCCATTGGGTCCATTGGTAGTAGCCTGGATCAGTGGTGTTAATCTCCCGCTGCCAATCAATCGCAAAGCCGATACTTTTGATCTGCCTGCGAAAGTTATCTACATTTGCCTTGGTGGTTACAGAGGGATGGGTTCCGGTTTTGATCGCATACTGTTCGGCAGGAAGCCCAAAAGCATCCCAGCCCATGGGGTGTAGCACATTGTGTCCATTTGCTTTTTTATATCGGGCTAGAATATCTGAGGCTACATAACCTTCGGGGTGGCCTATATGCAAACCAGCCCCTGAAGGGTAGGGGAACATATCGAGGGCATAGTACTTTGGCTTTTCGGAATGATCTTCTGCCCGAAAGGTATTTTCGCGTTCCCAATATTCCTGCCATTTTTTTTCAATGGTGGAAAAATCGTAGTTCTGTTGGTCATCAGACATAATTAAAATAGAGGACTGCTTAAAATGAAGTATTCCTCAGGCTTTGGCAAAAGTAAACCCACCGTCCGGCAAGCATGTGAGGGAAAAGGAATTATTTTAATGAATGATTCGTTTCTTCGATCATTTTTTTTATGACTTTCAACTCGGATGACAATTCCTCCATACGGTTTTGCAGATCGTGCAATCCATCGCGTACAGGTTCTGGATTACTTCTGCGTTTTTCGATCTCTTGTTTGATCGACATCTCAGCATTGGACTCGTCCATACTATTCATGATTACTCCAATGACTAAATTGAGTACAATCATTGTTCCAATTAGTACAAAACTGACAAAAAAAAGGGCGGCCCAAAGAGGGGAGCCTGAAGATACTGGATTCCATTTAGCCAGATCCTCTGCAGTGTATCCGTACTGGTTTGAACCATACATATTTATATACATCACATCTGTCCAATCCTCGAGGGTTACAACCCGAAAGAGCGAAAGAATCGAGGTTTGAAGGTTTCGAAAATGGATGGGATCATTTTCACCAAAAAGAAAGACCGCCATGGCCCCGTAAATGTAGAAGAGTAAAAAGAGCAGGATGCTTACATAAAACATCGATGGCAGGCTCTTTAGCAGGCAGGTAACAAGTAGTTGTAGCTTGGGGATAGCAGTAACTAAGCGAAGGACACGCAAAATACGAGCGAGGCGTAGCACCGGTAGGAAGGCGCCTCCCAAATCAAGGAAAGGTTCGAGTAGACAGGCGGCCACAATGGTAAAATCGAAAACATTCCAGGGATTTTTAAAGTAGTTGAATGGATTTTTCCCTTCGGCCAAAATCTTGATCGATGCCTCAAGAGTAAAAATAATGAGAATTGCCCGGTCTAGAAAGCTGAGTATGTGGGCATTTTCTTGAGCGAAATTAGGGTAGGTCTGTGCACCAACTACGACCCCTGCCAATAAGATGGTAGCAATAATGAAGCGATTGAAATATTCGCTATTAGCAAGGGATGAGCAATGGGAGGAAATCATAACAACTGTTCGTTATTCGGGTATGACGAATGGTTAGAGAACAGGCAAGATTAGACACCCTAAGCGGCCAGCTAAACCGTGTGCTATGATAAATTATTGAGGCAAATGCCCCAATTCACCAATAAGTTATACCAAAGACGGAAAGGACTTAAGTAAGTTTTGGCATCCAGTCTCAATGAGACGAATGATTTGATCGTATTTGACTTGGGGCTCAATAAATTCGTCACTCTCAAAGGGGTCAGGCACATAAGGGGTGTCGCCAGAAGGCAAAAAAGCACCAATCGCTTTAACCTCACCGCGTATGTAAAAATGACGAGACTTCGTGTATTCTTCACTTTCCCGGTCCAGGGTAATGATGAGGTTGGCAGATGATAGCTCGGACATATTTACCCTGCGGACATTTCCAGATAGTTCATAGCCGAATTTCCTTGCCGAATGAACCATGCGTTTATCAAAGGGACAAAATTCATATGCATCGGAAATACCCCGTGCCGATGGACGAATGCTCCCAAATAGATCGGACAGATGCAAAAGCTTTCGCATAACCTCTCTGGCCAATGGGGCACGAGACATTCCCCGTTTGCTCAAAAAGAGTACATTGGAAAGTTCCGGTGAATAGTAAGGCGCTTGGTTTGGATAGGATCCTTCTCCAGATTGGTGAACTAAGGATTCTTGGTTTAAGTCGCTCGGGTCTACGGAGGAGGATCCTTCGAACTTACCTTTGATTTTCCTGAAGAAATTTCGAGTTTTAGATGATTTGTTTGTTCTAGTCATTGGGTTTACCAAAAAGGTTTAAAAATATTGTAATGTTAATAGCGATAGGTCCCAAAATTAGGAAGCTTGTTCGCGTTTTTTGTAAAAGTTTTTTTCAATCATACAGGACAATGCGCAACTTTCGTGCCAAGCTTGTATACAGAATGATTCCGAATAAAAAATATTCAGGCCATTCCAATCGTATAAAGATTGGAAGAAAGGAGACTGGAATTAGATCTGGCCGGTGTTGGTAAGATAAAATTAGCCGAGGATTTGAACGGCTCTTTTTACGGCATCTGTGAAGGCGTGTACATCTTCCCGGGTATTGTATAGCGAAAAAGATGCCCTGGCGGTAGCCTCAACCCCGATCTTTTGCATCAATGGCTGGCAACAATGATGACCCGTACGGGTGGCAATACCTTCAGCGTCAAGCAGGGTCGCTAAGTCGTGAGGGTGAATGCCTGCAATACTAAAGCTAAAGACCCCTGCTTTGTCCACGGTGCTACCGTACTCAAGCAGACCGTCGATATCCTTTAGTTCCTCCCGGGTTATCTGTAGCAGGTTTTTTTCATGAGCGTCAACTTGGTCGAAATCAATGCTAGCTAAATAATCTATAGCCTTGCCCAACCCTATCGCGCCGGAAACATTGGGAGTGCCAGCTTCGAAGCGTTGAGCCCCTTTTGCGTAAGTAGTCCCGGAAAAGCTTACTTGGTCAATCATATCACCACCACCTTGGTAGGGTAGCATTTTGTCCATCAGTTCATTCCTTGCATAGACCACACCGATACCCATGGGAGCAAATAGTTTATGTCCAGAGAATACAAAAAAATCACAACCCAAATTACGCAGATCCACGCGCATGTGAGGCACTGCCTGAGCACCATCTACTACCACTTTCACACCATATTTATGGGCTTCCTCGATAATTTCCTGAACCGGGTTAATGGTGCCTAAAACATTGGAAATATGGCAGAGAGAAAGAAGGGAAGCCCCACGATTGGCTAAAAATTCACTTAACTTCTCCCGATCCAATGAACCATCACTTAAAACGGGAACAACCTGGATTTCTGCCCCAATTGATTTTGCAATCATCTGCCAGGGTACGATGTTTGCATGGTGTTCCATCTCTGAGAGGATGATATGGTCCCCAGCATTCAGATGATGCTTGGCAAATGAATGGGCAATCAAGTTGATACCCTCGGTAGCACCGCGGGTAAAAATGATTTCTTCAGCGCTCACGCCTAGCCAATGTGCGATTTTCTGTCGAGAAGTACGGTAAAGGTTCTCTGCATCCTCAGCTAACTCATAAACGCCACGATGAACATTTGAATTATTTCTTTCGTAATAGTGTGAGACGGCATCAATTACAGATTTTGGCTTTTGCGAAGTCGCTGCATTATCTAAGTACACCAACGGCTTTCCCCGGTTAGTGCGAGAAAGCAGGGGGAAATCTTTACGGATTTCGTAGGGGTCGAAGGAATTTGAAGCAGGCATGATTTTTCTTTCCTATTGTTTATCCTAATAAGCACCAATTCATAAGAATTGCGATGCGTATCTTTAAGCAAATGGCCAATTAAGGCTATTAACAGTTAGAAAATGATTTTTGCTTCTGGAAGTGCTTTCCTCAATGATTCAACACCTTTATCCGTAACCTCAGAGTTCCAAAGATAAACTTCTTCCAAATCCTTCAATGCGGCTAGATCTTTAATTGCACCATCGGACACTTTGGTTCCAGAGAGATTTAAATAGCGAAGAAATTGCATATTCTTAAGCTGTTTAATTCCCAGGTTTGTAACTCCAGTACTTCTTAAGCCAAGCCAGGTTAGGTGTTTCATTTTTTTAACAGTACCCATTACCTGGTCGTTCACTTTTGTCCTGGAAAGATCCAGATGAGAGATGTTGCTTTGTATACCTGATAAAGCACCGACTGCACGGTTTTCAATCAAACTTGGCCCCGATGAGAATTCAGCCCTGACCATGTTGTGCTTTACGGAAAGTGGAGTGACCAGAGCACCGGTCTTCTGGGCTACTTCCAGCTGGGTTTTGGAAGGTTTGCTGAGCCTTTTGCCCAAGAGATCGACCAGAGGAATTTTGATGTCTCCTGAAGAAACCAGTGCAGCTGAGGCTTTTTCTTCCTTGGGGCGTTCGAAAACATCAGAGGGATATTCTTTGGCTCCCTCGTCAATCCATTGTTTAAATAAGGAAATCTCATCTTCTGTTAGAGGTTCTCCCTTGGGAGGCATTAGTTCGGAATCATCGGGGTCTAAAGTCATGACAACATAGAGGGTACTTTCCTCATGATCTCCACGGTCTATGATAGGACCGTCTAAGTTTCCTTTGAGGACAAACTCGTATGTATTTAGAGCAAGCCCTGCTTTCGGGTGAATCGTTCGACCGTTTTTAACATAGGGTTCTCCGTGGCAGTCAAGGCACCGATCTTCCAAAATTGGAAATATATGGTCGTGAAAACTTATGCCTGCACCAGCTACCGCGACTCCACCACCACCACCACTTCCCTTGGGTTTTGCACCTTCTTCGATCCAACGCTCAATAATGTCAATTTGCTCTGCGGTAAGGGGACCTCCTTTGGGAGGCATAAACATGTCATCATCTTCATCGAGGGTAAGCACTTCATGGAGGTAACTGTCGGCCACATCGCCAGCGGTAACTACAGTATTGTCCAGGTTTCCTTTCATTACCAGTTCGTAGGTATTTAATGCTAGGCCGGCTTTTGGCTGAATGGTTCGGCCATTTTTATCATAGGGTTCATTGTGACAATTTAGGCACCGGTCTTCTAGGATCGGAAGCACATGATTGGTGAAATCAATAGGTTCGCCTGCTTTGGGGGGACCACCTGCCTTTGCAGCAACTGCAAGATTAGGATCTTGTCCAAGTTTGACTGGTTGATAAGAGAAGAAAGATCCAGGTCGCAATTTAGCTTTCTTTTTTGGCTGTGCTTTTAATCGTGGCCCGTCGATAGGTTCAGCAATTGAATCTTCCATCGTCGCGGATACTTCCGTTTGTTCTTTGGTGGAAGCAGCCGGTTGCTTTGACACAAGATTTCTGGGATCTCCAACAGGAAGCTTCCCAACTTGACTAAGTTCTCTTAAATAGGACTGGTCCGCTGTGGATAGTTGGTTGTAGGGGACGGGGTAGAGTTTTTTATCTTTTCCTTCCAGGTAGAAGGTCTGGCCTTCATAACTTAATGCACGGGCTGTAAAAGACTGTCCGTTAACAGCAGTAAAAGTCCTGAAAGCTTCTTCTGCATAGGAAAATGAAAAAGTTGTGCATGCAAGCACACACAAAATCCAACGCCACACCATTATTCAGAGAACTTACTTAATTAAGCAAGTACGTCTAAGCAAGGTTCTCCATCGTGAGCCACTTTAAAGGGGCGGCCAGATGGAGAGTACTGTACATCATTCAAGGGTAGGCCCATGTTGTAACCGATGGTTGCGTTGAGACCTGCAGGGTCAACGAATTTTCCTTCTACTGGGTTTCTGCCGACTTTATCCATTTTTCCATAAACCGTACCTCCTTTAACACCGCCACCAGCAAGGAAAGCAGAGAATCCGTAAGGCCAATGGTCTCTTCCATTTCCTCCATTAATTCTGGGTGTTCGTCCAAATTCTGAAACGAGTACAATCATGGTGTCTTGTAGCAATCCACGCATTTCTAAATCTAGCATAAGAGCACTGAGGCCTTTATCTAAATCTGCACAGTTGTTAGCAACTGATTCAAAGTTATTGGAGTGGGTATCCCAGCCACCTCGATTTACTTCAATGTAACGAACCTTATTTTCTACAAGACGGCGTGCGAGCAGACAGCCTTGTCCAAAAGCAGAGCGACCGTAGAGGTCTTTCATGGCATCGGGTTCGGAAGCCACATCAAATGCTTTTAAGTCTTCACTACGCATCAGTTTGATCGCATCATTGTAGAGGTCTGTATAAGCACGTACCTGTTTTTGGTCATAGTTGTCTAAAAAGCTGGCATTCATCTTTTGTGCCATGGCTAATCTGCCGTCGAACCTAGTTTGGTCAAGGTAATCAGCAGCTTTACTGTTTGCTAATCCTGCTTGTGGGTTGCCAATGGGAAGAGGACCAAACTTAGATTCCAAAAATCCTGAGCTACCAGAGCGTCCGTTAATGGCAATGTTCATCGGGATTGTTGAATTAATAGGACCAGACATTTTTGCGATCCAACTGCCAAAGGTTGGGTGAGTAATTGTTCCCCGCATTTGATAACTTGTGTGCATCAGGTAATTGCCCTGCATGTGTGCACCTTGGCTCGTCATCATTGTACGAATGATGGCTGCATTGTGCATATGCTTAGCTGTCTCCGGTAAGTATTCAGACAAAAACACTCCGTCTGCACTAGTTGAAATAGGATTAACCGGTCCTTGGTAGGTATCTTTGTCTGCATCTGTGTTTGGGGCAAAGGTGTCCATGTGGGACATTCCAGCAGACATGTATAAATAGATGAGGTGACGCGCATTAGAGGGTCGTGTACCAGGTTGTAAAGCCTGGACAGGGGTGTGCACATAGGAGCCGGCCATGGGCAGAAGGCTAACCCCCAAGCATGCCTTGGCAGCACTAGCTACAAATTCTCTACGACTTAATTCGTTGAGTGATTTAAGGTCAGATTTCATAATATTATCTATTTATATTGGTGATTAGCGGACAAACAAAAATTCATGGCTATTAAGGAGTACCCAAGCGATATCTTTGTGAGTATCGTTGGAGCCAATTTGTTTAATCATGTCTGTGAAATCTGTCATTTCACGAGAGGTTGGCTTCCTTTGAAGAATAGCTTTGAAGGCAAAGTTAACCTGAGCAGTCATCGAGGGCTGCCCAGCTAATTTCTTCATAAAGTTTGAATTGGCATTACTTACAATGTTTCTCTCAACATAACCATTCATGACTGCCAAAACTTGATCAACTGCAGCTTGCTTGTGGGATACTTGGATTTGGTCTCTTGGGGAACCTCCAAATTGACGGATAAAATGGCCGGCAGGTGCAGGGTGACCGACTTCAGATGCACGAAGAGAGTTAGGGTCACGTGTCGGAGTTCCCCTTCTTTCATAGGAACCTGATGACGCACCTTTGGTGCTGTCCGCCATCATCTCATCATCCATCATCATTTCGTCCATTTGGGGGAGGTTGGCTACAAATTGATCCTTACAATTGTCGCAACAGAATGCAACCGTTTCACCCTTCTCATTTTTGGCGGTAATGCTTGGGTCTGCTGCTCTTCCGGGTCTGATTGGGCAATTTTCATTAATTGGTTTGGACATAGGCTTGTTATCCATGGCTTTTACCATTTCTGCACTGGCGCCAGGTGGAGGAAACCCAAGCTTATCCATGAAAATTTCCTCAGCTGTCATGTTGATGTATTTTTGGTACTGATCAAAACCACCATCTCCAAATCTTGAGTTAATGCGATTGTCCAAATCTGTATAGTTGAGAGCGACAAGCGAGTCCCATAATTGTTCTCCTGACATGCGTTCGACAACTGGTCCTTGGTAAAAATAGGGAACAGCACCTCTCTTGGGGTTGTCTGGATTAGGGCCAGATATTACATGCTTAACCTCTACTGGCATTGTTTCGTCCTTAGTATCCCGTGCAGTAATTTCGCGGGTTGGAGATTCGCGTTGGAAGGCCCGGGTATTGTAAAGAATTCGGAGGAATTCTTTCATATCGTAGTCCAATGCCACCATGATTTTTTCCAAGTGAAGCATGAGTTCTGGTTCGGTGGGCATAGTATCGTCAAACATGTTATCCACGGGCTCGATTAACCCGATTCCAAAAACGGATTTCCACAACCTGTTAGCAATTACTACAGTAAAACGTGGGTTGTCTGGAGAGGCTAACCAACTGGCGTAAGAAGCCCTAGAACCTTTTTCTTGTAAGTTTTCGTCTAACTCAACAGCGAGACCGAAGATGGTATTAGCTTTTACTTCCTGCCCGGGTTGGGCGTTGTCGTACTGGTAGTCATTGGGCAAGTTGATCTTCCCTTTACCCATGTCATCCATGCCACGATTTAAGAGTTCTCCTAAACTTCTGGTAAGTCCTCTACGGCGGTTACCAAGTGCCGCTCTCTTCCTTACTTTTTCATCGTCACTTAAACTTGGATCGTTGTTAACTTTTTGTTGCTCCTCATTGATCCATTGCCCGACAAGACTGGAATACTTGCCAAATTCAGTGGATTCATTGTTTCTGGGGCGATGTGCACCATAGGTGTAGGCGGCCATTTCATAAAATTGTTTCTGGGTCCAACGGTCAAATGGGTGGTCATGGCATTGGGCACATTCAAGGCTGGTTCCTAGGAATACACGGACAGTGTTCGCCATGCTGTCCAATCCCATTCCAATATCCCGGTAAAAGTAGCCTACTCCGCCATTGCCTCTAACCCAAAGAGGTCCGGTTGCAGCGAGCATGTCATGCACAAAGAGGTTGTAGGGTTTGTTTTCAGATAGGGATTCTTTGATATGCATTATGAAAGGAACACCATCGGGTCCTCTGTCAACTGACCCGCTAGCTCGAAGTATATCTGCCCAATAGATGAACCAGTTGTGCACATAACCCTCGGATGCTAAAAGTTCATCGATTAAAGCCTTCCTCGCACTGGAAGTACGCTTGGACATATACGCATCCGTTTCTTCAATGGTGGGAATTCTTCCGATAATCTTTAGGTAAGCTCTGCGTAAAAATGTTTCATCATTAATTTTCTTATTAGGTCTTTGACGATAGGACTTTAGCCTACGGTCAATCTTTTGATCAATTGAGTCGGTAAATGTTTGCAGAGTACGATCATTCAATGGCTTTTTGAACTTAGGCAGGGCATCGTGGTTGGGTGGGAAATTGTTTTTAACGAATGCCTGATCGTCTTCAGTGAAAATGTCTAAACTTATGCGAAAAAGCTGAAGATCGCTGGTACGCTTCATCAGTACATCACCATCCTCAAAGTACTTTATAACAGTTCCGCGTATAACTTGACCGTTTTTGGAACGGAAATCTCGGTCGGTTATTGCAGGTAAACTGGAAAAAAAGAGGATGAAACTAAGAATAGATACTGTTTTCCTAAACATGCGTATAAGATGCTTTAGGTTACATATGTATTGCAAGCGGAAAAAGCCTCAAAATTGGATTTAAATCCAAGGACTCACCA
>Ga0209425_10006280_pt1 | contig 11431 bp, 8 predicted proteins | sample COG_05_FD_184749 | JGI IMG/M metagenome (GOLD analysis project Ga0209425, IMG submission 184749) | Pelagic Microbial community sample from North Sea - COGITO 998_met_05 (SPAdes) (version 2) | ecosystem: Environmental > Aquatic > Marine > Neritic zone/Coastal water | place: Helgoland, sampling... | reverse complement strand
ATGAAAGTACCATTTAATTATTTACCATTTCAGTTTAAAGATCATGCTCCCTATTTTAAAGAATGGAAAAAATTAATTAAATCATGTGAATTTACACTAGGACCATTTGTAAAAAAATTTGAAAAATCCTTTGCAAACTATGTGGGCTCTAAATATTGCTATTCTACAAATAATGGGACTGATGCTCTAATTTTATCTTTAAAAGCTATTGGCATTAAAAATGGTGATGAGGTGATAACAGTATGTAATTCATTTTATGCCACAACAGGTGCAATTGTTGCATGTGGAGCCAAACCTATATTTGTAGATTGTGATGAAAGATATCAGATTAATGTTTCCCAAATTGATTCAGTGGTTACAAAAAAAACTAAAGCTATTTTACCAGTTCACTGGGGCGGGGCATCACCTGACATGAATATTATAATGAAAATTGCAAAAAAATATAAGTTAAAAGTTGTTGAAGATGCTTGCATGGGCATAGGAGGAAAAATTAACAATAAAAGTCCAGGGTCTTTTGGAGATATTAGCGCATATAGTATGCATCCTTTAAAATCTTTAAACGTTATGGGTGACGGGGGTATAGTAACGACTAATAATCCCAAAATAGCTAAATGGATTGAAAAATATAGAAATCATGGAATGATAAATAGAGATCAAATATCTATTTGGGGAGTAAACATGAGAATGCAACCACTCCAGTCTATTGTTGCAGAAATTGAATTAAAAAAAGTTAACAAAATTGTTAGCAAGCGAAATAGGAATGCAAAATTTTTAGATAAAGAACTATCTAATGTTAATTTTGTAAAGGTGCCCAAAAGAATTCAAGAATTTAAAGAAACTTTTGCTTTATACATGGCAAGATTTGATAAAAGAGATCAATTAAAAAAATTTTTAATAAAAAATGGAATTGAAGCTAAGGTTCACTACCCAATACCTTTGCATTTACAAGTAGCTTCTAAAAAACTTGGATATAAAATACATGATTTTCCAGAGTCTGAGTCCCAAGCAAAAGACCTGCTCACTCTCCCTGTTCATCAATATCTTTCAAAAAAACAATTAAAATATATGGTTGATAAAATTAAGCTTTTTTATAAATAGAAAACTAATATAAATTAGTGCTAGAGTGTAATTTATATAAAATATATAATCATATTCCTAATGAAAATTAAAATATCTGACTTATTAGCCTCCAAAATATCTAAAGTTACTGACTGTGTTTTTAGCGGACAGGGTGGATTTGTAATTCATATTATGGACAGTTTAAACAAGTTAAAAAAAATCAAGATAGTACCAGGACAAAGTGAACAGGGCTGTTCTTTGGCAGCTGATGCTTATACTAGAGCTTCTGGTAAGCTTGGAATTGTTGTTACAACAAGTGGACCAGGAATGTTAAATTCTCTTCAAGGCCTCGCTTGCTCTCATTATGATTCTATTCCAGCACTTTATATAATTGGAGCACCTGTTACCGCAGGTTTAAGAAAAAATAAAAATTTAAGACAGTTAGGGTTTCAAGAAATGGAAGTAAAAGAAATTGTAAAATCTTTTACAAAGTATGCGACTAGAGTTACTAATCCTAATATGCTCAGTTATGAAATTGATAAAGCAATCCATATAGCTAGATCAGGTAGACCAGGACCTTGTTTAATTGATTTACCAGATGATATTCAAAGAGCAGAAGTATTAATAAAAAATCAAAAAATTTATAAAATTAAAAAAAATAAAAAAAGTTTAAACATACTAAATACTTCTTTCAAAAAAGCTGTTAATTTGATTAAAAAATCAAAAAAACCAATATTTATTATTGGAAATGGTGCCAAAATTTCCAACACAATAAATGAAATTAAAAAAATAATTAAAAAATTTCAAATTCCATATTCTCCAACCTGGGCTTCATTTGATTGTTTCAGCGCAAATGATAAACTCAATATTGGTAGTTTTGGAGTTTATGCAAGTAGATATGGTAATTTTTCAATTCAAAATTCAGATCTTTTAGTGATACTTGGATCAAGATTGAGTGCACCATTAACGGGTGGAAACCCAAAATTTTTTGCGCCTAATGCCAAAAAAATTCTAATTGATATTGATTCATACGAGCTAAGAGAAGAAAATAAAATTCCTATAAATCTAAAGATTAATACAGATCTTAAAAATTTTGTTGATTATTTAAAAAAAGAAAAAAATTTATGGACAGCTAACCAATTATGGATTCAAGCGATAAACAATCTAAAAACTAAGTATCCACTCGTAGATAAAGAATATAATAAGCAAAAAAAATTTGTGAATCCATATATTTTTTTTCAGGAACTTTCAAAATGTACAAAAAATAATGACATTATAATTCCAGATGCAAGTGCCAACTTAGTATGGGCATATCAATCTTATCAAGTTTCAAAAAAACAAAAAATGTTTACATCTTTAAATCATTCTCCAATGGGTTATTCAGTAGCGGCATCAATTGGTGCAAGCCTTGGCGCACCAAAATCTAATATTATAGCAATAATTGGAGATGGCTCAATGCCAATGAATGTGCAAGAACTTGAAAATATTAAAAGTTTAAATTTACCAATTAAAGTTTTTATTTTAAATAATAAAGGTTATGGAATGATTAAACAGACCATAGATACGTGGATGAAAAGTGTTTATGTTGGATGTGATCCAACAAGTGGATTAAGTTTGCCAGACTCTCTAAAAATAGCAAATTCTTATGGAATTAAAGGTGTAAAGATTGTTAATCAAAAAAATATCAAAAATCAAATTATGAAGATTTTAAAAATTAAAGGTCCAGTAATATGTGATGTTCAGTTAAACCCCAATCAACAAATAATTCCAAAAGTAAAATCTGGAAGGCCATTATATGATATGTTGCCTGCGTTAGATGAGAAAGAAATTCAAACAAATATTGATATATTATAAAATATGGATCAATTTTTAACTTTTAAAAATTTCCTATTTTCAAAAAAACATGAAAAAGTTAAAAAAGGATTGACTGCGGTCATTACAGGAGGCTCTGGAAGAATAGGTAGTATTTTTACAAATCAACTTTTATTAAATGGTCATCATGTTATTTCACTTTCAAGAGACAAGAATCAATTTGATAAATTCAAAAAAAATCTGCCTGTTAAATTTCAAAAGAAACTAACATGGTGTTTTGTTGACTTAAGTATTCCAGAAACCATTGAAAAAACTGTTAAGATCATAAAAACCAAATTTAAAAACATTGACATTTTGATTAATAATGGATCACAAAATCTTAGAGGAGAAAGTGTTAATTATGATAAAAAAATGATTTATTCAGAATTTTGGGGAGGATTTGGAGGAACTTTTCTATTAACAGAAAAATTTTTGCCATTCTTAAGAACCAGTAAAAATGCCAAGATAATTAATGTTTGTTCAATATGGGGGATGAATGCTTCAAAATCTTCAACTTATCTAAATTTAGATATAGGACCATCTCAAATGCTTGGTTCTAATAAAGCCTCCTTGATACAGTATACTAAACAATTAGCGACCAGAGAAATCAAGAATAAAATTACAGTTAATGGATTAATACCAGGATGGTTTCCTAGAAAAGGCAAGAAAGAAAACGCGAAGTATATAAAAAGCATTTGTCAAAACATTCCAGCTAATAGAATAGGAAAATTAAAGGACTTAATTTCCTCAGTAGATTTCTTAACTTCATATAAATCTACTTATTACACAGGGCAATTTATAATAGTAGATGGAGGATACACTCTATGGTAATAATTTTTTAATTAAAAGTTTTATTTGTACCAAAGATGTATTTTCAAAACTTAGATATCCAGAAAAAAATTTTAAAATCTATAGATGATAATGGATTGGCTGTAATTAAGAATTTTTTAGATGATAAAAAAATTTTAAATATAAAAAAAAAAGTTACAAAAAGGCTAAACAATATAAATTATCTTAAAATACCCTCAGACATAAAAGCAGCAAGTAAAGAAGGTAAAAAATTAATTACTACTACCTGGCTTCCAAAAAAATATCGCAAGCATTATAAAAACAATCAATTTAAGCAACCAACTGGTGAAATTGAGAAAAAAGTAAATAAGAAAATATTAAAGAAAGGATATAAATTTTATTCAAAGTATACAAATTCGATTGAATTTAAAGATCCATTAATTAATTTTCCAGAAATTAGTAAAATAGTTTTTAATAAAAAACTTTTTGAAATTGCAAGTAAATTTTTGAAAGAAACCCCATATTTAGGCTATGTAGCTTTAAGATGTCATTTCAAAAATAATTTGCCAAATAACGATTTTAATCTTTACCACACAGACGGTAGAACAAAAATAACAAAAAAAAATTACCAGCTATTAAAATTTTTAATACCATTTCATTTAGAAAAAAAACAATTAATAGAATTTAGTCAGATTATATTTAAGAGAAGTAAAATGAAGACTGAAGACTTTTATAAATTCCAGTATTCTAAGCCTAATGATTTGCCAAAATATTTAAAAAAAAAGATAGTAAATCCAAAAGTTATGAATGGAGATGGTTTTTTTTTTGATCCAGATAATTATCTTCACAATGCCAAAAAACCAAATAAACTCAGAATAATGCTTTATGTTATATTTATTAAAAAAAAAAATTATATGATACCTAAAACAAAAAATATTCTTATATCAAAAAAATTTGTTAACAATTTATCTCCAATGCTTAAAAAGAGTGCAAAATTTTTAAATAAAGTCTAGCTTTGATAAATTTTTTTTTTATTAAAATAGAGACTTTTTAACAAATAGAATAATCAGATGAATTTTTTTTCTTACTTAGGATACATTATCAAGAATAATACCTTGTTAGTATTTTTGATGTTAGTAATTTTATTATTGGGTTCTGCTATAGAAATGGGAAGTCTTCTAGTTATTGCGCCAATTGTAGATTTCATAACAGGCTCAGGGAAAGCTAGTGGTATTACCAACTGGTTTGAGGAGTTTTTTTTATTCTTAGGACTTAAATTTAACTTAAAAATTTTATTTTTTACTTATTTTTTAGTTGTGGCTATGAAATCGTTTTTTGATATTTGGTCAATGAAATTAATTCTTATCCTTAAATATTCAGTTGTTAAAAAAATAGTTTTTAATACATACGGTATAATTTTTGATTGTGGATGGCACTTTTTTCTTAAAGAAAAAACTGGTAAATTAATAAATTCATTTACAAAAGAAATAGATCAAATTGGAGATAGTTTAGCCTTTACAGGGAAATTAATAGCAGACCTTATAAAACTTTCTATTTTCATAATAATACCATTAAGAATATCCTGGGAAGTAACAGTAATTAGCTTTAGTATTGGTTTTCTTGCCGCTATTCCACTTTTCTTCTTTGGTAGACATATAAGAAAACTTGGAACAGTTGGTACAAGCACTTCTAATGAATACGTTTCGTCTCTTCAAGAAAATTTTAGTTTAGCGAAAATAATAATAGGTTTTGCTTCACAAAATAAATCAAAAGAAATATTAAGATCAAAATTTGATAATCACGTTAATGCTACATTAAAGGCTAGTACCTTTAATTTTTTAATTACAAATTTTTATGCACCATTAGCAATTTTAGGAATAATAATGATTTATTTTACAGGAAATTATTTTATGTTATCTCTTTCAGAGATTGCAGTAATTTTTGTAACTTATTATAAAATAATTCCAACAATAAAGGAAATCTTAAATTCTAAAAATTCATTAGACTCATCTTACCCAAGCTATCTGCAAGTAATGAATTTGCAAACAAGAGCGAAGGAGCTCAAAAAAAATTTTGGTAAAGATAAATTTATAGGCTTCAAAGACGAAATTAAATTAGAAAATGTTGACTTTTCTTATGAGGGTAAAAATAAAATAATTAACAATTTATCTCTTAAAATTAAAAAAGGAGAATTTGTAGCATTTGTTGGAGAGTCTGGTACCGGAAAATCCACTATAATAGATTTAATAATGGGTCTTAATAACCCACAAAATGGTAAAATATTAATTGATGATAATTCTCTGGAAAATTTAGATATTAATTCATTTAGAAAAAAAATAGGCTATATACCTCAGACTGGATTGTTATTTAATATGTCTATTTTAGACAATATAAGATGGGCTAACGAGACAGCTTCAGATGAAGAAATAAGAGAAGTGTGTAAACAAGCTTTTGCTAATGACTTTATTAAAAATTTTGAAGGTGGCTATAACACTGTAGTTGGTGAAAGGGGTGTAAGGTTATCAGGCGGACAACTGCAAAGAATTTCATTAGCTAGAGCCTTAATAAAAGACCCAGATATTTTAATATTAGATGAAGCAACAAGTGCTCTTGATATAAATTCTGAGCAATATATTCAAAATACCTTGAAAAGTATTTATTCCTCAAAAACTATAGTTGCGATTGCTCATAGATTATCTACTATTCAAAGGGCAGATAAAATATTTGTTATAAAAAATGGGAGTCTAAAAGAAGAGGGTAATTTTAATTCATTAATTGAATTAAATGGATTATTTAAAAAAATGGTTGAAGACCAAACATTTATTGTCTAATTAAATATGAAAAAAATTTTAATCGTAGCAGCCCATCCAGATGACGAAATTTTAGGCTGTGGTGGCACTATGTCAAAACATGTGTCAAAAGGTGACGATGTTAGTGTTATTTTTTTAACAAATGGTGTTTCCTCTAGAAAACAAAGTAAAGCAACAATGAACAAAAATATAATTAGAAGAAAAAATGCAGCAATTAAAGCTTCAAAGATCATTGGTGTAAATAAACCTCATTTCTTAAATTTTTCAGACAATCAACTTGATAAACACCCTTTATTAAAAATTATACAATCTATTGAAAAATTAATAATCAGAATAAAACCACATACTATTTATACTCATTTTAATAATGATTTAAATATAGATCATCAGATAACAAGCAATGCAGTAATTACAGTATGTCGTCCTCAAAAAAAAAATACAGTAAAAAAAATATTATTTTTTGAAATTCCTTCTAGTACTGAATGGCAAATCAGCAAAGATGAAAAACATTTTAATCCTAATTGGTTTGAGGATATAACTGATCATCTTTCAAAAAAAATATTAGCAATAAAAGCTTATAAAGATGAACTTGTTAAGTGGCCTCACCCAAGATCTTTGAAGGGTATACAATCATTAGCTAACTGGAGAGGTGCATCAGCTGGTTACAAAGCAGCAGAAGGATTTATTTTAGGAAGGAAAATATAAAAATGAAAAAAAAAATAAATGGAAAAACAATTTTTATCACAGGGGGGACAGGCTCTTTTGGAAATGCGATGACTAATATGCTTCTTAAAAAATATAAACCCAAAAAAATTATAATTTTTAGTAGAGATGAATTAAAACAGTATGAGATGAAAAACTCAATATCACCTAAATACCTTAAGATTATGAGGTTTTTTATTGGAGATATCCGTGATCTTTCAAGATTAAAAACAGCAATGAGAAATGTTGACCTTGTTATTCATGCTGCTGCCTTAAAACATGTGCCTATAGCAGAGTATAACCCTGTTGAATTTGTAAAAACTAATATTCTGGGTTCACAAAATGTTATAGATGCAGCAATAGAATCGAGTGTTTCAAGAGTTATTGCTTTAAGTACAGACAAAGCTGCAGCACCGATTAACTTATATGGTGCAACAAAGCTAACTGCAGATAAATTATTTGTTGCAGCAAATAATGTTGCTGGGGATAAGAAAACTATTTTTTCAGTTGTAAGATATGGAAATGTAATGAATAGTAGAGGTTCAGTATTACCATTATTTTTAAACCAATCTAAAAAAGATTTTTTTACAGTAACAGATAAAGAAATGACAAGGTTTACAATAACTCTTGAAGAGGGGGTCAATCTTGTTTTGAAAACCTTAGACACGATGATTGGAGGAGAAATTGTTGTACCAAAAATTCCATCATTTAGAATAGTTGACTTAACAAAAGCAATTGATAGCAAAAAAAATATTCTGATTACGGGGATAAGGCCAGGTGAAAAAATTCATGAGGAAATGATAACCACATCAGACTCACTAAATACTGTAGAATTTAAAACATTTTATATTATTATGCCAAATAGTGAATTTATTTCCTTAGAAAAAATAAAAGAGTATAAGGTTTTTATAAAAAAAAATGGAGCTAAAAAGGTTAAAAAAAATTTTTGTTATAATAGTCAAAATAATAAAAATTTTTTATCAATAAAAGAAATAGAAAAATTAATAGTTAGTACTACTAAAAGATAATATCAAAATGATATCATATGGTAAACATTATATAGATCAGGATGATATTAAAAGTGTTTCTGACTCTCTAAAATCGAAATATATAACACAAGGACCAAATGTTTCTTTATTTGAGGAACAAATTAAAAAAATATTTAAAGCAAAAGGGACAGTAGCTGTTTCAAGTGGTACAGCAGCTTTACATTTGAGTGGAATAGCACTCAATTGGAAACCAAACGATCTTGTTTTAACGGTACCCCTAACATTCATCGCAACAGCAAATGCAGTCTTATATTCAGGGGCAAAACTGGGTTTAGTCGACATAGATGAAAAGACATTAAATATAGATTTAAATTTACTTGAAGAAAAAATAAAAAACTTAAGAAAGAAAAGAAAAAAAATAAAAAGTATAATAGCAGTAGATTATGCTGGAAACCCGTGTGAGTGGGGTGAGATAAAATATTTATCAAAAAAATATGGATTTACAGTGATAAATGACAACTGTCATGCCATAGGAAGTAAGTATAAAAAATCAATTGGGTATGCTGCCAAATATGCTGATCTTGTAACACATAGTTATCATGCGGTAAAAAACATTACAACTGGTGAGGGTGGGTCTGTTTTAAGTTTAGACAAAAAAAAAATAGAAAAAATTAAAGATCTAAGAACGCATGGTCTTAAATATTTTAATAGTAGCAAAAGTAAATTATTCTATGACATGCAGAGCTTAGGCTTTAATTACCGACTAACTGACTTTCAATCTGCCCTAGGCGTATCTCAACTTAAAAAACTTAATAAATTTATTCATAGAAGAAAACAAATTGCAAAAATATATGACGACGCATTTCAAGATAATCAAAAACTTATAATACCTCCAGTTTCTACACACTCAACACACTCATACCATCTTTATCCACTACAGATAAAATTTGATGAAATAAAAATTTCAAAAAAAGATTTATTTATTGAGATGAAAAAAAAAAATATTATTTTACAAAGTCATTATTTGCCGATTTATAGACATTCTTTTTATAAAAAAAAATTCAATTATAAAAATTTTCCAGTTTCTGAAAGTTTTTACAAGAGGCAAGTTTCTTTACCTATATACTATTCATTAAAAAATGCAGAGGTTAATAAAGTTGTAAAATTAATTAAATATTTTATAAAATAATTATGAATATTGCAGTAATCCTAGCAAGATCTGGAAGTAAAAGAATTAAGAATAAAAATATTAAAATATTAAAAAATAAACCTATAATATATTGGACTATAAAAAATATAATTAAATCAAAAAAATTTGATAAAATAATTGTTTCTACAGATAAAAGATCTATAGCAAAAATGGTTAATAAAATGGGTGCAGAGACACCGTTTTTAAGGCCAAAAAATATTTCTGGTGACAGTATTGGTACCAAAGAAGTAGTCGATCATGCAATTAGTTACCTTGAAAAAAAATATTCAAATATAAAAAATGTAGGTTGTTTTTATGCAACATCTATTTTTGCTAAACCTGTTTTGATAAAAAAATGTTTTGGGTTACTAAAGAATAACAAAAAGTTTGTTTTTATGGCTCAAAAAAGAGACCCTCAATCTTTAAGAGCGTTTAAAGTAAATAAAAAAGGAATAGTTAAAAAAATTTCCAGTAATATTAACTATAGAACACAAGATTTGGAAGACAGATATTTTCAAGATTTGGGTCAACTTTATCTTGCAAATTATAAAACATGGAAAAAAGAAAAAGTAATATTGAGCAACAATTCAAAAGTATTAGCCCTTAAAAAATGGGAAGCTTCAGATATTGATGATATTGATGATTGGAAGTTATCAGATTTATTATTTAACAAAAATTAATGCATTTCTATATTAAAACAGATGCTAATGAGGATATTGGGAGTGGCCATCTACAGAGATGCTTGAATCTTGCAGAATTTTTAAAAAGTGAACATTATGTAACATTTTTATTTTGTAACACATCAAACTTAATAATAAATAAAGTAAAAAAAAATTTTAAGACAATTGTTTTTAAAGATAATAAAAATTTATTAGATAAAATAAAAAAAAACTTAAAAAAAAATAAATATAATTTTTTAATTTTAGATGATTATTCTACAAATTATACGTGGGAAAAAGCTATTTACAATCATTTCTCTAAAGTTTTAGTTATAGGTGATCATTTAAATAAAAAACATTATTGTGATTTTTATCTAAATCAAAATATTATTGATGATAAAAGTCAAAAAAGTTTATTGAAGAAATTTTCAAGTATTAAATGTCTATTAGGTCCAAAATATGCACTTCTAGACAAAAATTATCTTAGGTATGCTAGAAAAGAAAGAAATCAAATTTATTTGAAAAATATTATTATTTCTTTTGGAGGATCAGATAAAGAAAATTTGACAGATAAGGTATTAAGCATTTTATCACAAAAAAAATTTAATCAATTTAAAATAAAAGTTGCTATAGGAAAAAACTATCAATATTTTAATAATTTATCTAAAAAGTATAAATCAAATAATAGAATTATCTTTTACAAAGGATTAAATTCTTTAGCAAAAATTAATCATAATTCTGATTTATCAATAGGAGCAGGGGGTATCTCGACATGGGAAAGACTTTGTCTTTCATTACCGTCTTTAGTTTTTCTAGTTTCAGATAATCAAAAAGTTACGATAAATGCATTGCATAAAAAAAATTTTATTGTCTATGCAGGAAAAATAAAAAAATTTGATAAAGGAAATTTTGAAATATTAATTAAGTCAGTAAAAAAAAATTATAAAAAAATTGTACAAAAAATGGAATATAGTAAAATTCTTGTTGATGGAAGAGGTGTTGTGCGTGTTGCAGAAATTTTATCACCTACAAAGAAGCTAAAAACAGTAATTAGAAAAGCAAAAAAAGAAGATTTGTATGATTATTACAATTGGGTAAATGATAAGGAAGTAAGGAAAAACTCATTCAATGGAAAAAAAGTTGAATTTGAAAATCATAAAAAATGGTTTTATGGTCAGTTGAAATATCCAAAAAAAAACTTTTTATATGTTTTCGGTACAAAAAATATTCTATTAGGACAAACACGATTAAATTTATCTCGCAAGATTGCTAAAATTGATTATTCTATAGACAAGGACTTTAGACAAAGAGGTCTTGGTTATGAAATGTTAAAAAAGATTCTTAAAAGGAGAGAATTAACCAATAAATCATTTTATGCTGAAG
>Ga0209425_10006278_pt1 | contig 11433 bp, 8 predicted proteins | sample COG_05_FD_184749 | JGI IMG/M metagenome (GOLD analysis project Ga0209425, IMG submission 184749) | Pelagic Microbial community sample from North Sea - COGITO 998_met_05 (SPAdes) (version 2) | ecosystem: Environmental > Aquatic > Marine > Neritic zone/Coastal water | place: Helgoland, sampling... | reverse complement strand
ATCGTGATAATGACATTAATGGTGTTTGTTTAAGAGGTAAAGCTGGTTGGGGTGAAGGTGGAGCCTTTATAACTGCTATGTCTAACTCTTTTGGAGCAAGATGGTTTGATGAAGATTGGAATGCTCAATTTGATAGCCGTGAGTGGTCTGATACATTAAATTTTTATTTTAATATGATGTCTGACTCTGGCCCTGCTGGATTTGCTACGAATGGTTTTAATGAAAACTTATCTTTATTTCAACAAGGTAAATGTGGAATGTGGATTGATGCTACTGTTGCTGCATCATTTGTAACAAACCCAAATGACTCTACAGTTGCTGATCATGTTGGTTTTGCGTTAGCACCAGATAACGGTATGGGCGTGCGCTCAAACTGGTTATGGGCATGGGCTTTAGCAATTCCTGCTGGAACTCAAAAAGAAGGTGCTGCGAAAGAGTTTATTGAATGGGCAACTTCTAATTCTTATATTGAGTTAGTTGCAGCTAATGAAGGATGGGCGAATGTACCTCCAGGAGCAAGAACTTCACTTTATGAAAATCCAAATTATAAGGATATTCCTTTCGCGAAGATGACTCTTGAGTCTATTCTATCGGCTGATCCATTGAATTCAACAGTTGACCCAAGCCCATATGTGGGCATTCAATTTGCAGCTATTCCTGAATTTGCAGGTATTGCAACTGAAGTTAGCCAAGAGTTTTCTGCAGCATATGCAGGACAGCAATCTATTGCAGATGCATTAGCTAAAGCACAAGCTATTACTAATGATGCAATGGAAGCTGCCGGCTATAGATAGTAATTAATCGATATTAATAAATAAGGGGTAGTAGTAAATCTACCCCTTATTACATTGGTTAGTTTTTGTAATTATAATATAATTTAATACTCAATGAATAATCATTTAAATACTAGAAGTATTGCTCGACTTATGATGGCACCAGCTGTTATTTTGTTATTAGGTTGGATGTTAATACCTCTAACAACAACTTTATATTTTAGCTTTAAAAAATATTTACCTCTTAGAGGAGGGGATTTAGGTTGGATTGGTTTTGATAATTATACACGCTTTATAACTTCAAGCGCTTTTTGGCCAAGCATCTATGCAACACTAATAGTGGTAGGAAGCGTCTTAATCATTACAGTTATGCTAGGCACGCTCCTTGCCATTCTTCTTGATCAGCCAATGTGGGGACAGGGTATTGTTCGAATTTTGGTAATCGCACCTTTTTTTGTTATGCCTACGGTATCAGGTTTGGTGTGGAAAAATATGTTTATGGATCCTATTAATGGTCTTCTTGCTCATCTCTGGAGATTTTTTGGTTTACAACCTCTAGAATGGTTAAGCCATTTCAGTCTTGGTTCAATAGTAATGATAGTTAGTTGGCAATGGCTACCTTTTGCTACGTTAATTATTCTTACAGCTATACAATCTCTGGATCGTGATCAAATAGAGGCCGCTGAGATGGATGGTGCAAATCCTATTAAGCGATTTGGATATATAATACTACCTCATCTTTATAGAGCAATAACGATTGTAATTCTTATACAAACAATATTTCTTTTATCCATTTTTGCAGAAATATTTGTTACAACAGCAGGAGCTTTTGGAACTAAAACACTTACTTACTTAATTTTTCAACGTGTACTTGAAAGTCAAAATGTTGGATTAGGATCTGCTGGGGGTGTATACGCAATTATTTTAGCTAATATAGTTGCAATATTTTTAATGCGTGTTGTTGGTAAGTCACTAGATTCAAAGAAGAATTAATGCCTAGAATCGTTCAAAAAAAAAGAAAAACAATAAATACCATAGTTGCTTGGTCAATTGGTTTGTTAATATTTTTTCCTGTTCTTTGGACTGTTCTTACGAGTTTTAAAACGGAAGGTCAGGCAATTAATGATCCACCTTTATTTCTATTTTTTGACTGGACATTAGAAAATTATTCTATTGTTCAAGAGCGTTCTGATTATATGAAATTTTTATGGAACTCAATTATAGTAGCTGGAGGATCAACAATACTCGGAATCTTAATTGCTATACCAGCAGCATGGTCTATGGCTTTTGTTCCAACAAAAAGAACAAAAGATATTTTGTTATGGATGTTATCTACAAAAATGCTTCCTGCTGTGGGTGTCTTATATCCTATTTATATAGGTTTTATTAAATTAGGATTATTAGATAGCAGATTTGGTTTGGTTATAGTTTTGATGCTTATAAATTTACCAATTATTATATGGATGCTTTACACATATTTTAGAGAAATACCTGAAGAAATACTTGAAGCGGCTAGGATGGATGGGGCTGCTTTATGGAAAGAGATTGTTTATGTTTTAACACCTATGGCAATTCCAGGAATTGCCTCAACAATACTTCTAAATTTAATTCTAGCTTGGAATGAATCTTTTTGGACTTTAAATTTAACAGCAGCTAAGGCTGCAACTTTAACAGCCTTTATTGCAAGTTACTCGAGCCCTGAGGGATTATTTTTTGCGAAACTAAGTGCAGCTTCTACGATGGCAATAGCACCAATCTTAATTCTAGGATGGTTTAGTCAAAAGCAGCTTGTGCGTGGGTTAACTTTCGGCGCAGTAAAATAGAATGGAGATAATGTGGGATATATAGAGCTTAAACAAGTAACAAAAAATTTTGGAGACCTACAGGTAATTAAACCACTCAATCTTAATATTAAAGATGGTGAATTTACTGTTTTTGTTGGACCTTCTGGGTGTGGTAAATCAACACTTTTAAGATTAATCGCAGGTTTGGAAGATTTAACAAGTGGTTCTATAAAGATTGATGACAATGAGGTGAGCGATACCCCTCCAGCAAAAAGAGGTTTGGCAATGGTTTTTCAATCATATGCTTTGTATCCGCATATGAATGTTTATAAAAATATTGCTTTTCCATTAAAAATGGTAGGGCTGGATAAAGATGAGATTGATAAGAAAGTAAGAAATGCTGCTGAAATACTAAATCTTACAGAGTATCTTGCTAGAAAACCTGGTCAGTTATCTGGTGGTCAACGTCAAAGAGTAGCAATAGGACGGGCAATTGTTCGAGAACCCCTTGCTTTTTTATTTGATGAACCACTTTCTAATTTAGATGCTGCTCTTCGAGTTGGAATGCGATTAGAAATATCCGAATTACACAAAAGACTAAACTCAACTATGATTTATGTAACTCATGATCAAGTTGAAGCGATGACGATGGCTGATCGTATCGTAGTTTTAAATAATGGAATAATTGAGCAAGTAGGAACTCCTCTAGAGTTATATAGAAATCCAAAAAATATTTTTGTGGCAGGTTTTATTGGATCACCAAAAATGAATCTTATTAAAGGTGAGTTTGCTTCTGAAAATAATGCTTACTGTGTAGGTATTAGACCTGAGCATATTTACATAACTGATAAAGAAGGTGATTTGTTTGGAGAAATAAAAATGTCTGAGAGTCTTGGTTCAGATACTTTTGTACATGTAAAAATAAATAAATTTAAAGAAAATATAACTGTAAGAGCTGAAGGCGAAAAAAATTTTATTAGAGGTGAAAAAATAAATCTCAATTATAATAAAGATAATTTACATTTGTTTAATACCAAAGAAGAGAGAATCTAATGCTTCATGATCCCTCAAATCCTCTTCTTGATTTAAATAATAAAAATTTACATAAATTTAATATAATTAAACCACAATATGATAGATTAAAACTATCACCAGGAATAGTTCATATAGGTGTAGGTAATTTTCATCGAGCCCATTTTTCTTGGTATTTACATAGATTAATGCAAGAAAATAAAGACTTAGATTGGGGCATTATAGGAGCGGGTGTTCTTAATTATGATCGTGAAATGCGACAAAAGTTAAAAAAACAGAATTTTCTTACAACTTTAATTGAGCTTGATCCAAATGGTAATAAAAATTGTGAAATAGTTGGCTCGATGATTGATTATGCTCCTGTTGAAAAAAATAATCTTTCTTTAATAAAAGCAATTTCAGATTCAAGAATACGTATTGTTTCACTTACAGTAACTGAAGGTGGCTATTTTTTAGATGGAGAAAATGGTGGGTTAGATTTTACAAATTCAGAAATAGTTAATGATATTAACAATCCTAATTCTCCTATAACTGTATTTGGAGCAATAGTTTATGCATTGAATATTAGAAAAAATAATGGCTACCGACCAATTACTTGTTTAAGTTGTGATAACTTAATTAAAAATGGAGATAAGTTAAAACAGGCTGTCATAGGAATAGCAAAAAATATTAACAAACAACTTTCGGATTGGATTCTTGAAAATTGTACTTTTCCCAACTCTATGGTTGATTGTATTGTGCCAAGTACTGGCGAAAGAGAATTAGAACTTGTTAAAAAAATAGGAATAAATGATAGTGTTCCTGTTGTTCATGAAAATTTCCGTCAATGGGTTGTTGAAGATAAATTTTGTTCTGGTAGGCCAAATTGGGAAGACGTAGGTGTACAGTTTTCATCCAAAGTTCACCAGTATGAAGAGCAAAAGATACGTATACTAAATGCAGGTCATCAAATTATAGCTAATGCCGCTGAATTATTATCAATTGATACAATTGATAAAGCCATGAAACATAAAGGTATTTATTCTTTTCTTAAAAAAGTAATGATGGAAGAAATTATTCCTCATATTAATCCACTACCTGATCTTTCTCCTGAAAAATATTTCGAATTAATTATTAATCGTTTTTTAAATCCTGAAATAAAAGATACAACTAGAAGGGTGGCTTTTGATGGTTCTTCAAGACATAGTATATTTCTTGTACCATCTATCAATGATAGTATTAAAAATAAAATGCCTTTAAAAGGGTTAGCTTTGGTTCAAGCTTTGTGGGCTAAAATGTGTCAAGGAGTTAGAGAAGATAATTCGATCATTGAAAGCAATGATCCAATTTGGGAAACTTTAAATTCATATGCTATTGATGCAAAAAAAAATCCTCTTAAGTGGTTTGATCTAAAAGAAGTATATGGTAATTTAGATCATGATCAATCGTTTAAAGAGTTATTTATTAATTGGTTTAATAACCTTGAGGAATTAGGAGTTGAAAAAACTATTTTTAAATATTCTACAGAATAGTTTTTAATTAATTTAAATGAAGGCATTAGTTTTAGAAAAAAAATTAGATTTAAAATTGAGAGATATCGATCTTCCAACAGAAGTAGGTCCGGATGACGTAAAAATTAAAATGCATACTGTTGGTATATGTGGCTCTGATATTCATTATTATGAGCATGGTAAAATTGGCCAATGGAAAGTAAATCAACCAATGGTTTTGGGTCATGAAGGTTCTGGAACTGTTATAGATGTTGGTAAAAACGAAAAAATTTTAAAAATAGGTGACAGAGTTTGTATAGAGCCACAAGTGGTAAGTAAAAAATCAAAAGAATATAAACTTGGTATTTATAATTATGATCAAAAAGTTAAATTTTGGGCAACGCCTCCTATTCATGGATGTCTTACACCTGAAGTAATTTTTCCAGGTGATATGGTGTTTAGATTACCAGATAATATATCATATGCAGAAGGCGCAATGGTGGAGCCTCTTGCAGTTGGTATGCAAGGAGTTACTAAAGCTCAAATTAAGCCTGGAAACATAGGATTGGTAATGGGATGTGGTCCAATTGGATTAGTTACTGGATTATCAGCTTTAGCTGGAGGATGTTCAAAAGTATATATTGCTGATATTTTGAGTGAAAAACTTAAAATTTGTGAACATTACCCAGATCTTATCCCAGTTGACCTTTCTAAAGAAAACTTATCAGAAAAAATTATGAATGACACCAACGGTTGGGGAGTTGATAGATTTTTTGAGTGTAGTGGTGCAGTAAAAGCTTATCAGTCAATCTTTACCTGTTGTTCCCCAGGAGCTCATGTAGTTTTGATTGGAAACAACTCAGAACCTGTTCCAATGGATTGGGCTATCTTATTTTCAAAAGGTTTAGAGTACCATACTGTCCATAGATATTCTCACCAGTATGAACCTTCATTAAGATTATTAGCAAGTGGTAAAGTAAATGTAAAACCAATGATAACTCACACTTTCAAATTCGAGGAAAGTGTTGAAGCTTTTCAAAGAGCAGCTGAACATAGACCAACTGATGTTAAGCTTCAAATTAATATAAATGATGATTTTATATAAATTTTAATAGTTATTAAATAATTTAAATTCTATTCTTATTATTATAAAAAAATATAAAATATTTAAAATTTTATGCTTGGTTTAAATAGTTTTCTTTTTTTAATTCTAGAAAGCCAAATTTTATAAATTTCAATCAAATTATATTTTTTAGTCGGTCTTATTTTTGATAAAGATAGCTTATTAGTTTTCTTCATATTAAATAATATACTTGCACCTAAACCAGTTCCAATTTCTTTTCTATTTTTAAATGTTTCCTGGTGTTTTCTAATTGATGCAATGATATTCATAATATCTCTATTTTTAGTAATTGGACCATCGAGTATTAAAGTATTTGTAGAATTCATTTCATCTAACACGAAATTTAAAACAAAACTTATGTAAATACATATTAGAGAATATCTTTCATCACTTTTTAAGGATAATATATTTTTTAAATTATAATTCTTAATTATAAAAGGACCTCCTGGCGCATAGCTTGGCAATATTAAATTTTCTTGCAGTATAGATTTTGAAATCTTGAAATGTGATGATGAAACTTTTAATTTTTTATATAATAATTCATACTCACGACCACCCATGAATCTCATTGTTGGTACACTTTTGCCAAAAACATTTATTCCACAAAGCATATCATAATTAGGCTTTAATTTTTTAATATTGGTTTGCTGGTTTAGCGTTATGTACCACGTACCTGTGGAAACTAAAGTAAAACTTTTTAGATTAGATTTTAAGAAATATAAGTAAGATGCATTACTATCATGTACGCCATTTAATATATTAATTTTTTTATTATTTAGTTTAAAGCCACCAATTACATCCCATGCTTTTTTCATTGGTGGAAATTTATTTTCAACAGATAATTTTTTTGTCAGTTGTGAATATTTATTTTTTTTAAAATCCCATAGATAGCTATGACAACCAATATAAGTTATCTCAGTGGAGTAGGTTTTAGATAATTTCCAGGCTATATATTGAGGGTATGATAATATATATTTAGTTTTTTTGAGAACGGTGGGAAATTTTTTAGAAAAATAAAATATTTGTAGGCCAGTATTTAATCCACCCTCAAGTAAAGGGGTAAAAGATATTGAAAATTTAGGTTCAACTTTTAGAAATTCTTTCTTGTATTTATCAAAGCTATATTCGTAATCTGTACAGGCTATTATTTCTTTATTATCATAACCTATAAAAGCTAAACTACACCCATGTGTAGTGCATACAAAATTTTCTAAAATATTTTTTGTGGATTCTTTTTTTAATTTTTCAATTAGCCAAATTACAATCTTACCTGACTTTAAGGTTTTAATTGAATTTTTATAAATTCCATTTTGTTGTTTAGTTTTATATTCTTTTACTATCTTATCGTTTTTTAAAAAAATTAATTTAACGTTTGTTTTTCCAATATCTAAAACAACATTTAATTTATTTTTAGATACTTTCATTATCTGGTGAAAGAAGTGATATTTCCTCCATCAACATTAAGAATATTCCCTGTTGATTTTTTAGATTTTGAACTCGCAAAGAAGTACACACCTTCGGCTATATCCTCAGGCAAAATACTTACTTTTAATAAACTTCTATTTTTGTAAAACTCTTCAACTTTATTAATCGATATTTTGTTACCATCAGCCCTTTGTTGTTTCCAATCACCACTCCATATTTTTGAATTTTGAATCACAGCGTCTGGATTAACGACATTTGATCTAATTTTATATGTTGAACCTTCCAAAGCAATTGATCTTGATAAATGTAGTAAAGAGCTCTTTGCAACACTATAGGCTGACGCTCCTTTTGAAGCATTCAAACTATTTTTACTGGATATAAAAATGATAGAGCCCCCTTTATCTTGAGTAATCATACTTTGATACACTTCTCTGCTAATTAAAAAACATCCTTTGGAGAGTACATCCATATTTTTATCCCATAATTTAGACGAGGTTTTTTCAAACAGTGCAGCAGATGCAAAACCTGCATTTGCAACCAAAATATCAATACCACCATATAACTCTATGCTTTTATTAACTGCAAGTTTGACGTCACTTTCATTTGTAACATCCATTAATAGTGACTTAACCACATCATTACCAAATGTACTGGCGAATTCAGTCTGTGTTTTGTGAAGAGCTTTTTTATCAATATCTGTTAAGATTACACAGCAACCTTCTTCAAGAAATTTCTTTGCTGTTGCTGAACCTATACCACCTGCTGCTCCAGTAATTAAAGCTACTTTGCCTGCAAGTTCTTTTTCAGGGGGCATTCTTTTTAATTTTGCTTCTTCTAATTCCCAGTACTCAATTCTAAATGCTTCTTTTTCAGACAAACCAGTATACTTATTAATACCCTCAGCCCCTTTCATGACATTAATAGCATTGCAAAAAAATTCACTTGCAATTCTAGCAGTAGCCTTATTTTTCGCAAATGACATCATGCCATATTCTGGGATTAAAATAATTACAGGGTAGGGATCTCTCAAATTTGGTGAGTTCTTATTTTTATTTCTCAGGTAGTATTTACTGTAAGCCTCTTTGTATTTAGATAAATAATTTTTGATTACATTATTTAATTTACTTTCATCTTTAATTAGACTGGTTAATGATGGAAGCACTAATGGTAATCTTTTTGTTCTTAAAAAATGGTCAGGACAAGAAGTCCCAATCGAAGCAACTTTTTTTAAATTTTCTGAATTTACAAATTCCAGACAAGTTTCAGATTTATCTAAATGTAAAATTTTGGAGTTATCAAATGATAAATTGCCTCTTATGATAGAAATCAATTTTTTTTCAAATTCAGGATACGTTTTCTTTTTAAAAATAGGCTTTCCAAAAGAATATTTTTTAATTGAGTTATTAAGATAAACTTGTGCTTTTTTAATTATATCAATTGAGTTTTTATAACATTCTTCACTTGTGTCTCCCCAAGTAAATAAGCCATGATGTCCAAGAACTATTCCGATAATATCTTTATTTTTTTTGATTAATTTTTCCATTTTTAAACCTAAGTCAAAACCAGGTCTTTGCCAATCAAGCCATCCTATTTTATTATTATAAACTTTTTTAATAATCTCCTTACCATTTTTCATTGTGGCTAAAGCAATTATTGAGTCAGGATGTGTGTGATCAACTTCTGGGAAAGGCACATAAGCGTGCAAAGGTGTATCTATACTTGCTGCTCTTGGATTATTATTAAAAGTACACATTGGATAATACCCAACTATTTCATCTTCATAATTAAAACCTCGGTAAACACTTTTAAGACTTTCAAGTTTTTCCATATACAAACTAGCAAATCCTTCTTTTTTTATAGATCCAAGGTCACCACCTGATCCTTTAACATACAATACTGTTTGATTTTTTTTGCTTATAGGATCTTTAGAAATAATTTTTGAAGATGTATTACCGCCACCAAAATTTGTGATTTTTAAATCTTGCCCTAATAAATTTGATCTAATTATTAATTGTTCTAACTTATTTTTATTATTATATTTTTTTTGCCAATTATTTTTTATTGTTTTTTGAAATCTCATATTTCACTTCTAATTTAAAGATTTGATAGCTACAACAGAAAAAATTTTTTTTATTTTCAAAAACTATCATTATTTTCCATTTATTTTCAAATTGATAGAATTATAATTTTAAAATGATTGATTAAATTTATTTTTTATAGATACTATTTTTATAAATTAATGGAGGAAAAATGAAAAAATTATTTTTAGTATTAATTTCCACAACCCTTTTTACTTTTAGTGCAACTGCAGCAGATATGCGTATCGCACTTGTTGTTAAAGGTTTAGGTATTGGCTTCTTTGAAGCTGCTGCTGAAGGTGGAGAAGAGGCTGCAAAAGAAATTGGTGGGATTGAAGTAATCTATACTGGTCCAGCTACAACAACAGCTGAAGCACAAATAGAAGTTATCAATTCTTTAATTGCACAAAAAGTTGATGCGATTGCTATCTCAGCAAATGATAGAGATGCTCTTGTTCCAATAGGCAAAAAAGCAATGCAAAGAGGAATTACTGTAATTTCTTGGGATTCTGGTATTGGTGAAGATGGTAGGGTTATGAACTTAGATCCATCCAACACTGCTCTAATTGGCTCATCTAATATTAAGTGGATGAAAAACTCTATGGGTGACGAGGGAGAATTTGCAATTTTAAGTGCAACAAGTCAAGCGACTAACCAAAACGCTTGGATTGAAGAAATGAAAAAAGAATTTGCAAAACCTGAATATTCAAAAATGAAGTGGGTAGATACAGTCTATGGTGATGATTTATTTGATAAAAGTTATCAAGAAGCTCTTGGTCTTTTCAAAAAATATCCAAACCTTAAGGGTATAATTGCGCCAACTTCTGTAGGAATTGTTGCTGCAGCGAAAGCTGTTGAAGATCAAGGATTAGTTGGAAAAGTTTATGTAACTGGTTTAGGTCTTCCAAGTGAAATGAAAGCTCACGTTAAAAACGGTTCTGCTAAACAGTTTGGTATTTGGAACCCAATTGATCTAGGATACTCTGCAGTTTATCTTTCACATCAAATTGCAACAGGTGCGTATTCTGGTCAGGAAGGTGAATGTATTCCAACAGGGAGAATGGGTGAAATTTGTATAGGAGCGGGTAATTCTGCTGCTATGGCAGATCCATTTATATTTGATGCATCTAATATCGATAAATTTGCAGAAATATTTTAATTAAATTTTAAAGACATACGACCATATTTATGGTCGTATGTTTGTATATGAAATTAGAACTCAAAAAAATTTCCAAGTTTTTTCCAGGTATAAAAGCGTTACAAAACGTTGATTTCAATTTAAAGCAAAATAGTATTCATGCTCTTCTTGGAGAAAATGGTGCAGGAAAATCAACACTAGTTAAAATTTTATGTGGTGTGTACCAGCCAGATGAAGGATCAATATTTTTAGATAAACAAAAACATATTATATCTGATCCAACATCTTCATTACAGTTAGGTATTTCAGCAATTCATCAAGAGTCAGTTATGTTTGATGAATTAAGTGTTATGGAAAATATTTTTATCGGGAATCATATAGTCAAAAAAAATAGACTTGTTGATTGGTTTGCAATGGAAAAGAAAACTAAAGAACTACTCAGTAATCTTGAAGCAGATATTCAACCTGATGAAAAAATTAAAGATCTCAGTATTGCACAAAGACATATTGTTCAAATTTCAAGATCATTAGTTCATGATGCTGATATTGTTATAATGGATGAGCCAACTGCTGCATTATCACAAAAAGAGATAGAAGAACTGTATTCAATT
>Ga0209425_10006271_pt1 | contig 11441 bp, 13 predicted proteins | sample COG_05_FD_184749 | JGI IMG/M metagenome (GOLD analysis project Ga0209425, IMG submission 184749) | Pelagic Microbial community sample from North Sea - COGITO 998_met_05 (SPAdes) (version 2) | ecosystem: Environmental > Aquatic > Marine > Neritic zone/Coastal water | place: Helgoland, sampling... | reverse complement strand
GTCTATTTTCTGAAGATGATGAAACATTTACACTCTCAAGTCTTTTAGTCATGGTCCCAGTGCTTTCATCAGCTGCAAGGATACCTTTTCCATTTGACAGAACTTTTAAGGCAATTTTATTTAATTCAGACATATTAATTTAAAGCTTTTATACCAGGAAGTTCTTTTCCTTCAAGATATTCTAAAAAAGCTCCACCAGCAGTTGAAACAAAATTAAAATTTTTAATTGCACCTATACTGTTTAATAAAGCTACAGTGTCACCTCCGCCAGCTACAGAATAAATTGTGTTAGTTTTATTTTTTTCAATAATTTTTTTTGCAATTTCTAAACTTCCTTTAGCATAATTTGGATTTTCAAAATAACCAGCTGGTCCATTCCACAGGATAGTTTTACTTTTTTCAATAAGGTTTTTAATAGATTGTATTGTCTTAGGGCCTATATCTAAAATTAATTCATCCTCAGAAACTTTATTTACTTCTTTTATTAGGGGAGACCCATTTAGATCTTTTCCTACACTTACATCTTCGGGGTAAATTATTTTACATTTTTCTTTTTTTGAAAGAGAAAATATTTGCTCAATTATTTGATCACAATTATCTTCATAAATAGATTTTCCAATATTGTGACCTTTATACTTAAGTAAATTATTAGCCATTCCTCCAACAATTACAATATTATCAAACTTTGGAATTAAATTTTTGATAATATTAATTTTTGTTGATATTTTCGAGCCTCCAATAATACATGTTATAGGTTTTTTGATTTCAGATGTAATTTTAGTTAAAGCATCAATTTCCAAATTTAATTGAAGACCTGCATATGAAGGTAGAAATTTTGTTATTTCAAAAATTGAAGTATGAGCTCTATGAGAGCATGAGAAGGCATCATTAACATAAATATTAGCTAGACTTGCTAGTTGTTTTGCAAAATCATTATTATTTTCCTCTTCTTCTTGATAAAATCTTAGATTTTCAAGCATTACAATTTTTTCATCTTGATTATTAAATAAATCCCTTGAGTCTATTTCTTTTAAGTTTTTTGTAATGAATTTTATGTCTTCATTTAATTTTTTTTTAAGTTCTTCGCATATAGGTTTAAGGGACAGTTTATTAACAATTTTTCCTTTTGGTCTTCCAACATGTGATAATATTATTATTCTTGAGTTATTTTCTAACAAAAATTTAATAGTAGGAAGAATTTTATCTATTCTTGTCGTATCAGTAATTCTTCCATTGTCTAATGGAACATTTAGGTCGAGACGTAACAAAATATTTTTTTGACCAAGGTTAGCTTCGTCTTTTATACTTTTCATTAAGAGAATTTATGAAGATGTTCTGCAATGTCACACATTCTGTTTGAAAAACCCCACTCATTATCATACCATGCAGAAATTTTTCCCATACTTTTTCCAACAACACTTGTTAGAGACGAATCTATTATAGCTGAAGCTGGATTATGATTAAAATCAATTGATACAAGCTTTTCATTGGTAATTTCTAAAACTTTTTTTAATTGTTTCTTGGAAGCTTCTGTAAATGCTTCATTAATTTTTTCTTTGTTTATTTCTTTTTTGGTACAAAAAACAAGTTCTATAAGAGAAACATTAGGAGTTGGAACTCTCATGGCCACACCTTCAAGCTTCCCTTTTAATGATGGTATAATTTCACCAATAGCCTTTGACGCTCCAGTTGATGTTGGAACAATAGACTGACTAGCTGACCTAGCTCTTCTAGGGTCTCTATGAGAATTATCTAAAATTCTTTGATCACTAGTAAAGGCATGAATAGTAGTCATAAATCCTCTTTCAATCTCAAAATTTTCATTCAAAACATTTGCAACTGGTGCAAGACAATTAGTTGTACATGAGGCTGCTGAAATTATTTGATCATCTTTAGAAAGTATATTTTCATTAACACCATACACGATTGTTTTATCTGCATTTTTACAAGGCGCTGAAACAATAACTTTCTTTGCACCATTTTTAATATGAGCTAATAATTTTTCTTTTGAGTTAAATTTTCCAGTACACTCAAAAACATAATCCACATCAAATTTTTTCCAATTTATATCCTCAATATTGGACTCTTGAGAAAAAGTAATTTTATTTTTATTAATGATCAAATGTTTTTCATCAAAATCTAAATTTGCATTAAATTTTCCATGAATAGAGTCATATTTTATTAAGGCACAGCTTGCTTCAGAATTAGATCGATTATTAATATGTTTAATCTCTATATTCTTATTTTGACTTTCTATAATCGCACGAATTACCATCCTGCCAATTCTACCCATTCCATTAATTCCAACTTTTATCTTCATAATTAACTCTTTATTAGATTCTTAGTTTTTTTGGAAATATTTTCAGCAGTTAATCCAAAATGTTTATAAATCTCTTTATATGGTGCACTTTTACCAAATGTATCAATTCCAAAAGTTATACCATCTGTTCCAACATATTTTTTCCAGCAATCTGTTGTTGCCGCTTCAATTGATATTTTAAACTTTGTTTCACCAAGAATTTTTTCCTTATAAGATTTTGATTGTGAATCAAAAAGATCTTGGCATGGTACCGATATAACTTTAGTATATATTTTATCTTTGGCTAATTTATGGCTAGTTTCTATTGCTAAATTAACCTCTGACCCACTTGCAAGTATAGTTAAAGTAACCTTTTTATTAGTTCTCAAAACTTCGTAAGCTCCATAAGAACATTTGTTTACATTTAAATGTTTTTTTCGAATAGGGTCCAAGTTTTGCCTAGTTAATGAAAGTACACTTGGCGTGATTGAATTTTTTAATGCCAATTCCCAACATTCAATAGTTTCCATTCTGTCAGCGGGTCTAAAAACATTTAAATTTGGAATAGATCTTAACCCAGATAACTGTTCTATGGGTTGATGTGTTGGGCCATCTTCTCCTAGACCAATAGAATCATGCGTCATAACATAAATAACTCTTTGTTTCATCAATGCTGATAAACGAATTGATGGCTTACAGTAATCTGTAAATATTAAAAAAGTTCCACCATAAGGAATAAATTTACTATGTAGAGCGATGCCATTCATTATTCCACACATAGCATGTTCTCTTACTCCGTAATGAATATAGTTTCCATTAAAATCACCAGGTTTAATTATAGTATGGTGCTTTGTTTTTGTATTATTTGATCCTGCTAAATCAGCAGAGCCACCTATTAAAGTATTATTCATTTTTGTAAGAGCATTTAATGTTAGTTCAGAAGATTTTCGTGTGGCTAAACTTTTAGCTTCTTTAATAGAGTTTTGTTTTTCAGATTTAAAAACTTTATTAAAATTATTTTTTAGGACTTTGTCTACAGTTTGTTTTTTTCTTTTATAAAATTTGTTCCAGTCTGCCTCAAGTTTAACACCTTTATTTCCAATTTTTTTCCATTCATCTAAAATTTTTTTTGGAATTTCAAAAGGTTTGTGTTTCCAATCCAACATTTTTCGAACAAGTTTGACCTCCTCTATACCAAGAGGACTTCCATGTGATGAAGCTTTCCCTGACTTATTGGGTGAGCCATAACCAATTTGTGTTTTACAAGAAATTACAGTAGGTTTTTTTGCATTTTGAACTTTTTTTAAAGTTTTAAAAATTTCTTTTTCATTGTGGCCATTAATCAAAATATAGTCCCAGCCATAACTTTCAAATCTTTTTTTAAAATTATCTGAAACAGCAAGGTTAGTTGGTCCATCTATTGAAATTGAATTATTGTCAAAAAGCATTACTAAATTTTTAAGTTTTAAATGTCCTGCCAAGCTCATTGCTTCATGGCTTATACCTTCCATCAAACATCCATCTCCAGCTAAAACATAAGTTTTGTGGTTTATTAATTCTTTACCAATTTTTTTTTTTAAAATTTCTTCTGCAATAGCAAATCCAACTGAATTGGCAATGCCCTGACCAAGTGGACCCGTTGTTGTTTCAACCCCAGTTCCTGGATGATATTCAGGGTGTCCAGCACAAATAGATTTTAACTGACGAAAGTTTTTAATATCTTTTAATGTAATACTTTTATATCCAGTTAAAAATAATAAAGAATAAAGCAGCATGGAACCATGACCAGCGGATAAAACAAATCTATCTCTATTTAGCCAATTTGGATTTTTAGGATTAAACTTAAGAAAATTTTTAAATAAAACTGTTGCAACATCAGCCATACCCATAGGCATGCCAGGGTGCCCCGAATTAGCCTTTTGAACAGCATCAATGGACAAAAACCTTATTGCGTTTGATAATTCTTTATGTATTTTTTTCAAAAATATCCTATCTAGACTTAGAAGACTCAATTTAATAATATAAATATATATATATGAAAACAGAGACCGAAAAAGAAAAAAAACTTATTTTTGCGCTCAATAGATTGAAGAGCCTTAATCTAAAAAATCCAATCTTAATGACCAACTTAGAAAATTTAAATGCTCAAAAAAATCAATTAGAAATTGAAAAAAACCAAATAGAAAAAAAGTATTTAGATTTAAAAAATGAACACAAAGTTCTTAATCAAAAATTAGACAATATTAGTAAGCAAAAAATAGATGAAAAAAAAAAAGAGACAGAATTTTCAGAGAAAATAGATGAATTAAATCAAGAAACAGATACTTTATTAGAAGAAATAGATAAATGGCAAATGTAAGCATCAAATTTAATGGCAAAGATTTTCTACTTTCTTGTGATGATGGACAAGAAGAGCATTTAGAAGAACTGTTAAGTCATTTGAATCAAAAATTTAGTAGTTTAAAAAATAATCTAGGAAATATTGGTGAGAATAAACTTTTATTGATTACTGCAGTTCAAATAATGGATGAATATTTTGAAACTAAAAAAAAAGTAGATAAAAAAAAGATTGAGTTAAAAGATCTATCAGATAAATTTAGAGAGTTAAAATCTTTAGTTTATGAATATAGAGATAAAAAGGAAGAAGAGATGAAACAATTATCTCAAGCTCATGAAGTTTTCAAAAAAGAAATAGAAAAAAATAAAGAGGATTACGAAAAAATCATCGAAGAAGCCACAGATGAAATTGAAAGTTTTGTCGAAAAAGCAAATTTAGAAAATCAAGTTCAATAGACTTGTGTCAAAATCAAAATTAAGAAAGAAAATTTTTAAGATTAGACAGAAGATCACTGAAAGAAATGTTCAAATCGACTTTAATCAAATTATAAAAATCTTAAAAAAAGAAAAAATAGATAAAAAAATTATAGGCGGGTATTATCCAGTAAATTTTGAAGTTGATGATTTGACATTATTAAAAAGATTAGAAAAAAATAAATATACTATTTGCTTGCCAGTTATTAAAGATAACTTTCAGATGGATTTTTATAAATGGTCATTTTCTGATCCTCTTAAGATAAATAAACACGGAATACCTGAGCCAGAAACTAAAAGTATAGCTTATCCAGATATTTTATTAATACCTTTATTGGCATTTGACAAAAATTTAAACAGACTTGGATATGGTGGTGGATATTATGATCGATTAATTGAAAAATTATCAAAAAAAAAAAATATTATAAAAATAGGTTTAGCTTTTTCAATTCAAGAAATTGATAAAGTGCCAATTAATATGTATGATCAAAAATTAGATTATATTGTAACAAATAAATATATTATAAAATGAAAATACTTTTTTTAGGTGATGTGGTTGGTATCTCAGGACGTTCGATAGTTTTAAATAACCTACTTTCAGAAATAAAAGTTAAAAAAATTGATTTTGTAGTTGTCAATGGAGAAAATTCTGCTGACTCTGGTGTGGGCCTTACAGAAGAAATATGTAAAGATTTTTTTAATTGTGGAGTAGATGTAGTTACAACAGGAAATCATGTTTGGGATCAAAAAGAAACAATGTCTTATATAGAAAAAGAGAATAGACTTTTAAGACCAAAAAATTTATTTGAACCCTCTCCCGGAAAAGGATTTGAAATATTTACAGCTAAAAATGGTATGAAAGTAGGGGTGCTTAACTTAATGGGAAATGTTTTTATGAAAAAATGTGATGATGTATTTGAAGTGGCTGAAAATTTTGTGAAAAAATACAAATTAAAAGAAGATTATGATTTTCTACTAGTTGATTTTCATGGAGAAATAACAAGTGAAAAAACAGCAATGGGACATTTTTTTGATGGTAATGCTACATTGGTTGTTGGTACTCATACTCACATTCCAACTAATGATGCAAGAGTACTAAAAGGAGGCACAGCTTACCAAACGGATGCAGGAATGTGTGGTGATTATGACTCCGTTATTGGAATGAATAAAGAAAACTCAATTAACAGATTTTTTAAAAAAAAATCTGTTAAACATTTTCCAGCAACTGGAGAAGCTAGTTTGTGTGGTGTGATTGTAGAATGTGATGTAGAAACAGGATTAGCAAAAAATATAGAAAATTTTATATATGGAGGAGAATTAAAAAATTCTCATTAATAATTATGTCAGGTCATTCAAAGTGGGCAAGTATAAAACATTCCAAAGGTAAGGCTGATAAACAAAGATCTAAGATATTTTCTAAACTATCAAAAGAAATTAGTGTGGCGGCAAAGTTAGGAGACAAAGATCCCGATATGAACCCAAGACTTAGGTCTGCAATTCAAGCTGCAAAATCAGCCAATATGCCAAAAGATAATATCGAAAGAGCAATTGAGAAATCATCTGCAAATACTGGGAATGATTATGAAAATTTAAGATATGAAGGATTTGGTCCAAATAAGATAGCTGTAATTGTAGAGGCACTAACTGATAATAAAAATAGAACAGCCTCCAATGTTAGAACTATATTTGTAAAAAGTGGTGGAAATTTAGGAACACAAGGCTCGGCATCACATAATTTTAATCAATTGGGTATTATTAAGATTGATAAAAAAGAAATATCTGATGAGCAAATTTTTGAGTTAGCAATTGAGTCAGGTGCTAATGAGTGTATTTCGCTTGATGATTATCATGAGATTCAATGTGAAATGAGTGAAATTTATAATGTAAAAAAAAATTTAGAAAAAACAATTGCTAATTTTATTTCAACAGAAATTGAATGGGTACCTTTAAATAGTGTTGATGTTGCTAAGGATAGAGTAGAGGCTGCAATTGAGTTTTTAGAAACACTAGAAGACGATGATGATGTTCAAAACGTTTATTCAAATATTAATTTGGGAAGTCAATAATGCTTATAATTGGAATTGATCCAGGTATAACAGGTTCTATTTGTTTTTTTGAAGATGGAAGAATAATTGACGTGATTGAAATGCCAAATATGACAGAAGGTAAAAAAAATAAAAAACAAGTTAATGGTGCACAAACTTATCATGAGATTTCATTACGTATTAAGAATTTAAAAAAAGAAGAAATTAAAGTAGTGATTGAGCAGGTTTCAGCTATGCCAGGCCAAGGAGTAACAAGTATGTTTAATTTTGGTCAATCATTTGGAATTTTAAAAGGTATATGTTCAGCTATGCAATTGCCAATGTACTTTGTAAGGCCTGCAAAATGGAAAAAATATTTTAATCTTATTAATTCTGAGAAAGATGCTAGTAGAACGAAAGCAATTGAGGTATTTCCATATTTTTCCTCACAATTATCAAAAAAAAAGGACTCAAACAAAGCAGATGCAATCTTGATTGCCAGTTTTTATTACGAAACCTACAAATTAGAAGAATAAATTAAACCTAATACTGTCAAATTCATGACACAATTAAGTGTGAAATCATAAATATGGAAGCCGATATTACATCACAAGCAGTTGGACTTGCGTCAAATACAGATTTCTCTTTATGGAGTTTGTTTATTCGAGCAGATTTTATAGTAAAATCAGTAATACTTATGTTGATTGGATGTTCTATTTACTCATGGGCAATAATCATTGAAAAATTTAGATTGTTTAAAAAGATTAACCTAGAGTCAGAAGAGTTTGAAGAAAAATTTTGGAAATCAAAGTCAGCAGAGTCTTTTTACAATAATTTACCAGCAAATTTAGAAAATCCCATGGCCTTGTTATTTAAAGATTCTATGCAAGTTTTATTAAAATCAAAAAGCAAATCGAATCTCAGTGAAAGAATGGACAACATGCTTGAAGTTAATATTGAAAAACAAATAGTAACACTTGAAAAGGGTTTTACTTTTTTAGCAACAGTTGGTTCTACCGCTCCCTTTATAGGCTTGTTCGGAACTGTTTGGGGAATAATGAATTCATTTCAATCAATTGCAATTTCAAGAAATACAAGTTTAGCAATTGTAGCACCTGGCATAGCAGAAGCTTTATTTGCAACAGCCCTAGGCCTGTTGGCTGCAATACCTGCCGTAGTTGCTTATAATAAATATAACAACGATTCAAAAAAATACACACAAAAATTAGAAAATTTTTCTAAAAGATTTTTATCGATAATTTAAAATGACATTTAAACTCAATCGTTCATCCAAAGAACCTATGAGTGAAATTAATGTTACACCTTTTGTTGATGTAATGTTAGTTCTACTAATTATTTTCATGGTAACAGCACCACTACTTACAGTCGGAGTACAAGTTGATTTACCAGAAAGTTCCGCAGACTCATTGCCAGAAGAACTCGAACCTTTAACTCTGTCTATTAACTCTAAAGGTGAAATATTTATTCAAGAGTCAAAAGTAGAATATGATAATATAATTGCAAAAATTTTGGCTGTATCTAAAAATAGGACAGATACAAGAATTTATGTTCGAGGTGATAAATCAATAAATTATGGTCGAGTTTTAGAAATAATGGGAATGTTATCTGGTTCTGGTTTTACTAAAGTGGCATTAATTTCAGAACCATACAAACAAAGGTAGCAAACGTGAATAGAAATATTTTTATTTCTTTTGGTCTTCATGCCTTACTTGTTATAATCACAGCTATGAGCTTACCATTTTTGGCAAAAAAACCGATTGACCTTCCTCCAATTGTTTCAGTGGAACTTATTCAGATTTCAGATAAGACCAATATTCCTTTTGCACCTAAGGCAAAAAAAATAATTGAGAAGATTAAAAAAGAAGAAAAAAAATTAGTTTCTGAACAGGCCCCACCAAAAAAAGTAAAAAAACAAAAACCAGATGCCATACCATTACCCGATGAAAAAATAGAAAAAGTTAAAAAAATTGAGGATAAAAAACAAAACCCTGAAAAACTAGAAACAGAAATCAAACAAACTTCAGAATTTGAAAAAAAAGAACTATTTGATACAAATAATATTGCCGCATTAATTGATAAATCAAAGCTTGAAAGTGCAGAAACTAATAAAAAACAAGATAAAGTAACCCAAGATCAAGATAAAAAGTCCAGTTTTGGAGCGCTAACCTTAAGTGAAGAAGATGCTTTAAAGGCGCAAATCTTTGGATGTTGGAGCATTCCTTTAGGACTACCATATAATGAAAATTTATTAGTTAGAATTAAGTTACAATTAAAGCCAGATGGAACTATTATAAAAACAGAGATTCTTGATCATGCTAGAATGAATAAGCCTGGACAAGGATTTTATAAAGTATTAGCAGAAAGTGCATTAAGAGCTGTAAAACTTTGTCAGCCACTTAGAGTTCCGAGTAAAGGATATGAGAGATGGAAAGAATTACAATTAAATTTTGATGCAAGAGAAATGTTAGAAGGATAAAATGATTTTAAGATATTTAATTATACTGATAATTCTATTACCTATTAAAGCCTTTGCTGTTATAGAAGTTGATATTACTAGGGGAAATTTAAATCCTCTACCTATTGCAGTATCTCCTTTATCTTTAGACGAAAAGTCAAAAAATAGTTTTAATAAAATTTTAAAAAAAGAGGATATAGGAATGGAAATATCTGCCATTGTTGAAAATAATTTAAAAAAGTCAGGCTTATTTAATCCTCTTAATAAAGATGCATTTCTTCAAAAACCAGATATTGCAAATTTAAAACCAAGATTTGAAGATTGGAACTTAATTAAAGCACAAGCGCTAATCACAGGAAAAGTTACTTTTGTAGATAAAAAGTTAAGAGTAGAGTTTAGGCTTTGGGACGTCCTAGCGGGAAAAGAAATGATGGCTTTAGCTTTTACAACAGTGCCAAGCAACTGGAGAAGAGTAGGTCACATAATAACAGATAAAGTTTATGAACGCTTGACTGGAGAGTCGGGCTATTTTGATACCAGAATAATTTATGTTTCTGAAGAAGGGCCAAAAATTAAAAGAGTAAAAAAATTAGCAATTATGGATCAGGATGGCTTTAATAATAAATTTTTAACATTAGGTAATGAATTAGTTTTGACTCCAAGATTTAGTCCAACCAATCAAATGGTTACATACCTTTCTTATTTTAGAAACTTGCCCAGAGTATATTTGCTAGATATTGAAACTGGGATGCAAGAAGTGGTTGGTGATTTTCCTGGAATGACATTTGCACCAAGATTTTCTCCTGATGGTAAAAAAATTATAATGAGTTTTGCCCAAGAAGGTAATTCTGATATTTATACTATGGATCTTGAAAATAGGATTGTTGAGAGGATTACAAATCATCCTTCAATTGATACATCTCCCTCTTTTTCTCCAGATGGAAAGTACATCACCTTTAATTCTGACAGAAGTGGTTATCAACAGATCTATGTAATGAAAAGTAATGGTAAGAGTGTCAAAAGAATTTCGTTTGGAAATGGTTTATATGGCACGCCTGTTTGGTCGCCTAGAGGTGATTTAATTGCATTTACAAAGTTACACAAAGGCAAGTTTTATATTGGAGTAATGAGGGTTGACGGAACTGGTGAGAGATTATTGACTGAAAACTTTTATCAAGAAGCTCCATCTTGGTCCCCTAATGGAAGAGTATTAATTTTTTATAGAGAGACTAAAACGAACTCTAAAGGCGAGGGTTTCTCAGCTAAATTGTGGTCTATTGATTTGACTGGATATAATGAAAAGATGGTTGAAACTGAAACAGATGCTTCTGACCCATCTTGGTCGTCTTTATTAAGTAATTAAACTAAATTTCCTTGATTTTTAACTTGAAAGATCTAGTTAGTTATGAGAAAAAGTAACTAATTCAATAAAGGATTAAGGAGTAAAAATGAACTTAAGTAAAATTTTAAAAAATGGATTTTTAATATTAGTAGCAAGTTTAGTTTTAACAGCTTGTGCAACACAGAAAAAATCAACAGGACAGCTTCAGGGCGATGTTTATACAGGAACTGACTCAGTTGAATATTTAGCATCTGGAGTTCCAGATAGAGTTTTCTTTGCAACAAATGAGACAGTACTTACAACTGCTTCAAGAGAAACATTAAGAAAACAAGCTGCTTGGTTAAGAAAGAATTCAAAAATTAATATTGTATTAGAAGGTCATGCTGACGAAAGAGGTACAAGAGAATACAACTTAGCGTTAGGTGAAAGAAGAGCTAATTCAGCAAAAGATTATTTAATGACTTATGGAATTTCTGCAAACAGAATCTC
>Ga0209425_10006266_pt1 | contig 11446 bp, 9 predicted proteins | sample COG_05_FD_184749 | JGI IMG/M metagenome (GOLD analysis project Ga0209425, IMG submission 184749) | Pelagic Microbial community sample from North Sea - COGITO 998_met_05 (SPAdes) (version 2) | ecosystem: Environmental > Aquatic > Marine > Neritic zone/Coastal water | place: Helgoland, sampling... | reverse complement strand
GTCATTCTCTAGCTCGTTTGATATCTGAAGTAAATACCAAGCACGCGTGCCCGCGATGATCCCAACCTTCAGCTTCGAGGCGACGTGGTTCGGTGCGCGTTCCTCACGGCAAATTCGGGTCGCTTTCCGTCGTTCGCATCAACACCCTCCCCGGCCGGGTCTCCCTGGGCACCGCCCCCGCCACGGACGGCGGCCACAGCACGTGCGTCACCCTCGCGTCGAGCAGGGCGAGCGGTACCGCGCGACACTCCCCGTCCTCGACCGCGTCCGCCCCCTCCGGCTCGATCCAGCAGTGCCCTTTGGGCACCTTGGTCACGTCGTCGTCGTCGCGTCGCGTCACCCAGTCCCCTTCCAGCGCCACCAGCCTGCGCGTCACCCACCGGTCCTGGTCCGAGGGCGAGCGCAGGTACACCACGTCCCCGCGGGCGAACGAGAACGTCCGAGGCGTGAGCCTGTCCAGCACCACCAGCGCCCGCGAGGAGGTCGATTGGGGACCGTCGGTGGGGGATCGATCGCCCCCGGGGCCCACCCTCCGCTCGCAGTTCTCGACGGGCGACGCCGCGACGCCGAGCTCCGACGCGTCCGCGCGGGCGACGGAGACGATGCAGTCGTTGAGGGTGACGAAGACCGGGACGGTGAACGCGACGTTGGCGGCGCGGCGCAGCATGTCCCACGCTCCGCGCGCCCGCGAGTGAAGCCCGAGTTTCTATTGGTCAGCGCACGTGGCTTTTCGGGCCCCGCACAACTACTCGCACGCGCGGACGGGGAGACGGACAGAGAATGATGAGGTCAGCGGTCGTCGTCCTTTGGCTGTGCGCGCTACTCGTCGTCCTGGGCGCGCTCCCGGCGGCGCGTGCCTCGGGGGTACAGCCCGTCGGGGAGGTGGTTGACCATCCGGTGGAGCGCCTCGGAGGATCTCATCATGATCCCCGCGGAGATGCCCACCCCGGGTCGGACGATCTGGACCTAAACTCCATGCCCCAGGAGACGATGCAGTCGCTGTTCAACTGGGCGATCAAGAACTCGGACCCGACGAAGCTGCGTGAGATGGCAAACAAGGTCAAGGCGGGCGAGCGCGTGGACGTCCACGGCCTCCCCGACCCAACCGCCGCGTCCAAGGCGGTCCCGAACCAATCGCGGTGGACGATGGAGGAGCTCGAGCAGAAGCGAAAGGACGTCCGCGAGGTGCTCGACGCGCTCTCCCAGCAGCCCACGGAGGCGCAGTACATCAAGCTCGCCACCGGCATGTACACCAACACGTCCTTACCCAAAGAGGACCGCTTGCTGGCGCTGGAGGAGCTGAAGGAACTCGTGCGGCCGGTGGACAACGCCGACGACCTCCACGCGTTAGGAGCCCTCGCGCCCTTGATCCACGTCGCCATCGACGCGCCTGGCGAGGAGGACGAGGACATCGCCGCCGCCGCCGCGTCCACCCTCGCGGTCGCCATGAGCAACAACGCGGGGGTCCAGGCGCTCGTACACGCGTGGCATCCCCCGGGTGACGTCGTGGACCGGTTCCACCGCAAGACCCTGCACAAGCCCGACGGGACGTACGACGCGTGCGACGACGAGGCGCACCCGCACTGGGGGGTACACGAACACGCCCGCATCGGAAAGCGCGACCCGCACCACTTCGCCAGCGCGCCCGAGGGCCACTACGGCGACGAGGTTGAGGAGGAGACCAGGGCTGCGACGGGGTCATCGCGGAACGACGTCAAGGCGCGGAAGATCCGAGACGCCAACTCCGGGGAGGTGGAGGAAGCACACGGATCCATCCGGCCGATGGACCCGCCCGACCCGAGGCGCGGGATAGAGAGCCGGCTCGCGAGGCTCGCGCTGGACGGCGCCGTCGGGATCGACAGACGGGTCAAGTCGCAGTTCGCGCTGTCCGCGATGCTCCGAACGTCGCCGCTCTCACGCCGCGCTTTCTTCGCCGCGGACGGCGCCGCGTTCGTGATGCAGATGCTCGGACCTAACGAACCCGCGCGGGTCAGGACCAGGGCGCTGGTGATGGCGACGGACGTGTTCGATGCACCCACGGTGCACGTCACGGGCAACGACGAGCGCACGATGGCGGTCGGTGAGAGGCATCTGGCCATCGGCGGCGTCGAGTTTTTCGTGCAGCTCTTGGAACGCGGGTCGCCCGACGCGAGGGAGAAGGCGGTCGCCGCGCTCAAAGCCGCGATCGCGGTGGACGAGCGGTTTCCGGAGAAGGGCATGGGCGGGCACGTGCTGCGGATGGCGAGGGAGCACGGCGCGTGGCACGCGTTGAGGGCCGCGGTGAAGTACTTCCAAACAGAGGCGGCTACGGACCCGGACACGCGCGAGTACATGGAGGAGATGGCGGGGCGGGCGGGGGATCTGTCGGCGCTGGTGCAGGCGCCCAATGACGAGCTGTGAGGATCGTCACGTAATGTACTCGCTCTTATCTATTCAAGCTCGTTGCTATCGACACGTCGCCGCGTGTCGCTCATTCAGTCTCTCGTTCACGGGACGGACTCTCTCGACGCGCTTCAAATAAATTTAGAGCTTATCGCGGGGGCCGAGCTGGGCCTCCTTCTGGGGCCCGACGGTGATGGGGAGGTTGGCGTCCTTGGCGCCCTTGCCGCCGAAGATGAGGCACGCGGCGGGGCCCGCGAGCGCGAGGAAGGAGTACATGGCCTCGCGCCTGCCGAGTCCCGTCGCGGCTTGCTCGAAGAACTTCTCCTGCATATCCGGGTAGCGCGCCTTGGATTCGACGCCGTACACGTCCCAGGAGCCGGTGGTGGCCTCGACGTCGCCGAGGTCGAAGTACACGGACTCGTCACCGTACTTGGCCTTGGTCTGGACGCAGCTGTTAGAAGTACACGGGGGAGTGACGGGTGGAGCGGTCAGCGCTGACACGGGTTTAGGTAAAAAACAGAACGTGATGGTGAGATCGGCGATATCTTCCACGGCGGAGACGCGGTGGAGACGACGCGCGGTCCCGGCGTGACGCGCGACCGTCCCGGGGCGACGATGCGTGGCGCGACGACGGCGTCGGGTCGTGTACGGCCCGATTACGTATCGACGCGTCGACGCCGATCCCGTCCCCATCGCGGCGGACGCGCCTTTCGTCCGCGTAGGTCCACCGCGCGATTTCGCGTGCGGTGCCGTGCAACGGGAGCGATGTTAAAGGATTGCTTACCGGGCGGTGCGGCGCGCAGCCTTGGCGCGCACGGCGACCTTGGCGCCGACGAAGGTGGAGGTGGAGGAGGCGATGCAGAAAGCCATCTTTGCTTTGATCAAAGTTGGTGAGCTGTTGAGCGTGTGCAAGTATGGCGGAGCGCGCGGGCCGGGAACGAAGTCCTCGGCGAAAACCAAAGTGAGTTGCGGGTATGCCAGCACCAGGAAGCGATTTGATTGGTCGCCGAAATCACAGGATTTACTCTTTTTCACCGACCAAACGGTGGTCTATGACTCCAGGATTTCTCGCGATTCGGCCGGTTGCACATTTGTCCGCACATTTATTTCGCAAAAGTGAAACGAATGTGACCTGGCAGACGGTTGAAAAAAGACCTGCTCGCGTTGACAAACTAACTAGCTACGATGAGACGCTTAAATTTCGAGCGCCCTCGCGATCCGTCCCGCGAGTGACAGCACCTTGAACGGCTTCTTCCCGCTCACCCTTTTCGCCGTCTGCGGGCACGAGTCCGTGATCCAGAAGTTGTCGAACATGTCGCTCTCCGTGAACCGTTGGTGCTTGTCGTTTGGGAACACGCCGTGGGTGCAGAACGCGGACAGGGCCTTGGCGCCCTTCGCCTTGAGCACCTTGCCGCACTCGATCAGGGTACCCCCCGACTGCACCAGGTCGTCCACGATGACGACGTGCTTCCCCTCCGGCTCGCCCTCCTTCAGCGTCACGAGTCGCTTGTCGCCCTGCCGCACCTTGGTGCAGACAACCTCCTCGAACCCCTCGAAGAAGGTGTGGAACCGCTTCATCGCGCCCTCGTCGGGGTAGGCGATCACGACGTCGTCCTTGTCGGGGAGCCCGGCGATCTCCTGCAACAGCAGCGGGATGCCCGTCTCGAAGCACGGCGTGATGTTGTCGCCGAAATAAAACCGCTCCTGCAAAGCGTGAATGTCGAAGATGATGGTGCTCGTGGGTCCCCCGCGGGACATGGGGATGTGCGAGAGCATGCGCGCGAGGGTCACCGCGGTGGGTACCTCGCCCTCGCGCTCCACGCGCTCGGCGGTGCCCGTGGGGAAGAAGGGCAGGATGAGCGTGAACGACGCGATGAACATCTTTGGGAGGGAGTAGATGACTGAGATCTGCTCGAAGATGGTGTCGGGGTTGTTGAAGGACGCCAGGAAGGCGACGTGCTTGCCGCGGATCTCCTCGGCACCCTCGATGAACAGGTTGGGGAATCCGTCCGGGAACTTGGCCCACGACACCTCCATCGGGCGGATGTCCAGGCGCGTTGGCTGCGTCGCGATCGAGTGCGCGAGCTCCTTCATGTCGGGGCAGTAGTAGAGGTACTTGATGCTCGGGTCGCCCCAGGGGCCGAACGAGTCGCGGCGGGCGCGCTTTGCTTCATCCATGGCGGATCGATTTGTAGGCTTCGAGCCCGTTGGCATCCACCGGGGGGCGGCGGCGACGTTGGTTATGTCGGGTTCAAATTCATTAACCTCGCCGCACTTTTCAAACAGCAACGAGCGTTTTCAAGCTTCACTAGGACAGGGGCGTCCGCGTCCGGCCGGGATGGCGACGTCCGATGCGAGGATGAACGAATACGAGGCCGAGCGTGAGCGTCGTATAGCCGCGAACAAGGAGCGCATGCGCGCTCTGGGCCTCGGCGCGGGGTCACACATGGCGCTCGCACCCATGGACCCCAACGCGCCCACGTTGGAGGGATCGAGCAACAAGAGGCCGCGCAAGCGATACGAGCGCGCGGCGGCCGCTCAGCTGAACGGCGGAAGCGCCGGCCAGCGTTCGGCGCCCGCGAGGGAGTCGCGCAGGCTTCGCGGGTATCGCGCGGACTTGCGGGAGATCGCGCCGGGACCGGGGGACAAGGCCAGGCCCATCGATGATACAACCGACGGCCAGATCCAACCTCATCATCACCCATCGAACGCGGTGGAGAGGGACGGCGCGAAGCGACGGGGGATCGCGTTCCCGGACCCCCGCGACGACCCAAACTCCACCGTCAGCGCGCCGTTCACGCTCGCCAGCCTGCGCGTCTCCGTCCTCGACCTCGGCGCGATACACCGCGGCCCGTTCCCACAGAACTACTGGTCGTCGCGCGGGTGCATCTACCATCACCCGTTTCCCGTCGGCTACCGCGCGCGGAAGACACACTTCGGCAGGGAGTGGGAGATGCGAATCGACGCGGGCGAGTGCGGCCCATCCTTCGTCGTCACCGACGTCGCCACCGGCGAATCGCACGCCGGGGACTCGCCCACGCAGCCGTGGACGAAGGTGTGCGTGAAGAAAGGACTCGGGACGCGGATCTCGGGACCGCAGTTCTTCGGGTTCAGCGACCCGGTCACCATGCGCGCGCTATCCACCCTGTGCTCGCCATCGGAGCTGCGCAGGTGTTTGACCAAAGGGGAGGACGACGGGGACGGGTGCCGACGAGGATGCGGGGACGGGACGGGGACGGGTGCCGACTCGGATGCGGGGATTACCGATTCAAACGCGCGCGACGACCCGACGCCGCTCGAGCTGGCGGTGAAGGAGTTCCAACAGCTCGACGGCATCGGGGAGAAGACCGCGATCGCGCTGGCCACCACCGTCGCCTTCTCGCACCTCATCGAACCGAACGGAACGTCACCGTCGTACGAGGGCCGCAGGTTGGCCGGGCTGGCGGAGCTCGTCGCTTGCGTTGGTGAAGGTGGGCAAAAGCCGGGCGAGGGCGAGGCGTTTGTCAAGTGGTGGCTCACCGCGTCCCCTGAGTTGCCGGCGGCGACCACGCGCTGGCCCGCGTGGTCCGCGCGGATCGTGCCGAAGGTGATGGACCAGCTGGCGGGCAGGGTGGAGATCGGGGCGGGGCGGAACGAGAGGAGACGATCGGGGAGGGGACACGGCGAGTTTTGATGACGATAGCTGTTTTGATGAAACGACGGAATGATTGAACGATCGCCCATCGGTGATGCAGCCAATAGGACCCGCGCGCGCCATGTCGACGCGGCACCCGGTGACCACGATCGGCGGCGCGTTTTTGCGCGTCATCGCGGGGTTCTCCGTCGTCGAGGCGTGTTCGCTGTACCAGGGCGCGTTCGGCGCGCGAGTCGACCCAACGGAGGACGCCGAGGATCGACGCGCGCGATCCGCGGATTCGCCCGAGTCGTCGTCGTCAACCGCGAACGAGTCGTCGTCGTCGTCGTCGTCGCGCGGATGGAGGCGGCGCAACCGCGAGTGCGCGGACTGCTCCGCGGCGCCGTTCATCCTGCGCCAGGTCCAGAACATGTACCTGAAAGGCACGGTGGACGACGCCGCGTTCGCCGAGGCGGTGACGTTCGAAGATCCCGCGGCGCTGTGCGAAGGGATCGGGGAGGTGCGTGAGGCGTTCCGCGCGGCGTCGCACTTCGAGCCCAGGGAGTTGGAACCCGCGAGCGTGACGCAGGTCGCGGAGGACCAGTACGTGGTGCGCACGTCCCTGACGTGGATGCTCCCGGTGCTCGGGGAGACGCACGTGCCCTCGGACGTCGTGGTCACCACGGTGTCCAAAGACAGGCGAGACGCGATGGCGGCGGCGCGGATGTCCAACGACAAAGACGACCTGCCCGCGGTGGGGGTGATATGGAGGGTGGAGGAGCGGTGGAACGGCGCGCGGCTGCTGGAAGGGTTCCCGTTCGATTTCGTGCGACGGATGGTGGGCCTGGCGTCGTACGCGGCGACGCCCGCGGCTCTCGGCAAAAAGTAGCTTGAATGCAATAGTCTATGCATCGACGCGTCTAGCCGCCCTCACCTCCACCGGAACAGCACGAGGATCTTGAACGTCTCCCACAGCGCCTTGAAGATGCTCGGCTTCTTCTGCACCTTCGCCAGCGTCGGCGGCGGTCCCATCTCCGATCGCGAGATCGTCCTCGTCATCGTCCCCGCGAGGTCGAGGACGTACCGCTTGCCCGAGTCGTTCTGGTCGTCCAAACTTTGGTAAACCCTGTGGATGTCCGTCACCGGAACAACCTCCACGTCGGGCTTGATATCGTGCGCGGCGCACAGGTCCATGACCTCCTGCGTGGCGCGGATACCCCCGATGGCGCTGCCCGCGAGCGTCGACTTCTTCCCCACGATGCCACCCGCGAGCAAAGCGCCGATGAATCCGACGTGCAGCCCGAGCAGCACCTGCCTCCCTCCCTTGTCCACCAGCAGGTTGCGGTACTTGTGGTAGTCGTGGTACACCGGGACGGTGTTCAGGATGAGGTCCAGCGACTTCGCGTTGCGTCGCATGTCATCGTCGGACGAAGAGACGACGAAGCGGTCGGCGCCGCACTCGAGCGCGAAACGCTCCTTGGACGCGTGACCGCTGATCACGGTGACGACGCATCCCCTCGCCTTGGCTATCTTGACCCCCATCTGCCCCAAGCCCCCGAGGCCGACGATGCCGACCCGCGTGCCGTTCTTCGCGCCGAAGTTATTGAGCGGGTCGAACATGGTTACCCCCGCGCACATCACCGGCCCGGCTGCTTCGAGCGGGTATCCGTCCGGTATCTTTATCCCGAACCTCTCGTTGACGACGAACGTGTCGGTGTACCCGCCGAGGGTCTGCCTGCCCGCCGGGACCTGCGCGGCGCGTCCGGACTTATCCTTGCCTCCGTACGTCGCCACCTGCGATGCGCACTTCTGTTCCTCGCCGGCCTCGCACCGCGCGCAGGTGCCGCACGAGTCGATCATGCAGCCGACGCCGATCTGGTCGCCCACCCTGAAGCGCGTCACCTCGGCTCCCACCGCCTTGACGATCCCGGCGAGCTCGTGCCCGGGGCACATGGGGTACTCGACCGCACCGGTGACGCCCGCCATCTGCCCCGCCGCGAAGTGGAGGTCGCTGTGGCACACGCCGCAGTACTTCATGTCGATGACGACGTCGTGCGGGTTCGGAGTTCGTCGTCGCATGGATCTGACGGTGAAGTCGCCGGCCGGGCTGTCACACGCCAGGCACAGAACGTCGATGGAGCCATCGGTATCGAGCGACTCGAGACCGGGCTTGGCCTCGATGCCGAGCTCGACGTCGACCACGGAGGTGTCCATCGCCTTGTTCGACGAGTGTGTGTCGAACCAAAAACAAAGCGCGGGATAAAAAGTTCCGGAACTTTATTCAACCAAAAACACAACGTGCGGCTGAGAGGCGACGAGAGCCGGGCGATGGTGATGGAGACCGCGGGGTCGCTGGGTTTACCCCTAGATATGCCACCCCACGTATACATCGTGATTGCCGTCACGATCCTCTGCGTCCGCGTCCTACACGTCGCGCTCGCGCCCCCGCCCCGTCGCCCCATGGACGGTCCCCCACTACGGACCATGGTCGTCCTGGGCAGCGGCGGTCACACCGCGGAGATGTTCGCGCTTCTTCGCGCGATGAGCCCGCGGCGGTACGCCCCGCGTCACTACGTCATCGCGGACACGGACACCACCTCGCGGGTCAAGGCGGAGCACCACGAGGCGGCGGTGGGCGAGTCATTGGCGGAGTCATCCGACGTGGACGACGACGAGCTCTCCATCGCGTCGGAGTACTCCGTCGGCACCATCCCGCGCGCGCGCGAGGTGGGCCAAGGGTGGATCCACTCGTTCTTCACCACCGTCCGCGCCGCCGTGCACGCCGCCGCGGTGGTATTCAGGGAACGACCGCACGTGCTGCTGTGCAACGGTCCGGGGACGTGCGTGCCCGTCGTGGCGTGGGCGTTTGTCGCGAGGACGCTTCGGCCGGTGACGTGGTTTGTAGGCGTCGGCTCACGGCCGGCGATCGTGTACGTGGAGAGCGCGGCGAGGACGAAGACGATGTCGCTGACGGGGCGGATACTGTACACGACGCGGCTGGCGGACGAGGTGTTCGTGCAGTGGGAGGGACTGGCGCGGAGGTACCCGAGGGCCAAATTCGCGGGACGGGTGTGTTAGAGGAATAGACTTAGTCTAAGTGTTAGTGTATCATCGGTGACTTATCATCAGTGTCAATTGTTACAAGTGATCGTGTCGCGCTCGCCTCGTCGTCCAGACTTCGCTTCAGTCCAGCGCGGGGGCATCGCGGCGTTCACGTGGGTTCGAGTCGTCGTCTCACATGTCGACGCCCGCGGGCATGTCGGCCATGTCGTCAGCCTCAAACGGGTGGAGCTTGACCGGGATCTCCCGTCCACTGCCCACGGGCTTCCAGATCTCCGCGCCGAGCTTCGCCTTCTCGTGCTTCGCGGAGTGGCGCGACTCCTTCTCCTTCTTCCCCTCGGACGCCTCCTCCTTCTTCGCGTGGTGCTTGGAGTGGTGGGAGTGAGACTTGGACTTCTTTGACTCCTTCCCGTCCTTCTCGTTCGTCTCGGCGGTGATCGGCGTTTCGCCGTCAAACGCGCCGGGGTACTCGCAGTGCATCGCGCCGGACTCGTCGGTGACGCACGCGAGTTGCACCTCGCCCTCCCTCGGCACCTCGGTCGCCTTGAAGTCGGAGTCGGCGTGCGCCTCCGCCTTCGCGGCGGCGGCCATGATCTCCTCAGCCTGCCTCTGCGCCTCCTCCTCCCTCCACGCCTCCTCCTCCTCCTCCTCCTCATCCTTCTCCTTCTTCTCCACACGCCTGCTCTTGTGCTCCCTGTGCTTACCCGTCCTGGACACCTTCGTGGACACCTTCTTCACGGAGGGCTCGGTCTTGGCCTCAACGCGATGAGCGGAGCCCCCGGCGCCGTGAGCAGAGGTTGAAATCTCCTTCTCCTTCACGGCGACCTCCTTTTTCGCGGCGCTCTCCTTCTTCTCGGCGCTCGCGTGACGAGCCTCGGTGGCTTTCGCAGCCTTTCTCGCGTGTAACTCCTTCGCGAGGCGGTGCTCGGTCTCGGTGGACTTTGCAGACTCGAGGGAGTGGTGCGCGGTTTTGGCTTTGGTCTTCTCTTGTTTGGCTTTGGTCTTCTCGTAGGCTCCGTCGAGAAACTCGCCGTCGCCGTACGCGGCTCGCACGAACGCGTCGTTGGCGTCGCCCCTGAACGCGTTCATGAGGAAATCCTTGGACTCGGTGTTGAGCTTCTCGAACTTCTTCTTGCTCCTGTGCTTCGCCGTGGGAACGACGAGTGGGGGTTGATCGGCGAACGCGTGCTCGAAGAAGGCGGCGTCCTCGGACGATGCCTCTCCCTCCGCCGCGCTGAATGAGCTGCGCTCGAAGCCGGGTCGCGCGGCGGCGTCCGCGGCAGCCTTGTGCACGCCATGGACCACGTTATCGAGGACCGCGTCGTCGTCGATGCGCGCGGTGAACGCCTTGGCGGACGGCGCGAGCTTGGAGTACACGTCCCCGAAGGACACGTCGCCCCCGAAGGCGAGGAACGCGGCTCCGATGACGATGCACACCATGACGGCCGCCTTGCCCGCGTGGGAGCACGCGGACAGGGTGAACGAGGACGCGTTGGCGACGTAGTTGGCCCGCCCGTTGCGGTAGCCGCGGGCGCCCGGGGGCGCGGCCTGGTAGCCCGCGTGGGCGCCGAAGTGGCCGTCCTGGCGGTAGGAGCCATTGTTGGAGGAGAGATCGTCGCTGTAGACGCTCTCGGACGCGCGCGACGGCGCCATCATGTAAGGTACGCGGGAGGAGCCGCCGAGGACGGACCTCGTCTCCCCCTTGACCCACCTGTTCTTGCCGATCGACGATGCGGGCATGGAGCCGTAGTCACCGTGTCGACGGAGTGTGATGCCGCGGCCCCTTCCGAGGAGTTCAACAACTCGCAGTGGCAATAACGCTTCGGATTCCGGGCCCGCGGCCTCTACGTCAGGCTATGGCCGGGTGGTACATTTCCGTATGTGAACCACCCTGATTCTCGCCGATTTTGGTCCGACCGTGTGAAAACCGACCAAAAAGAGGTGTTACATACAAAAATGAACACGACGACTATCACTACCGTTCGCGAACCCGAGTTGAAATTGTGAAACACCTCCGATACGATTTTGCGTAAAAATTAGACTGCGCGTCCATACGATTCGCAAAATCCAAAGGAGGTTTCACGCGGTCCGAGGCCGCCTGGAACAAAAGGCTCTTTTTTGTAACAGGCGCGCACACTTCACTCGAGCGTCGCTCGCCCAGCGCGCGGTGCGACGAGGTCGAGGAAACACGGAAACGAGTGCGAACGAGATGTCGCACGAATCGGCGCCGCTGCTGAACCGCGGCGCGTCCGCCCGCGCGGCGGACGGCGGGCTCTTGGGCGATGATCTCGCCTCGGATGTGCGAGGCGGAAGGGGTTGGGGTAACCGCGCGTGGCTCCTCGCCTGCGGCGCCGCGGTCGTCGGGGCGACCGCCATCGCGGGCGTGTCGTC
>Ga0209425_10006265_pt1 | contig 11446 bp, 10 predicted proteins | sample COG_05_FD_184749 | JGI IMG/M metagenome (GOLD analysis project Ga0209425, IMG submission 184749) | Pelagic Microbial community sample from North Sea - COGITO 998_met_05 (SPAdes) (version 2) | ecosystem: Environmental > Aquatic > Marine > Neritic zone/Coastal water | place: Helgoland, sampling... | reverse complement strand
AGTGGTCTTTATCGATCAGGAACTACAGCTTTAGCCGAAATTATAGATGGTATGGAAAATATAAATGTAGCTGTTGGATCAATTCATTTTATGAGATTGATGCAGAAATTTCATCCTATTGAAAAAAATCTACAACAAGCATTAGCTTATATGACAAAAGAGTATAAAACCAAATGGAAAAAAAATATTAATATAAATATTCCTGAACGTATATTGGTAAAAAAAAATGAATTAGGCTCAATATATGATAAATTAATGCAAGAACTATTAAATTTAGAGCCCCAAAATCGATGGGCAGAAAAAACAAATGTTCAATGGGAGTCAATACCAGACTTTCTTTCAATGTTTCCTTCAGGTCAAGTGGTTCATATTTATCGAGACCCAAGGTCGGTTGCAGCATCTTTTAAATTATTTACCAAATATAAACATCCAATGTTTTTAGATTGTGTATTCGCATCAAAAGCAATGTTTAATTATATTGATCAAAATAAGCTGTTAATCAATAATTCAAGAGTTAAGCTAATTAAATTTGAGGATTTCTTTGCAAAAAAAAAAGTCGCCATCAATGATTTGTCTAATTTTTTAAAAGTTAAAAATTCATATCTAAATTCTAAAATAAAAATAGGAGGTAAAAATTTTAATTATAATAGCTCCTCATCTGTTAACTTTACTCGTTTAAAAAATAATTTAAAATTTAATAATTTTAATAGAACTTTAAGTAATGCAGAATTGTATTTTATCCAAAAATATCTAAACTTAGAGCTAAAAAGATTTGACTATGAAGTTCTAGATATTAAAATGACAAAGTCTGATTTATTTGAATTCGAAAGATTGTGTGATAATAAATACTTAAAAACAAGATTAGAATATGTTTCAAAATTTAAAAACGGGCAACAAGGTTACCCAGAAGATACATATAAATACAATTAATTTTAGAAAGTAATTATGTCAAGAAATATTGGATTTATACCAATGAGAGGAGGGTCAAAAAGATTACCTCGAAAAAACTTAGCAGAGTTAGGCGGTATGAAAATATGTCATCGTGTATTATCAGCTGCAATTGATTCAGAATGTTTTGATAAAATTATTGTTTCAACTGATGATGAGGAGATTGCAGTAAATTGCAAAGAATTTAGTCAAAAAATTGAAATTGATATGAGACCAAATGAATTAGGATCTGATAGAGCAACTGTAAGAGAGGTAATTATTGAATTTTTAAAACGTGATAAAATAAAAAATTTAAACTTTGAAACAGTTGCTATCATGCTGGCGACATGTCCTTTTAGAAGTGCAAAGCATATAAGAGAAGCATATTTGTTATTGGATGATCATATTGATAATGTTGTGGGAGTTTGCGAATATGACTTTCCTTGGGAATCTGCTATTTCAATAAACAGTGAACAAACTGCAATATTTCCTATTAGTCCATCACCTTTAATTGAGGGCAAAACACGATCACAGGATAGATCTAGGTTTTATCATCCTAACGGATCAATATATATATCAAGAATCGCTAGCTTATTTAAATTTGAAAATTATTTTGCAGGAATTATGAAGCCTTATGTAATGTCCAGATCTGATTCAATCGACATTGATGAAGAGGAAGATTTAGAATATGCAAGATTTTTAGTTAAAAGGAGATTTAAATGAAAAAAAATAGCATGAGTTTATTTGATGGGCCAGTATTCCCTATACCAACCTTTTTTCTTAAAGATTACTCTATAGATTGGGATGGATTAAAACGATACTGCTCATTTTTAGTTAATAATGGAGTAAAAAATGTTATGACAACAGTTGGTACTTCACGTTTTAATTTGTTGTCGCTTGATGAAATTAATGAAGTCAATAAATTGGTAATTTCTGAGCTAAGTGGAAAAGCTTATGTTATTACATCTACCGCACCATTCGGACATTTAGAAACTACAATTGAAAATGTGAGAGTAAGTGAAAAATTTGGCGCTAATGCATCGTTAGTAGTATTTCCAGATAGAAATTATGGAGATAATTATGTATCAAATTTTTTTAAATCTATAGCCAATAAAACTGAAATAGACTTGTTTGTTCATGCTGAACCAATTAAAAATGGTTTGGGTGGGGGGAACATAAAGTACTCCATCTCACTATTAAATGATTTATTTAAAAACTCAAAAATAATAGGCTTAAAAGAAGAAAGTTTAGACATTGGGCATAGCCAAGTAATTTATAATGAATTTGCAAAGAAAGCTATTTTGATTGGGGCTGGTGGCTCAATGAGTAGATTTGTGAGAGACAGCTGGTTTGGTGCCAAGACTTATTTGGCGGGTATAGGTAACTTTCTTCCATCACTCGAATTAGATTTTTATGAAGCGATATCCCAAAGAGATTTCGATAAAGCAAAAAAAATTGTAAATAATCAGGAAATTCCTTACTTCAATACTGTGGTACCTTGTGGATGGCACCCTGCTTTAAAATATTCAATATCATGTCTTAATTTAGATTTAACTGATTTCGAACGTTGTCCGATGATGAACCTTTCAGATGAAAAAAAAAAAATTATAGATCTAGCAATGTCAAGATTTTTAGGATTAAACTATTAGAAATATTTTAGAACTTAATTATGTCTTTATTTAGTAATAGAAATAAAAAAAATCCATATCTTATAGCTGAGATGGCTTGTGCTCATCAAGGTAATTTTAAAAGTGCAAAAAAATTAGTTGAAGTAGCAAAAGATACTGGATTTGACTGCATACAAATACAAATTTTTAATGCTGAGTCTAATTTATTAAAAACCGCTCCTTTGTATGAGAAAATAAAAAATATTCAATTTTCTCTTAATGAATGGAGTGAATTAATTGAATTCAGTAGATCAAAAACTCAAATGGACTTATCAATCTTTGCATATGATGAGCCAAGTTTAGATTTTGCAATCAATCAATCACCTGATTTAATAAAACTTAATTCCTCAGAATTAAGTAATCCTTACATGTTAAGAACTGTAGCTGATTCAGAAATTCCATTTACTTTAGGAACTGGAGCTTCTTCATTGGATGAAATAAAAGCTGCATTAAAAATTGTTAAAGATAAAAACCCAGTCTTAATGCATGGGTTACAAAATTTTCCAACTGCGTTATCAGATTTAAATATTTGTCGGATCAAAGAGCTTCAAGAGTTATTCGAATGTGAGATAATGCTAGCTGATCACACAGATGCTCAAGAAGATGTGGCTTTGTGGGTTGACTCAATGGCAATGAGCCTAGGGGTATCTATTTTTGAAAAACATACCATATTAGATAACGATGTTGGTGGTATTGATTCTGAGTCATCGTTAGTACCAAATAAATTAAAGAAATATGTTAAAAATATGCGCTCAGTCGCTGCTACAATTGGTTCTCCATTTGGCTCATTTAGTGAGTCAGAGCGAAAATATAGAGCATTTCAAAAAAAATACTGTGTAACTTCACAGGATCTTAAGGCTGGATCTAAACTCAAAAACAAACATGTTAAATTTCTTAGGCTTCACAAAGAAATGAAGGGAATTACCCCTTTAGAGTTTGAAAATTTACAAGAAAATATGAAATTAAAAATAGATTTGAAGCAAAATGAAGTTATTCAAAAGGAACACTTAGAAATTGAAAATACATAAATTAAGTATTAGTTTTTTAAAAAGTAGTTTTTAAAGTCAATATAATTAATATTATAACTTAAAAATTTAGTTGATTTAATAATCTAATTTATGAAAAATAAAACAGCAATTATTATTGGTATTTATGGTCAAGATGGGTCTTATCTTGCAGAATTTCTAATCAAAAAAAAATATTTTGTCTATGGTATTACTAATAAAATAAAAAAAGTTGATTATTTTAAAAAATATAAAAAAAATTTAAAAATATCAAAAATTTCTATTAACAATTTTAAAAGTATAAGTACTTTGATTAAAAAGATAAGTCCTGATGAAATATATCATTTAGGATCCCAAAGTTATATTAATCATGATTTTGATGCAGAGTTTTTTAGATTAAACCCAAATATTAATGGAACAAATTTTTTGTTAGCTGCAATCAAAAAATTTAGCCCTGAAACAAAATTTTACTTTGCAGGAACATCTGAAATTTTTGGGAATGCAAAGGTAGAACCTCAGAATGAAAGTACTCAATTTAATCCAAGATCTGCTTATGGTATATCGAAATTAGCTGGTTACCATCTAACAAAAAATTATAGAGAAGCTTATGGCACATTTGCTTGTTCAGGTATCCTATACAATCATGAGTCTCCTAGAAGGGGCTCATACTTTGTAACAAAAAAAATAGTTGAGTCTGCTGCAAGAATAAAAAAAGGATTAGATAAAAAAATTTATTTAGGAAATATTGAGGCTAAAAGAGATTGGGGATATGCAAAAGATTATATAAAATATATGTGGAAGTGTTTGCAATTAAAAAAACCTCAAGATTTTATTTTAGGTACTGGTAAACTTTATAGTGTTAAAGATTTTTTAAAAATTGCTTTTAATAGAGTAAATCTAAATTATAAAAATTATTTGATAATAGATAAAAAATTTTTTAGAAAAGAAAATAAAATCAATTTAGTTGCAAATAATAATAAAGCCAAGAAGCTATTAAATTACAAACCTTCTAAATCATTTAAAGAAATTATAAATGAAATGGTGGACCATGAAATGTCTAGATTAAAATAATAAAATAATTTAGATTTATAGAAAAATGTTTCTAAATAAAATTAACAAAAAAAAAACCTACTTAATCATTGGATTAATTTTTATAATTTTTTGGCTTTGGCCACTCTGGAATATGAATGATTTAGCAGTAGTATCAGATGGTAACCTTTATCTTCAAAATACAGAAGCTATTAAGATTGCTATACTAGATTTCGGCCAACTCCCTCAAAATAATCCCTGGATAATGGGAGGAAAACCTCACTCTATAAATTTAATGAGTCCGTTATCGATTAAATTCTGGATCTTTATTGCCTTCGAAACAAAAACTGCATTATCAATTTATATGTTGTTTGCTTTCATGCTTTTGCTCTATGGATCCTATAAGGTTGCTAATTATTATTTTAAAGACAAAAATTTAAAATACTCTTTCGCTTTATTGAGTATTTTTAACATTGCATTAATATTTCATTTGAAAGCTGGACATTATATTTTTTTATCTTTCTGTTATTTTCCTCTTATTTTATATTTTTTATTTAAACATAGATCTATGAAATACTCAGGAGTATTTTCTGGATATTTATTTGGCATGATGCTTGATGATGACTTTGCTTATATGTCGGCATACTGTATCGTTATCTTAGGTTTTTTTATTGTTTATTTTTTTAGAAATTTTAAAAATAAAAACAGACAAAAACTCCTTTATTGGTGTTTTTTTTTCGTCCTAACAGCATTAAGTGTAATTTGTTACAAGCTAAATATATTTTATGAAATTCGAAATGATTTTCCAAGAAGTGGATCTTCCGGTTATCTTTCGAATATATTTAGTTTGCTGAAGTCTTATTTGCTTCCTTATTATAAGCTTGAAGGAAGTGTTTTTGCTAGTAAAAGATATTGTACAAGCACATGGGAAAATTCTGTCTATATAGGATTAATTGCTTTTATTTTTATATTTTTTTCTTTTAAAAATAAATTTAATACAGCTCATTATGTTGTAATATTATTATTTTTGTTACAATTGGGTACATCATCGTTTTTACCATATGGATTGCTACAGAACTTACCCATTTTCGAAAGTCATTATTGCTTTAATAGAGTAAGAATTTTTAATTCTTTTTATTTATCTTTTCTAATTCTTTATGGCTTTAGTTATATTTGTAAAAATAAAGATTTATTTAAAGGAAAATATTCTAAATTATATGAGTTTAGAACATATATATTAATTTTTATCTTAATTGAAAGATTGCTCACAAGTCATCTATTAATGCACGATACGCACAAAGATTATAAAGATGTAGATAAATTTTCAAAATATTTTGTAGAATACAAAAATTACCATATTTTAGATAAATATAAGAATAATAAAAATTTTTTTAATTATTCAAATCTGCCCCCCTATGAGGCAACAAAACAAAATATAGGAGTAATGCGTTACGGTGGTGACTCTTTTTATTCTTATAATCCTTACGTTGACGAAAATTATATAGGGGCATACGCTGTAAATGAAAAAGAGTATCAGGGGGAATTTACTATAGATGAAAAAACGATTAAGCCAAACTTTTGGTCTCCAAATGTTATCATTTTTAACAATTTAGAAATAAATAAAAAATTAATTCTGAATATGAATCCTAATAGAGGCTGGAAGTTAAATGGAGATGATTTATTTATAAATCATAAGGTATGGGAACATAATAAAAAATTTGTTATTAATGTTAAAGAGTCATCGATCACATTGAAATATGAAGCACCGGGAAAAAATAGAGGAATTATTATGAACTTTTTAATTTTATTTATTTTATTGATAACTATTTATAAATTTAAAAATTCAAAATTAATTAAATAAATTTTTATTAATCATTTTTATTATTAATTATCTTTTTAATTATAGAGAGTGGTCTTTTTTTTGTTTCATCTAAAATTTTGGTAATATATTCAGATAAAATACTTAATGAAAGTAGCTGCATAGAGCCTAAAAATAAAACTAAAACTATTAATGTTGTAATTCCTTCTGGAACTTTATCGTTCACAAAATATAAAGTAGTGTAGATAATAATTGCAATACAGGAAAGTAAAAATACAAAGTAACTAACAAATGACATTATTTCTAAAGGCAGATGAGAAAAAGAAAATATTCCTTTTTTGGCCCATCTAATATTTTTAAAAAGATTATTTGTTGAAACACCAAATTTTCTCTCAGGCCTTGTATAGGGGATACCGATTTGTTTAAAGCCAACCCAAGCTCTCATCCCTCTAATAAAACGGTCAGTTTCTTTTAATGAATTTATTGCATTAACCACTTCCCTGTCCATTAAAGAAAAATCACCAGCATTAAGAGGCATGTTTATGTATGAAAGTTTATCAAAAATTCTATAAAAAAATTTATAAGATAAATTCATAATCAAAGATGCTTTTCTTTTAACTCTTGCTCCATAAACAACATCATACCCTTCCATCCATTTCTCTACGAATTTTTCAATTAATTCAGGTGGATCTTGCAAATCTCCATCAAGCAAAACTACCGCATCTCCAGTAGCGTGTATCATTCCAGATGAAAAAGAATTTTGAGAATTAAAATTTCTAGAGTGAATTATGGCAATTGTATTATTGTCATTTTTACAAATGTCCTTTAAAATTTTTTCACTATTATCGGGGCTGCCATCGTTAACAAATATAATTTCATACATACATCCTATTTTATTAAAAACAGATGTCAGTCTTTCATGCATCAGCGGGATGGATTGCTCATCTTTATAGCAAGCTATTACAGCAGAAATTTTTAAATCACTAATATTTTTCATTAATATATTTAATCATTTTTTTGCTAATACTATTAATATCAAGATTGTTTAATTTTTTTAAATGATCTTGCGTACCAATTGAATTATGCACAATATCTTTTAATGCAATAGATTTAAATTTGATATTTCCCTTGTCTTTACTTAAGAAAATTGCAGGAAGAATAGAACTTAATCCACCAATCACAGAATTTTCCTCAATTGAAAGTACTTTTTTTGTCTTTGTATTTGAAATTATAAAATTTGGATTAATTGGTTTAATAATGGGCAGACTTATTAATTTTACACTGAAACCAAGATTGGTAATTTTTTCTACAGCTTTAAATACATTTTCTAAAATATTTCCTGAACAAAAAACTGTGAGGTCCTTACCTTTTGTTACTATTAAACCATTCCCATTTTTAAGTTTTAAATCTTTTTTATAAAAATCAATTTCAGGACATTTACCTAATCTTATTAAAGAAGGACGATTACTTTTATAAGCAATATTTAATGACAATAATGTTTCTAGTTTGCTTCCAGGGTTGAAAACTTTCATATTGGGAAGTGATCTAATAACAGAAATATCTTCTGACGTATTATGAGAAACTCCTTGTAAACCATAACTAAAGCCACCGCCAGCTCCAACTAATGTAACATCGAGATTGTTATGACATATATTATTTCTAATCTGTTCAAGTGATCTAAAAACTAGAAAAGATAAAATTGAATAAACAAAAACCTTTTTGCCACTTAATGCTAATCCAGCTGCGACTCCAACCATATTATTTTCAGCAACACCAACGTTAATAAATCTCTTTGGATAAAGTTTTTTAAATTCCTCAAAAGCTCGATAACCAAGATCTGCAGTAACCAAATATACATTTTTATTTTTTTTTGCATATTTTATTAACTCTTTAACAAATATAAATCTCATAGGTTTCTATTATTTTTTTGTTATTTCTTTTAAACTTTGTAAGTAATTTTTGTTATCTAGTACTTGATAATGAGACTCAAACTTGTTCTCCATAAACGAAATTCCTTTACCCTTGATTGTATTTGCTATTATTAAATTGGGCTTATTAGCAAGTGAAATCATTTTTTTTGCTTGTTTTATAATATTTCCAATATTATGCCCACCAGCTTCTAAAACATTCCAATTAAAACTCTGTATTTTTTTTTTAAGTGAAGATAAATTCAAGATATCTGTAGTTCGACCAAATCCTTGTAACTTGTTATAATCAATTACAACAAAAAGATTATGAAGTTTTTGATGCCCAGCAAAAAGCATAGCTTCCCAAACCATTCCTTCATTGCATTCACCATCTCCCATTAAAACAAAAACTTTATTTTTTTTTTTATCTTTTAAATAAGAGAGAGCCACACCACATCCAACAGAAATACCATGACCTAAAGAGCCAGAACAATAGTCTATACCTAGTTTTTTATTTCTATCTGGGTGTCCACCTAAAGATCCATTATTTACAAAAAAATTTTTTAAGAGATAATTTTCTGAAAAAAATTTTTTTTTCATCAAAATCAAATAATAAGCTAGAGCTGCATGACCTTTGCTTATTATAAAAAAATCATTTTTTGAACTCGGGTTATTTTTTGAATGTTTCATAACACCAAAAAACAGTGCTACTAATATATCTATACACGAAAGACACGACCCTAAGTGGTGAGCTTTTTTAAAATAAGAAATTTCAATAATTTTTTTCTTGAAAAATAAAGAGAGATTATTTAATTTTTTTTTTTTCATCAATTAATTATACTTAAGTATTACTTTTTGCCTATTTTTTATGACCAATTGTGTATTTTAAAATAAGATTCACATAAAATTTAATAGTAACAAACAAAAATTTAAATTAAATAAAATAAAAACTAAAATTAATGCAGACAAAAAATTGCCCTATATGCAATACGAGAGATAATTCTTTGCTAGTATACAAAGAAAAACTTCCAGAAAATGTAAATAATATAAATTTTGCGGGCAGAAAAACTCCAGATGGTTATCATTATAAAATGTTAAGATGTTTAAATTGCAGCCTACTTTACGCGTCAGAAATTTATAACGAAGAATACTCTAACAAATTATATGAAGAGAGTACTTTTGATTATTCTGATGAATTAAAAAACTTAACCAAATCCTACTCCCAATGTTTAGTTGATGGACTTAAAATGCTTAAGAATGAGAAACAAAATTTTTTAGAAATTGGTTGTGGTAATGGATTTATGTTAAAAGAAGCTATAAAATTTGGATTTAAAAATGTTAAGGGTATTGAAATATCAAAAGAAGCAATAAGTTTTGCAGATAAAGATGTTAAAAAATTTATACATCATGGTATTTTCAATGATGATGAAACTGGTCTAGAATTGTATGATGTTGTTTTTATTGCTATGATAATAGAGCATGTAGTTGATGCAAACAAATTTCTAAATAGTATTTATAAAATTCTAAAACCAGAAGGAATAATTATTTGTATTTGTCACAATGAGAGACATTTACTCTCTAAAATTTTAAAAGATAAAAACCCAATTATTAATGATGAGCACGTAGCTGTATTTAATAAAGAAGCACTTAAAATAATTTTTGAAAAAAATAACTTTGTAGAGATTAAGATTAATGATCTGAAAAATTTCTACTCTATAAAGTATTGGTTTAAGATGTTAAAAATTTCTACTTTTATTGAAAAAGTATTTAAAAATAAAATATTTAGATATTTGATGACATTAAATGTTGGTTTTAAAGCAGGAAATTTATATTTAATTGCAAAAAAAAAATAAACTATTTTTTTTTATAAAATTCTTTATGCCAAATTAGAGTTTGGTATAGTCCTTTTTTGTAGTCAATTTTAGGACTCCATTTTAATTTCCTTTTTACATGTGTCATATCTGAGAACCATACTTTTTGGTCCCAACTACGATTTTTCATCGTACTCCATTTATTAGAGTTTTTGTAATTTGTAATTTTTCTTAAGTAATCATAAATATTTTTTATAGTAGTTTTTTTTCCATATCCAAGGTTAAAAATTTCTCCTCTTAATTTATTCTTTTTAGCAATTAAAATATAAAAATTAACAACATCATCTATATAAATAAGATCTCTTGAAATGTCAGGAGAAACTAATTTGACTTTATTGTTTCCAGTAAGTTTTTTAAATAAAGTTGGTATTAACCTACTAGGCTCCTCGTATGGACCGTAGACATGAAATGGTCTGATAGTAGTTATTGATAGGTTATTTTTTAAGGACATGTATTGACAAAACATAGTAGCTGAACTTTTAAACAATGAATAATAGCTATTAGGCACTAGCAAATCATTTTCTTTCATTTTCTTGTCTTTAAAACCATATTCAGAACTTGAACCAGTGTTTATAAATGCGTTGAATCTATATTTACTACACTCATTTAATAGATTTATTGTGCCATCTAAAATAGTAGATTTTATTCTATCCATATTGCTTTGTGAGGAATGTGCCCCATGTGTTGCAAGATGAAAAATTGTCTTTGGTTTGATTTTTTTAATTATAGTCTGAATTTTTTTTTTGTCGCTAATATCAGCATAATAAATATTTAAATTTTTAAGTATGTCTTTTAATCTCCACACATTTGATGACTTTTTAATTATTATGTTTACTCTTATTCCTTTTTTAACAAGATATCGAGTTAGATTAGAGCCAATAAATCCTGCAGCGCCAGTTATTAAGATTGGTTTTTTTAATAGTTTCACTAATTAGATATTCTATATATTAATAAAATATATGTAAGGATTTAAAATCAAGATATTTTATAATAATAAGCTAATTAAAAACTTATCATTGATTGATTGATTGATTGTTTTTAAAAATAATGTTCTTTTTAAATAGCTTTAATTGCGTTTATTTTAATAACGATTTAGATGGGATAATAATTTAATCAATTCTTTAAAAAATTTTTTTCAGTGCATAAATCAAGCCAATTGAGCTATTAGTACTGGTCAGCTACACGCATTGCTGCGCTTCCACATCCAGCCTATCAACGTGGT
>Ga0209425_10006261_pt1 | contig 11452 bp, 13 predicted proteins | sample COG_05_FD_184749 | JGI IMG/M metagenome (GOLD analysis project Ga0209425, IMG submission 184749) | Pelagic Microbial community sample from North Sea - COGITO 998_met_05 (SPAdes) (version 2) | ecosystem: Environmental > Aquatic > Marine > Neritic zone/Coastal water | place: Helgoland, sampling... | reverse complement strand
GCGGTTGACCAAGTTACGGGAACCACCTGGTACCGTTGCAGTGCGGGTCAGCGTTATCAAGGCGGGCAGTGCGTCGGACGGCCTTTGCTATTGGGGCTGGCAGATGCTCACGCGTATGCAGAGGAGTTCTCTCGCGCCTCTGGCCGGAAATGGCGTCTACCCACACAGGGTGAGATGGCCACGATTGTGGTGGATAGCTGTGTGAACCCCTCAGTCAATTACAACGTGTTTCCCAACATCATGGTTAGCAACTATTGGTCTGCAGAAACCAGCCGCACCAATCGCCTCATGGGATGTGCAACTTACACCTACAGTGGCAATCAGTTTTGCCGCGAGCTCAAGGAGAGCCCCTTGCCCTTCTTGTTGGTCGTGAATTAGGGTGCGCGAGTTAGCCTAGGCCACCCGAAGCTCGTACTTGTTTATCTTTTCGATCAGGGTCGTTCGTTGCAATGAGAGCAACTTCGCGGTTTTTGAGACATTGCCCTCTGATAATTCCAACGCTTGGGAAATGTAGTTGCGCTCAATTTCGGCTAAACGCTGCTTCAGTGGGATCCCCTGCGTAGGTAACTCATCCATGCCTTGGGCCAACATGATGATGTCTTGCACTGAGCTGTCATCGTCAAACCGGCCGTCGTCCGCGTTATTGCCAGCATCCATGGCGGCCTGAACGGCCTCGGGCGGCTCCGGGAAAAGTTCCATCACATTGCTGGCAGCCAATTGCCCGAATAGCTCATCGCGTAAGACCGCCAAGCCTTTGGGTAGCATGGCTGCGGGAACGGTACGCAGACCGATGTCCTGCGCAGGAAACAGGGCGGTAAAGCGGTCAACGATATTGATGAGTTCACGCACATTGCCTGGCCAGTTGTAGCTTTTGAGCGCCAGCATCATGTCGGGGCTAAAGCGAATAGGCGAGCGCCCTTTGGGCGCCAAGCGTTTGGCATGAAAGTCAACGAGGTCGGGAATATCATCGGCGCGCCGACGCAGGGGAGGGGACTGCAAAGGCAGCACGTTTAAGCGGTAAAACAAGTCCTCCCGAAAACGCCCTGCCTTGACCTCCGCCTCTAAATCTTTATGCGAGGCGGCCACCACACGCACGTCCACATCGACGGACTTGGTGGCACCCACCGGGTCGATGCTGCGCTCTTGTAAGACGCGCAACAGTTTTACCTGTATGTCCAGCGGCAAATCGCCAATTTCGTCCAAAAACAAGGTGCCGCCATGAGCCAGCTCAAAGCGGCCGACGCGGTCGCTAACGGCCCCAGTAAAAGCCCCTTTTCGGTGTCCAAACAGCTCGGCCTCGACCAAGTCTCTTGGAATCGCCGCGCAATTGACCGGCACAAAACGGCCGCCCCCACGGTCGGACTCATCGTGTAGCGCACGCGCAATGAGCTCTTTACCTGTGCCGCTTTCACCCGATATCAATACCGTGGCTTGGCTATCGGCCACGGTGGAGATCAATGCGCGCAGGGCACGCATTTCCTCTCCCCGCCCAATAATGGGCGTTATTAACTTCTCACGTGATTGCATACACGCGATTGTGGGGGAGTGCCGGTCACGGGCAAAGATAGCAAAAGTAAGTATTCATAAAAATGAGCCTTTATAAGTGAGCGTTTTAGTACTACATAGCGAGTCAAATCGCAGCCGTTGGCGAACGGGATTAAATGCCGTAAAGTGCTAAAGACCGTTGCAGCCGTGCCGATACCAGTACTAACCGATCACACGTCGTACAGACGTGACACGACTTGTTTTCAGGAGTTTTTCATGCCTATCTCGACCTTATCCTCGTTATCACCTAGCCAGCGTCGCGTGTTGCGCGCTTGCGGCCTGCTGGTTGCTGTGAGCGCGTTGAGCGCCTGTCAGACGATGCAAGCGATGCTAGACGGCGGCGAGAAAAAGCCCGACGGCGAGCAGATGGAGGCGGTTACGCCGATTCCTGTGCGTTCTGCGCGTGCGTCCATGATTGCGCCCATCGTTGAGACGCGTGAGACCATCACGGCAACCGGCTATGCCGTTGTGAGCATTCAAAACCACAAGACGGCTGCACAAAAACGTTTGCTCGCCATTCGGGCCTCCAAATTGGACGCCTACCGCTCCTTAACGGAGCAGGTTTATGGGCAGCACTTGGATGCCACCACGACCATAGCGGACATGACGGTCATGAGTGATACCTTCCGCACCCGTGTCGAGGGCGTGATTTACGGCGCGGTGTTGGTGAGCATTACCCCAGCGGGCGAGGACACCTACGAGACGACTATGTCGCTGGATGCCCGTGTTGTTGACGATTTACGCGCGCTATACCTGGGACAACTCGCCTCCAACATCCGTTAACAGGCGGTTCAGCGGCTGGCACGTCGCTTGCATGTGTAAGGGGGTGAAAAGACTTTGGTGACATCATGATTTTTCTGACCTATCAACCTGCCATGCCGACAATGACCCAGATGCCGCGTCTCAAGCGCGTACCAACTGGCTTATGGCCAAGCCTCATTGCGGCGACGCTCATCGGCCTTCATACGCCGGTATCCGCGCAGTTTTCGGCCACCCCGCTTCGCGTCTTGGAGGCACAAGCGGGCATCCCCTACGGCGACGTGGCGACGGCCCAAGCCTCTGACACTCCCGCCGCAGCCGCAGCCGCAGCCGCAGCCGATAACTCAGCGCCGCCGGCCATGGCCAACAACGCAACGCCTGCCCCCACTACCCCCGCGCCGGCACCCACGTCAACCGCAACCGCAACTTCCGCTACGCCGGCCATGGCAACGGCCACTCCGCCAGCGGCCGATGCAGCGCCAATGTCCCCAGAAGACAAAAAAATCGCCGCGATGCGCGCGCTCTTGGGTGCGGACGCCCGACCACCCACTGCTCAGCAGGCCATGCCGACCGCCACCGCGAAACCCGCAACCAACACCGACGAAGCCCAACTCACCGCCATACGGGAGGCGTTGATCGAGCGTGCACTCCAGGGCCCGACGCGCGTGGTGTCCACCGCGTGGATCGATGACCAAGGGCGTCTGCATGAAGATGCGCAACTCACCAATGACATGCGCGTGCGCGGGGTGCGTGTGTTGTCCTATACCGCTGACGGAAAAGCATCCCTCAAGGCGGAGGTGGACCTGCAGTCCGGTGAAAAGCCCGTTTGCGCTGCGCCCGATGCCTCGCGGTGGACGCAGCACGTTCGCCTGTTGACACGCATCGCCGCGGACACGCGTCCGGAGGATCGGTATTTCGCCAACGAAATCATGGGGGCATGGCAAGTTGCTTGGCGTCAGGCAACGGCCAATTACGCCAAGCGTTGGCAGCAATCTGACCTCGACCTGACCCAACGCAGCGCTTATCAGGCCGCGCTCATGGGGGATACCGGTTTGGCACCGGCCGACCAAGGCCAGTGGCGCTTAACGATGACTTTAGGGAAATTCTTGCCCTTGAATGACACCGCAGATGGCGAGGCGCCGGCTGAAGCTGGCAATGGGGCTTTGGCAAAGCAGTGGCAATTGTCGCTGCGCTTAGAGCCCATTTTTGGGAGCGCGGAACCATCGGCCAAAACCATATCTCTGATTTGGGCGAGGGCAGAGGCCACGTTGGCACCGCCGCAACTGCCCGACGCCGTCGCGACTAAATTAGTATGGGAGGCAGAAAAATGGGTTCAGACCTTAAATGAACGCATGGCGTGTGAGCCGCTGCAGTTCGCAATGCGTGACAAAGAGGGCGAGCGCCTGCACATTAGCGGTGGGCGCTTTAATGGTTTAAAAGTCGGCGATAAACTGGTGTTGGTCGACAGCCGCGAGTTACCTGCGCGTGTGTTACACGCCGGTGTTGCTGCCCGTTTGGCATTGGCTGAGGTGTCAGAGGTCGCCGACACGGCGTCCGTTCTTCGCCAAGTCGCCGGCCCACCCCTTGGCGACGCCTTAGCGAGTGCGTGGGTGGCCATGCCGTATCAATGAGACATTCTTATGCAACTACATTCCAAACAACCGATCTGTATCTCCACCGCCACCACCACCATGTCCACCATGGGACGTGAGCAAGCTGTGCCGACGCCAACCATAGCCAAGCGCCTCACGGCTGTTGCTGTCCTCATCGCCGCCGCTGCCAGCCTGGTTATGGGCGACGCCCATGCCCAAGGTGCCAACATGCTGGCTAACGACGCGTTGAAGGCGCTGCTGGGTAAAGACCTCCCGATGACAACCTCAGCGGCCAATGCCGTCGGGTCGCAAGTCATGGTCGACGGGAGCGCACAACTGTCAGGTGATGGGACGCGCCAAACGTATAAGGTCAATAAGGGCGAAACCCTTGACCGCATCATTGCGCGAACCATGCGAGGCACGGTGGCCGATGTCAAACTAATTCGACGTGCATTCGTTGCCTTGAACGGCGCGGCCTTCCCAAGGGGTAGCCCGCACATCATCTTGGCGGGCGCCATGTTGCAAGTGCCCACTGTCGCCGACCTAATGGCCATGTCCAATGGGCAACCCGTCACGCGTGACGGCGTGGGACAGGCGGGCAGTCGCGGAACCACGGACCAACGGAAGTGGGTTCGCTTCCCCTAGCGTAAAGCGCCATGTTGTTCACCTCTGAAACCGTGGCGGTTGCTGCGCGCATGAGTGCCTTGGTTCTGGAGGCGCGTGCCCCGATCGTGCAAGCGCCAGAGGCGCGCGTGTTGGGCCTAACTGAAGGCCAAATTATCACGGCGTTGGCGGGTATTCGTGGTGAGCGATTAAAGCTTATCTTGCAAGGCCGAGGCATAGACTTGCCGCGTGGACTTCGCTTGAAAGAGGGCGACACCGTTGTACTGAAAGCACACGCTCAAACCAACGGCCAATGGCAGTTACAACCCGTTTCGGTTAACGGCCAGGCTGTTAAGTCAGCAGCGACCTTGGGTGGGCAAAGCGGTGCTGCGATCAACAGTGTGCCGAGTAACCAAGAGGGGGAGGCTATCGACCCCATTCGCGCGCAGACCCCGCGCCAAGACCCTAGCGGCTTACCGCCTCGAGCACCCGCCGCCGGCGCTGCCGATACGCCGGCCAAACACGCGCATGCGGCGGTGCGTGGTGCAGCCGACCCCGCGCGGCCCGAAAAAGCGCCAGCCGAACGCGCGCTGCCACGCGAGAAGTTGTTGCCAACCAGGCAATTTTTGGCGCAGAACGCGCGTAGTCTGCCCCCTGTTCAGCAGGACGGCGTCGCGCCTTCAAAAGCCGATGCTAATGCGCCCAAGCCCTTGGCGCAAGCAGATACCACCGTGCCCGCTCGTCTAAACGCCCTCATTGCCAGCACGCCCGAGCCCTTGGCATGGGCCCGCCTCTTTAAAAGCGATGCCTTTAGCCAGTTACTGGCCATGGTGAGCGGGCTACCCAACCGCCGCGCTGACGCAAGCGCTACGGCCCCGCGCAGACCGATCGTGTCGCAGACCTTCGATCAATGGCCTATGAGTGGCCTACGGATGCGTAGCCTAACGCCTGAGGGGCTGCGTAACGCCCTGCTTGCAAGCGGTTTGTCGGCGGAAGCCATGTTGGTGCGGGGTGAGAAAAAAGCCGGTACCGACGGCAAGAGCCTGCTGCGCCAGCTCTTATCGGTTGCCAAGTTGGGTAGCGAGGCGCATACGGTCGTCAAGGATGCGTTAGATGAGATTCAGCGCGTGCAGGTGGATGCCGCCCAAGCATTGGACAGGCGGGAGCTGGCGTTTTCCTTGGTTTTGCCATTTGCTGATGCAGACCCCGTATCGTTTAAGTTTCACCGCAAGGGCAAGCGTGATGACCTCGCCGGCAACGTTTACACCGTTGACGTGCATACGCAAAGCAGACGGCTTGGTGACTTGTGGATGCGAAGCAAGATCGACATACAGCGCGAACGCACGGATGTGGCGCTGACCATGTGGATCCCTCGGGCGGATGTCGCCAAACAGGCACAGGCCCAATTGGGTGCCCTGCGTGCCGAGCTTGAGGCTGCGGGCTTGGGGCTTGTTGACGCGCACGTGTTGCAGTCCGCGCGTCCGCAGGGCGCAGCGAGCGATGCCGAGACCCGATTGACACCGGGCAACGGCGACCGCAGCGTTTGGGATGTTTCGGCATGAAACGCCGACAATTAGAGGCGATCGCGCTGGCGTACGGCCAAAACGATGCCCCGGTTGTGACCGTAAAAGCCTATGACGAATTGGCTGAGCGCGTCATTGAATTAGCCAGAGAAAAAGGGATCTACATCGCCAAAGACCCGCATCTACTGGCGATGCTTAGCCGCCTTGATCTAGACCAAGAAATCCCGCCGCAGCTCTACGCAGCGGTGGCAGTCATTCTGTCGTGGGCTTACTGGTTGAAGGGGATGGAGCCAGGGGACGAGAAAATACCTGTCCCTAGGCCAAAGAACTGATCACTGTGTGATCTTGCGGAACGCTCAGGCCTCGTTGTATCCGCGTGCGCGTTTGACGCGATTGAGCTTGCCCAAGCGGTCATAGACCTCCACAGTCGCTTGCCCTGTAGCGCCTTGCAAAGCCGAAATGGTGCCGCGTATGGCATCCAGTTGGCGTGAAATCAAAATCTCGTTTCGGTGGTGGGCATCGCGGCAAAGCCCCATCAACTGCTTAAATTCATCCCATTCAGCGCCCTCTAAGGGCGAGGCGCCCGGTACCGGTTGCGCTGATTTTTCGCTGATTCCCGTTAAAACAGACAGTTCAGTGAGTAAGTCGGCTTTACCTGGCTGCAGCGCCTCGAACTGGTCGATGTTCTGTGCCTTCAGCGCTTCAAACTCGTCGCTCAGCAGACGCGACAAGCGCTCCGCGCGCACGTAGGCCTGCATGGGCCTGTCCGTCACGGTGCTTTCAAGCGAATCGTCTGTGTTCATGTCGGGATTACTCGCGAATCATTTGCTCAATGGCTACAAAATTCTCTGCAATGCGCTTGGCATTGAGTGGGTAATTGCCATCGCGTATCGCCGCCTTGATCGCGTCGACCTTGGCAGAGTCAAAGCCAGGCTCCTTCATGGCGCTTTGCGCTGTCGCGCTCAATGACAGCACGTCATCGTTGCTGCGCTTAGGTGCCTCTGCGGGCGCGCGCGCTTCTGCGGTGCTGTCCTTGTTCTCATTGTTGATACGCGCCTTGTCGCGGGCGTCCGCCTGCTTGGCTTGCATATCAGCCGCCGCCATGCTGGCTTGCTGTGTAATTGGATTAGTCATAACGTACTCTCTTTCAAGGCGACAACCGCCTTTCTTTGGTTACCATCAGTTTATCGACTGCAAATCTAAAATCTTTAGAAAAATTATCATAAAAAGCAAAATGAATCTGTCAAACCCACTAAAGGGCGACCACCGTATTCAAACCGACTACTTTCCCCGTAATAATTCGACCGGATTCTGGGTGCTTTAGTTTTACTTGCTCGCCCATATGGGCATTTTCTTGGGCTAGCACCCGCACTGAAATCTCGAAGCCTTTATTGCCGCCTATGGACAACTTCACCATGGCGCCGCGTTTGACCAAGACCGCTGCGCGCAGGTCGTGTCGGCGTAGCGGTTTGCCCGCCGGGGCGTCTCTTACTAATTCGGCACCAACCGTCCGTTCTAAAGAGGTAATCAGCGAACCGCTGGGAACGCGGGCATTGCCTGGCACCAGTTGGAGCATTCCGGGGACAATGCGTGTCCCCCGGGTGAGGTGTTGGCTGGGCACCACCCAGAGGGGCGCTGGCTTTTCTTGTTTGGCGTCTCCGTTCGCAGCGGCGGGCTGCGGGGTCGTCGTTGCTTGGAAGTTTGTGGTGACAAAGAGTTGCCATGCGGGCGATGCACAGCGCACGCGGACGTTACTGGATTGTCCAAACGGGGTGTCCACCACCAAGTCGCTCGTACAGGCATTCGGCTGTACACGGTTGTTGATATCGCTGAGTAAGATTGCGGGCGCATCGGGGTAGGCTTGGGCGCCCCATTGGGTCACGGCCTGAGCGACTGCCTGCCATTCGGGCGTCAACGTCGTCTTCTCCTCTGCAGGGGGCGTGGTAGCGGCATGTGCCTGCGTCACAACGACTGTCGCCGCACACGCGAGCACGGTTACCCATGCGCCTAACCCCCAACGCAGCGGGCGTAAATAAGAGGCAGTTGACTGATTTATTCGGCACGGCATTTGCTTTGTTCCTATTCAGTTGGTCGGGGTGACGAAACCTCGACACACAGAGACTTAAGCAAAAACAGTACCAACCCGCCATGGTGCACCGAAGGGCGGTGGTGCTGAACAACATAAAGGCAAGCACGACGTTATGACTATCTCTCCCCTCGCTTTGGACACACCGTTGGCGACATCGTCGCCCGCCCGTTCATCGGGAACGCAGGGGAGTGGTGCGTCTTTCTCGCGCTATTTGCAGCAAGCACAACCGGGTGCCAATGCCAATGCCAATGCCAGCGCCAGTAGCCCTAACAGCGCAGGCACAGTCGTTGTGAAGCGTGGCGACACCCTCATTGGGCTCATACGGTCTGCGGCCACGGCCCAGGGCAAGGATCTGAGCGGTCATGATGCGTGGCGCTTAGCGCAACAAGTTGCCAGCTCCAATGGACTAAAAGACGTCAATTTAATACACCCTGGCCAAAGACTGGGCCTGCAAGCGATTCAAGGCGATATCGCGCAACTACCCAGTCGACCGCTCTCTTTAGCGCGGGTGCCGCTGCCCATGGCGCCTCAAGCTCCCGTGCCGCCTAACGCGGTCCGTGCTTCGCCGCAGGGCCCACTAGCGACCGGCTCGACACAGGCGGCGTTGGCACTGCGTATGGCGCAGGGGCTTTCGGAAAAGTCGGCAGCCCGTGTCGCTGGGCAACCCGCTTTCGGGCAGGTTGCTGCGCTGAAGGGCGCCCCGTCTGCACTGCGGATTGCCACGCCTGTACTCGACAAGACCTTGCAACGCGCCGTAGACAAAGGCTTCATTGCGCCACACGAGGTAGAGAACGTGAAGACACGCATCGCGGCCTTATCTCAAAAATACAATTTTCTACCGGATGATTTCGCGCGCCTCACGCTGATGGAGAGCGACGGCATGAATCCGCAAGCCAGTAACGGTAGCTGTCACGGCATTATTCAATTTTGTGACGGCGATGACCGCGGGGCAGCCTCCGTTGGCTTTGCCCGAGACCCGCGCGCCATACTTGGCTTGAGCACGGTCGCGCAGCTGGACTTGGTTGACAAGTACTTTAGCGATGTCGGGGTTGGCAAAAACGGCCGAGAGCGTTTGGACGACCTCTACCTCAGCGTACTCACGCCCAACGCACGCTCCGAGGTGCGTCGCCACGTGCCACTCAACATCCCTGGTCAACAAGCGGCTTACCTCCACGTCGGTAAAGACACCTCTCGCCCCATTACCCGCCAGTCCATTTGGGCGGGCCTCTACCAAAACGCCAATGACCGCTTACGCGACGTACCGGCGCCTGAGCCTACCGCCGCGGCTCAAAGCTGGAAAGTTAGCGCCTACAAGGCCCAGCCGTAAACCGTTACGCTGCGCATCCGCGCCAGCGCGTAAGCACCACAAGCGGCAACACATTGCCGCTTTTTTTTATTTTCTACACCGTATGACGGCGCCACGCCTGTCGGAAGCGGGTGGCACGGCATTTGCATAAGTCAAACCAAAGACGAACTTCTCAAGAGTAAGTCCCTAACGACATCGACCGGTGAAAGAAAAGCTTTAGAGCCTGTGGTCACGGTGATGCATTTAAAACGGAGTCTAGCGATGGATTTGTTGAGCAACCCCCTAGGGATTCACGAGCGCGCCCTGCAGGCCAGAGCGCAGCGTATGGAGCTGATCGCCCAAAACATCGCCAACGCCGATACCCCGCAATACAAGGCGAGAGACCTCGATTTCAAGCAGGTGATGAATCAAGAGTTGGGTCAACCCATCCGCGCCACCAACGCCAAGCACTACGCCATAGCAGAAACAACCGACAGCAACGCCGTGAAGTTCCGCGTGCCATTTAACTCGTCATTTGATGCCAACACCGTGGAGATGAGCATTGAGCAGGGCAACTACGGTAAAGCGGCGGCGAACTACCAAGCAACCTTGAGTTTTTTGGAGAGCCGTGTGAGCGGCATCCGTAAAGCGCTGAAGGGTGAGTAAGTGTTGCGGACAACACATTGCCGCAGCAGCCACTCAAGTAATTAACGACCAGAGGAGCACACCATGTCCATAGGAAACATTTTCGGCATCGCCGGTACCGCGCTAAATGCGCAACTGGTACGCATGAACGCCACCGCCTCTAACCTCGCCAACGCGGGTACCGCAGCAGGGACCGAGGCGGAAGCGTTTAAGGCGAAGCGAACCGTGTTCAAGGCCTTGGTTGATGACAACCTCACCAACGCCGGCGCCCCCTACGTGGGCGGCGTGAAGATCGACCGCATGCAGGACGATGCCTCGCCCATAAAGCCTATCTTTGACCCCAGCCACCCGCTGGCCAACGCAGAGGGCTACATCTTTCCCTCTAACGTAAATGAGGTCACGGAAATGGTGGAGATGATGGCGTCGTCTCGCTCGTATCAAAACAACGTCGAGGTGGTTAACACGGCCAAGCAGTTAATGATGCGCACCCTAGAGTTGACGCGCTCTTGATTCACTTGTTTCGAGATAAGCCCTTAGAAGATACCTAGAAAGAAATTATGGCACTAGACCTGAATCCCAGCGCCCTACCGCAGGGCATCCTGCGCTACGAGGATGTCGTAAATGCGCCCAAGCCAACCAAGGAAGAAATGGGGCAACAAGAGTTCCTTACGCTGTTCACTACACAGCTAAAGATGCAAAACCCACTGGACCCCGTTAAAAACGAGGCCTTTGTTGCGCAGCTGGCGCAGTTCTCCTCGCTGGAAGCCAACATCTCCATGAAGCAGTCTTTAGACACCATGGTCACTGCAATGGGCTCTGACCGTGTTATGGCCAGTGCCTCGCTGATTGGTAAAAGCGTTGCCGTCCCCGATGCCGCCGTTCAAGTGACCAACGGCGTCGGTGGCCAAGGCGTCATCCCGCTGCCAACGGGCGCAGCAGGACTGCAAGTTAATGTGCTGGACGCATCCGGGAACGTTGTGCGCGAGCTTATCTACCCCGCGCAACCGGTGGGCGACTTCAGGCTTGGCTGGGACGGCATGGATGCCGATGGCGAGGTAGTCGCGGACGGCAGTTACCGCTTTGCCGCAGCTGGTGTTATTGGTGGAGAGACCACCAACGTAGCCGTAAAAGCCGTGGCAAAAGTTACCGCTGTGAGAACCAACTCAGCGGACAACAGTTTATTGCTCGAGTTCGAGGGCGGCAAAACTTTGCCGCTGTCCGAGGTCACCCGAATTGGCATGTAAGCCAAGTTCGAAAAACAAAATATCAAAGCACAAATCACCCGTTTCCCTAACAGGAGTCAATATAAATGTCTTTCTACACATCCCTTACTGGTCTGAACTCTGCTACCGCGCAATTGGGCGTCACCAGCAACAACATCGCCAACGTGGGCACCACCGGTTTCAAGCGT
>Ga0209425_10006260_pt1 | contig 11452 bp, 13 predicted proteins | sample COG_05_FD_184749 | JGI IMG/M metagenome (GOLD analysis project Ga0209425, IMG submission 184749) | Pelagic Microbial community sample from North Sea - COGITO 998_met_05 (SPAdes) (version 2) | ecosystem: Environmental > Aquatic > Marine > Neritic zone/Coastal water | place: Helgoland, sampling... | reverse complement strand
TATCCATTACTTGTAAAAGTAGTTGAGCTACGTCTGGATGTGCTTTTTCAATCTCGTCAAGTAATAACACACAGTTAGGATTTTCTTGTAATCTTTCAATAAGTAATCCACCTTTTTCTTCATGTCCTACATATCCTGGAGGTGAACCAATTAACTTAGCAACACTATGTCTTTCTTGGTATTCGCTCATATCAAATCTTACAAGATTAACTCCTAAGTGTTTAGCTAATTGTTTTGCAGTTTCGGTTTTACCTGTACCGGTTGGACCCATAAACACAAAGCTACCTACAGGTTTATCATCTGCCTTTAAACCTGCTTGTGCGATTAAAATTTTATCAACAATAGATATAATTGCTTCGTCTTGACCATATACTTCTTGCTTAATGTTATGCTCAAGATTTGCTAAATTTTCTGTTTCTCTTTCTGCTACTTGCTCTGCAGGAATCTTAACTACTTTTGAAAGTTCAAACTGTATCTGACTTGCTCCTACAATTTTCTTATCTGGTAAACTTATATTAAATCTTGAGCAAGCTAAGTCAATCAAATCAATAGCCTTATCTGGAAGTTTTTTATCAGGTTGATATTTTACGCTTAATTTAACTGCTTCTTCAATTGCTTCTTCTGTAATTTCTGTGCTATGATAGTCTTCGTAATATTTTTTAATTCCTCTAAGGATATCTTTTGTTACAGAAGTTGTTGGCTCGTCGACACTTACACGTTGGAATCGACGCATTAATGCACGATCACTTTCAAAAAACTTTCTGTATTCTTCCCATGTAGTAGAAGCAACTACTTTAATATTACCTTTACTTAATGCAGGCTTTAACATATTTGCAAGATCGTTAGATCCTCCTGCTCCTGCTGTTCCTGCACCACTAATCATATGTGCTTCGTCAATAAACATAATTGTTTTGCCTTTTCGACGAAGTCCTGCAAGTACTAATTTAAATCTTTCTTCAAAGTCACCTCGATACTTACTTCCGGCTAACATAGCGCCAATGTCTAGCATGTAAACACTATATTCTTTAAGAAACTCAGGTACTGCACCGTTTACAATATTCCAAGCAAGTCCTTCTGCAATAGCAGTTTTACCAACTCCAGGATCACCTACAAGTAAAACATTATTTTTATTACGTCTTCCTAAAGCTAATGATATTGATTCAAGTTCTTCAAGTCTACCAATAACAGGATCTACGTTGTTTCTTGAAACTTCGTCGTTTAAATTTGTAGTAAATGCATTAAGAGCTCGTTGACTTGAACTGGCATTTTCTGCATCATCTTGACCTAATTCTGAACTAACATATTCAGCAAATCTATCTTTATCAACACCACTCTGATCTAAGTAAAAAGCTGCATGCGACTTCTTTTCAGACAATATACTTAATAGTACATCACTAAGTGTAATATGTGGTCGTCCTGCAAATAATACTTGTGTAAAAGCTCTATTTAAAACTCGTTCTACAGTTTGTGTTTTCTTAGGTTTGTAACGAGTACCTTTTACCATAGAAATTTCGTCTAACCCTGTTTTCAAATAGCTTTCTAATTGCGTTTTCATGTCATCAATATTACATCCATAACCTTTTAATAAATTATAAAAGTTTGATGAACATAGCATTGAAAACAATAGATGCTCTAATGTAACATATTCGTGGTTTAGTTTTTTAGCATCTTTAATAGCTTTATCAAAAACTAGTTGTAGTTCTTCGTTAGGTTCGACCATTCTATTTTTGTTTCCTTGTATCTTGAAAGTATTTTATTAAGTACATTATATAGTTTTTTTAGTTATTTGTCAAGTTCATTCTTTATTGTAGTTATTCGATCTAAAACATCTTGATTATTGATCTGAGGCACAGTTGTTTTAAGTCTTACAAATATTATTCCTCTAGCACCTGTTCGCATATCAGGTATACCATACCCATGTATACTAAAAATTACTGTAGGTTGACTTCCTTTTGGAACTTTTACAGATAAGTTTTTCCCTTCTGGTGTAGTAACCTGTACTTCAGTACCTAGTAATAAATCAAATACGTTTATAGGAACAACAGTATGTAGATCTAATCCAGATCTTTTCCAATTATTACTATCATTTATTTTAATTTTAGCAAATAAATCACCTCTTGGTATTCCGTCTATACCGTTGTTACCTAGCCCTCTATATTTAATAACATCATGTATGCCTGGTGGAATAGTTATTTCATGAGTTTGTACACCACCTTTTTGTAATTCATAGCTAAGTCTAATTGTTTTTCCTTTATATACTTCGTCTAACCCTAGAGATACTATGACTGTAATATCTTGATTTTTAATAGGTGGTTGTCTTTGTCCAAAAGGATTCCCACCCATACTAAATTGTCTCATTAAATCATTTATATCGATTCCGCCTTGAAACCCGTTTGATGTAAAATGAAAATCTTGATATCCTTGTGGTCTTTGTTGTTGCGGATCTGCTGTACCAAATTGATCATATCCTGCACGTTTTTGAGGATCTTTTAATGTAGCATATGCTTCATTTATTTCTTTAAATTTTTCATCACTACCACCTGTACGATCAGGATGGTGTTCCATGCTCTTTTTCTTATAAGCAGATTTTAATTCTTTGTCTGAGGCTGATTTTGATACACCTAGTATGTCGTAGTAGTCCATACTAATACTTATTGTATCTACTTGCGGTTTTTACTAGATCCGGTGTAAAGACCAAACCATGCAGCACCAGCACCTACAACAACACTAACTAACCCTGATTGTTCCATTGTTGCACTTGTGCCTAAGTTCATATACCAATGTACTACTTGGTAAAGTAATATAATGTATACTGTTATAAAGATACGTGGAAAAATTCTCCAGCTATCTACAGCTCGGGCCATGTGTATAAGTTTAACATATGGATTAGGTCCCAAGTCCTTTACACTTGTATCTACTTCTAGATCTAGTTTAACTTTGCGTGTTGTACTGTCTTGTGTAGCAACTACTACTGCATCTGGCTTTGTTACAGCCGGAGTCGGTGTTGCTGTTGGTTTGTCTAAATCTTCTAATTTTTTTCTTGGCATTATCTTTTCCCTTCAAGATGTTTTAGACGTTTTTCGAGCTCGTCGATTTTCTTTGTTACATGCGGATACTTTTTACGCCAAGCATCAACTGGTTGTTCAAACCAAGTTAATCCCCATCTTTCAACTAGATAGTCAAGTGTCATATCAAATTTTGCATAACACCAAAGACCTGCTCTAGTATCTTTGAAGTACATTAAAAAAGCTGCACCAAATAAACTACCAGCTATACCTGTATAGATCCATAGCCTATCTGTTGCCATTCTTTCTATCATTTCCCACATATATTTTCCCTATTTAAAAGGATTAAATTTTTGCAATGTTGATTCTTTTGGTTGCTTATTATTTAATTCTTTTACTTCGTTATTTACTGAATCTACTTGCTTATTAGCATTTTCTAATGCTTTTTCTGCATTTTTATAATATGCTTCATACGCGGCAATAATCGTTTTTTGTTGTTGTACTAATGCCCTAATATCACTAAAGTTTAACCCAAGATTTGCATACCCTTTATCAGTTAATCCAAAAATTGCTAAAGGTCTGCCGTTCTTTTTTAACTCAGCAAAAACTTCTTTGTAATTTTCTTCAGTAATAATAACCCATTCAATTTCTCTCATCTCTACTTTATCTACAGGAGGAAGAGTCAATTCAGGTTTTTCAATAGGTTTAGCAGTTACTTGAATTTGCTGTACAGGTGTAGAGCAACTACTTAGTAACAGTATTGCCAGACCACAGCCAAGGACACTCACTATTGAATGCTTTACCATTTTTTGCTCCTATTTCTTTTTCAGTTAATTCTGCACCACTTAATATTTCAAAACAGCGACCTGCTTTTTCACTAGCATTGTTTATTATTCTTCCAACTAGTCCAGGCTTTTTAGATCCTAGTTCAGAAAGATCATGCTTTGCAAGTTTTTTACTTAACACATTATTTTGAGCTCTTATGTCTCTAAATTCGTTATTTACTTTTTGTAACTCTTCATTTGCTTTGGCAAAGTCTGCTCTCAAAGTCGAAACAGTCTCTTCACTTATAGCTACTGCTGTTTCTAACTTTGCATTATTTTCATGAAGTGTTGCAAGTTTTTCCTGTGTATCGTTATAATACCAATATCCAAGTCCGCCCATGGCGCACATCACAATTAACATTATACCTGCTAGTTTTAATCCCACCTTACCTATCCCAGTAACTTTCCCAGCGTCTTAGGTCCTACTATACCGTCAGCAGTTAGTCCATTTGAACTTTGCCACTCTTTGACGATACGTGCAGTTCCTGGACCAAATATTCCGTCAGCTGGTGCTATATTTAATTTTTCTTGTACTTCTGCAACTAACGGACCACGAGATCCTTGACGAATGGTTTGATTATAATCTGTTTCAGGTTCTTCGTAATCTCCACCAAACACATCTAATGCATGTAAGTAATGTTTTTTACGATCGTCTAAACCTATGGTGCCACCGTTAATACGCTTAGTCATGCCAACAATATCTTGATTGTCGCAATACTTGTTTATATTATTTGTATCCCAAAACCAACATGCACTATCTAATGCTCCTGCTTTGGTCCTAACGTATTCAACTGCTTCTTCTGGCGTTTTTTCGACTGCTTTACCAAATTCTGTGTAGTTGTATCTACCGGTAAGCTGAAGAATGCCGCCGCCTCTGAATGTCCACCCGTCACCGGATGATGTATCACCGTTGTCCATTCTATTTGCGTAAATAACGTTTGCAATTTTTTCAGGTTGTCTATGATATTCATTTGCTTCCCTTCCTGCACGTTTAAAGTATTTAGGAAATATTGTATTCAATGCTTTGGCGCTATAGTTTAAGTTTTCACTTAACACTCTGAAGCCGCCAGACTCATGTCCACATTGTGCAATAAATCCTGCTACTCTTTCTATTGTATTAACTTCCCATAACGGCAAGATTTCGCACATTGCTTCATACCAATCTTTCCAATCATCACGATGAATAAGCTCTTCAGCCATCCATTCGTCAAAGTCAAATTTAAAGTGTTCTTTACCCAAGTTTCCTCTCCTATATTTTAGGTGTTAATACGAGTTAACACAAGAACTTTATTTTTATTTTCGAAAGTAAGTTTGTTACCAAACTTTGTAATATTGTAATCGCCTAGATACTTGCTTAAAAATATAATTTCAGCAAAGTTATTATCATCTACAGATATAGTTTCATTAATACTAGCGTTTATATAATCTTTATCGCCTATATCTATAAAATTAAAGTATAAAGGATCTCCATGTATCTTTTTAATAGTTAAGATATCGTTGTTCATTTCTACAGATTCTAAGAAGCTTTTATTAAAAAAATTAGAATAACTTTCTAAAGCAATATCTTGTACTCTTATTCCGTAATCATCCGGATCAGCAGGAATGTTTTCTTCTAAATTTTCTAATGTAGTTTCTACAGATCTAAAATTTTTATAGTAACGAAATTTAAACTTTGGTTGTCCTGATAACTTACTAACCCCGTCAATTATTTCCATAATTTGCTCTGGAACAGAACTACTTCTCTCCATTTCTACAAAAACCTTATATGTTCCATCTCTCTGTTCACCTGATGTTGCATCAGCATCTAAGATAAAACTATAACCTTTTTCTAAAAAATTTACAAGATCTTTGGCAGTTTCGTTTGTTTTAGTACTAAAACTTAAAGTAACAATATTGTTATCTTCTCCCATTTTACTTTTAAATGAGTCTATTTCAAAAATATGATCTACCATATCTTTTAAATCAGATTTTTGTAACCCCATTATACTGCTCCTTCAGCTGGTGCTGGTGCTGGTGCTGCTTCTCCGCCTGGTGCTGGTGGTGCTGGTGCTGCTGGCGCTGCTACTGCTTGATCAGCTTCGCTTTGGCCAAGTTCCTGTGATTGCCCCCCAGTTGCTGCCTCTTGCTCGTAATCTGCTAATTCTTCATATCCACTATAAATTGTTTGGATTAGTTTTTTAGGCATATCAATTTGTACTAACCAAATTGCTACCTTGTCTAATTTTCCTTTTTTAGTTCCGGGTCTAATATCATCAGGATCGCGGATTTTTCTAGGTTTAATTATAAAATCTTTACCCATTCTAACTTTACAATCATAATCTAACAAACGTTTACCGCCCATTGGATCTGGCATGTCTTTTAACGGCCACATAAATGAGCAACTAACCCAATGTCTAGTGATTTTAGGTCCGGAAACTAATTCTCCGTCCTTCCAATTATTGTAAACGTAAATATCTAATTCATCAATAACTCGTTCAAAATCTTTAAGTATTTCAAACGCAGAGTTACTATCATAGATGGTATTTACGTTTTCTATGACATCGTATATATCTTGCATTGTTAAATCCTGTTCTAAATTCTACTATACTTATTTATCGTATCAAAAAGATAACAGACTATTTTTTAATACTCTCTTAAAGGTAAATACTTTGTAGGGACCAGCTTCCTATCCAGGAAGAGCAGTACTTACGTCAATATCCATAGGAGGACACTTAATGGGTGCAAAACGCAAGCGTAACAACTCAATAAACAACTATAATAATGTAGTTGAAATCAACCAATTCCAAAAACAACAAAAACAAGTAAACATCCTTCCAAGAAATAGAAACCAAGAAACATATGTGTTAAAACTACTAGATCAACAAAAAGACATAGTCTTTGGTATTGGTCCAGCAGGAACAGGCAAAACCTTATTGGCTGTGCAGGTAGCGGTTAAGCTATTTAAAGAAGGCAAACTTGACAAAATTATCGTCACAAGACCAGCAGTATCGGTTGACGAAGATTTAGGCTTTTTACCAGGCACATTAGAACAAAAAATGGCACCTTGGACTAGGCCAATATTTGATGTATTAAGGGAGTATTTTAATGCTAAAGAAATAGAAGGAATGATAACTGAAGGTATAATTGAGATAGCCCCACTAGCTTATATGCGTGGTAGGACATTTAAAAATAGCTTTATACTAGCAGACGAAATGCAAAATGCAACAGCTAGTCAAATGAAGATGTTGCTTACACGTTTAGGCGAAAACTCTAAAATGGCGGTTACCGGAGATCTAGCACAGGCAGATCGTATGCGAGATAATGGATTAATAGAATTTGTTAATCTATTAAAATCTGCAGGGAATGCAACACACTTGGACATAGTCCGGTTTGAGCAAAAAGATATTGAAAGGCACAATGCAGTGAAAGAAGTGTTACAAGTATACGGAGATGAATAATCTTTAAGACAAAGTAGAGGATTTATTCCTCTACTTTTTTTACTAATGCCACTGAGATTCAAATGGTTTAAATTCTTGACCACATTGCTTTGTACAGATTTTTAACTTACCTTCTTTACAAGTTGGAATATTCCAGCTATCTTGTATAGATTTAAAAATATTAGTATTAAATACTTTATCTATTCCATTTTTTGCATTGAGTGCTTCTTTGCCGCCAGCAAGTTCTATATGATCCCATATTTGTTCAACATGAGGATCTTTCTTTTTCCATTTATACATACGACCAGCAGTCCAACAGCAAGGTAAAACAAGTCCTTCAGCGGATACAAAAATTTCACCTTTATCTTTTACTTTACATGTTATCTTTGTATTATTAAAATAGTCTACCATACTACCGTATTTTTCTATTACTTTATCTTGAGTCGCTAGTGCTGGATTTATATATTTAGGATCTGGTTTATTTAAAGACTTATCACCAAATTTATGATTATCTTTTGGTATACCTTTAGATTTAATAAACCTTCCTGTCTTTTTAGCAGTAAATGTTTCAAAACCTTTTTGTTGGCTTAGTGATTTTGCTTCTTCAACTTGATGTTGATTGTGTTCAAATATTAAAAAGTCCCAACGTGCTCTACCACCAGCTTCGATAAAAGCATCCATACTACGTTCTACTGCTTTCCAACTTACTCCTTGCCTATAGATATGATTAGTATCCTCTAAGCCGTCTACACTAAAAATTACATTACCATTACTTCCAAAAATATCAGCAAGTTCTTGCCACCAAATATTATTTCTTGCCCCTGCGTTTGTATTCATACTCAACCACATATTAGGATTGTGTTTTCTGAAGTATTTGAATATTTCTAATGTATCACGAGCAATAATAGGATCACCGAGGTTACCACACATATACATTGTGTCTAGTTGTTTTATAAAGGAAGTGTTAAATATGTCTTTGCAGTCTTTGAGTGACAGTTCATCTAAGTTAATATGAGGATTAATACCTTCACCGTTGCAGTTACGATCACACATAGGACACGCCGCCTGACAATTTTGTGTAACTTCTAAGTGTACAACCTTAATGTCTTTTAATTCATACATAGTTTATTTTTGCCATATCCAATGTAGTCTAGTTATTTCTCTAATTTTTTTAGAATCTTTGTTAAATCTAACAGAACGAATATCTTGCCAAGTTTCATTAATTTTACCTTTGCCGTTAAGTCTACGAACAGTTTTAGGTTTTTCTATAAAAGAAAAATTAAATTTTTCTGTAAAATATTGACATTTATCCTCAGTCCATTCATAATAAAAATTATCAGAATTAGAATATGCTCTAATACAGATAATTCCTTTATCTTTTAATACTCGTTTAGCTTCTGTTAACTGTTTTATAATTAACTCTTCGCCTCCAAAATTAATTGATCCATATGCTATTATAGCATCAACACTATTATCTTCAAAGTCTAAGGTTGTAATATCGCCTATTATGTCTGCGTTAGGGTCGTATGCTATATCAATACCAATTAAGTTTTTAACTAGTGATTTATACCGATTATCACCACAACCAAGATCTAACACTAGATTAGGATTTAAAGAGTTTATTAATTCTAAGTCTTCTTTAATTCTTTCCCACTTATAAGGCCGTTGTCGTTGTCTATTCTTAGTATTTTTGTTATAAACAAAGAAGTCAGTTAAGTAATTTTTTAAAGCTGAGTCTATAGAGTGATAATTTGAGGACATGTTTTTAAAAATTCATAGGTTTCGGGTGTTACTTCGCCTGTAATATTTAATGTAGGTCTAGGATCATGCCCAAAGTTTGCTGTGCCGTGTGGAATATCTCTCCAAGGCCATGTAAAGCAATCGCCTTTTTTCCAAGTTAAAAAATTATTACCTTGCTTCCAAACTTGTCCTTGTTTTTGATCATCTAAAAATACAATAACTCTCATTAACAATCTTTGATCGTAATCACAATCTGCAAATTTATTATAGTCTTGCCTTTGCTCTTGAAGTAATCCGCCAAAGTTGTCTAAATGCCAATAGAACATTTGTCCAGGTATTTGTACATCAAATTTAATATTAGGTCTACCATTCTTTTTACCACCTGGATGATCAAAGCAAAATAGTTTTGCCATCTTTTTAAATACTCTAGGAAAGTCTCTCTCCATATATCTATTTAAAACTGCATAACTATTTTCTTCAGAGTCTATATCGTATCCCCATTTTTTAAAGTCATTATATTCTAATGTGTTATTATTATCCATCCTAATATCTGATCTATAGTTAAAAGTAGCAGGAGTTGTACTTTGTATTAAATTAGCAGACTCTTCTTCCCAGTCTCCTTTAAATTCACAAATAGGAATATGAGTAGGAACGTCACCGACAGAGTCGTCACGAGTTTCGTCAAAGTGATAATTGCTTGTAGCTTTACAAAATTCAAACAGGCTACTATAGTCTTTATAGTCTACTGGATCTTTTGTACTTAGGTTAGTCCATTCCCATTCAGGGTTATTATTAAATTCCATATAATCCTCCTACTTTTTGAAAACGTACACGCCTTCAAACTTTTCACGCCCTGCTAGTTTGTCATTACCAACACCTGGACGAGTGTTTAACATCATCTTAATAGTACTTACATGCTTAAAGCCTATTCTTTCAGAAACCTGGATCCAGTCATCAACGACCTTGTACTCTTTGTTTCCGTAACTTTTATAATCCGCAATGTTTGTAGCGAATATTCCATCTTTGTTAAGACCGTTATAAATATTCTCAATAGTAGGCTCAACATATCCACTAAACCATTCGTCGAGGGTGCGATAACGTACCATGCATTGTGTTTCTTCATCTGAATATTTCTCCAAGTTAAAATATGGAGGCGAACTAAATGCACAATCGATATCAGTTGGTTGATAATCTTCACTGACATTTTGTATAATTGTACCTCTAACACCAACTGCTTCGTCTAATAAATCATTAAGATAATTTAGGTAGTTTACAGTTTCAGTATTAGGCTCAACTCCAATATAGTTATATTTCATATTACTACAACTTATGCCTAGCAGTCTGCCTCCGTATCCACAGCTATAGTCATATACATTACCCCATAATACAGGGCATAGATGTTCTACTATACTCCTTGCATGTTGCGGTTTAAAATTTTGTACATTTTCACCTGTAACTAATTCTAATGCCCGTCTTAATGCAGTAGGTCTAGTTAAGTGTAACCCTTCTCGCATTTCAAAGCATATACGAATAGCTCTCTTTAATTTTGTATCGTTATAAAATCTATCTTTAAGACTGTTTGTACCTCTACCTTTTGGTTCAGCCGTCATCATATTAGGGAATAAAAATCTACTAATTGGTTGTCCGCGATTATTTCCTAATCCAATTCTTTCGTTATCAACATTATTATAACTTATTGTCTTAAAGTCTTTTATAGCTCTAACTAATCCTGCATGTGTAAAATAAATTATCGGTACAAGATTAATGCTTCTATAAATATCAAATACTGCATCAACTACACCTTCAGGATCTTTATTAAACTCTACTTTTCCGTAAGAGTCTAATTGGTCCATTACAGGTTCATAACCTGTAAATTCATCCCCGTGTATATTGTGAGGTTGAATATTCCATGCTTTATGTAGTTCGGATATCAAAGCTCATCCATTAGCGGAAATATTTCTGAAATAACTTTTGCACAAGCATGTGCAATTTCCATATGTTCTTTTTGTGTACCATTCGCACCACGTAATTGAATATAATGCACCCAACTACGAATTGTGCCATTCATATAAAGTCGTGTTTTTGTACAACCTTCAGGTAGTACTACACGAGCTTGCTCTTTAGCGATGCCGTTTTCAATAGCCCATTCGTATGCGGCTTTTGATGCTTCGATAACTTCTTCTTGTTTACGTTTCCATTCGTAATGTAATTCGCTTTCATCACTTAGTTCGATACTATTTTGTCTGTTCTTTGTATCTTGCAATCTAGCTTCTCGTGTAATAAATTGATCACCCATTTCACTAGGGTCTGCATAACGCTGACTAAATTCTTGGAAGGCAAAACTACGATGTCTTACAATTTGGTGTGCAATATCTCTTGTGGTATTAATCTCTAATACTGCGTTAACCATTTCTAAAGGTGACCAATGTTGGTGTTTAATCAAATACTTAATTAAACGTTCACTTGT
>Ga0209425_10006247_pt1 | contig 11467 bp, 9 predicted proteins | sample COG_05_FD_184749 | JGI IMG/M metagenome (GOLD analysis project Ga0209425, IMG submission 184749) | Pelagic Microbial community sample from North Sea - COGITO 998_met_05 (SPAdes) (version 2) | ecosystem: Environmental > Aquatic > Marine > Neritic zone/Coastal water | place: Helgoland, sampling... | reverse complement strand
CCTCTAATAGATTTGCAGTACCTAATATGTTTGTTTGTAAAGTTTCAAGTGGTGCATCAAAAGATGTTTTTGGATATGATTGAGCTGCTAAGTGAAAAACATAATCTGCTTCTGATTGTTCTACTGCTTTTACTACTGATGGTAAATCATTTAAATCTCCGTTGATTAAAAACAATCTATCTTTCTTGTTAATTCTATCAAAGTGATGTTCTAAGTTATCTAATCTATCATTCCATCTTATGAAACCATAGATATCCCAATCAGTATTCTCAATAAGGTAATCTACCAAATGAGAACCAACCATTCCTGTTATTCCTGTTATTAATACATTCATTGTTCTATTTTATTTTTTATAAATTCGAAAAATAGTTTTTGTGTTGTTTCATCCCAATGCAAATCTCCTATTCTACCATATTTTTTTTTAGTTTTGTAATAGATATCATCCTGCGTTCCCCAATATCCTAATTCGTTTTCCAAATCCGTTTTATCATATAATCCGTTTGGTTTAAATCCTTCTTTAAATCGTACCCACGACCATAATATAACTTTACACTTTGATAGTTGAGTAAGACTTTCAATAATTTCTTTAGTATTTAAAGTTGATGCAATTGATGAATTAATTATTTCATTTTCAGATAGTCTTTCATTAATACCGTTCCTTTCAACAGTTTCAATTTTACATTCCGAATATGCATTTTGTCCTATATGCCTTATGATTAATTCATTTTCTTGTTTATAATCATCTTTATGTCTTGGTAATCGCCATCTTGAAAAAAAAGGGAAACCAACTACTATACAATCATTTTCAGTTATTTGAGGTAATAGTTTAATCCAAATATCTAATATAGTTTGTATATCTCTACTTTCTTCTGCATATTTTTTTATATTAAAAGTATCAGTTAACATATCAACCCAAAATGCATGCTTTTCTGACTCGTTAATTAAAAAACTACTTCCATTTGCTGAAAAACTATCTCCTAAAATGAAAATTCTATTTATATTCATTCTTAAACCATTCAATTGTTTCTTTTATACCTTCTTCAAAAGTATAACTTGGCTGAAATCCAAGATTATTTATCTTTTCAGTACTCACCATTCTAAAAGGTATGGTTGTAGGTTTAGAATTATCCCAAACTATCTCTGGTGTAAGACCAGATACCTTCTGAATTGTATTTACGATATCTCCTACTGTGATTGGTTCTCCATATCCAACATTATAAGGTTCCATAGGGTTACCGTGTTCAATAATTGTTAATGCTCCCTTAATTACATCCTTAACATACAAGAAATCCCTTACAACATCAGGTGAACCCCATGCGGTGAATGGATTTTCACCACCTAACATACGATTTATGATTGCAGGTATCACATGACAAGTTTTTACATCAAAATTATCATTAGGTCCGAAGATTGCTGAACCTCTACCTAAGAATATCTTTAAATTAGAGAAGTTTGAAGTATGTTCCATCAATTTTTCTCTATATCTTCTCATCCAACCATAACCAAAGTATGCAATATAAGGTTCTTCATCCCAAAACTCATCTTCCTTCACAGGATATCTTCTATCAGGATAACCAGTTGATGAGTTTAGGTCAAAAAACGAATCTACTTCATTTCTAGCACACGCATCAAGTACATTTCCAAGTAAGGTGATGTTTCCAAGTGAACCTTGTATATCAGTTCGTACTGAACCAGGATGTAAAACATGACCTGCACAATGAATTACCAAATCTGAACCTTTTGTTAGTGTGATTGCATCATCAATATTATTTAAATCAATGTTTTTTAGTATTGTTATATCTTTTTGTATCTCTTCACTAACTTGTAGTGGTGAATTATAAGTGTGAGTAGTGATATCTGCACCCAACTTATGTAATTCGGTGATAAAGTGTGTTGCAAGAAAACCTGCACCACCTGTAACTGTTATTTTTTTGTTTTTAAAGTAACTCATCTTGTTTTAATTTATTTATTATTTTTTCTGCAACCATTTTATTACCCACATGGGATAAATGGCCGTCCATTATTTTATCTTTTGTATATGTTCGAATTGTATAATTGGTTCCTTTGACATTACAATAGTTAGATAACCCATTTAGGTTAAGTTTATTATGAAAATCTATAAACTTTTCGTTTTTATAAGGTAAAATATCAAATGTTATAAAGTATATTGGTATATTTTTATTATCAGAATAAGAAGTTAATAACTTTGTATAGTTTACAACTTTTTGAATTTCATATTCCTCATTAAAATGGTGTTCAAGCCATTGATTAAAAAATTTTGTTGTATCATCAAATATCATATTATCATTATTTTCTTCAAAAGCTACTGCCTCTTTACCAAAACCAGATAATCTGTAAAATTTTTTTGTTTTTTCATACCATATTTTATTTCTCCAAAAATGAGACCATTGAACTATATGAATATCTTCAGTATTATTTTCTAATTCGTTCATTAAAGTATCGAATATGTGCTGGTTGTTATTTCCTGTACATGAATGGTTTTTTATTTCACACTTTAATTCTCTTTTTATAATATCACTATATCTGAAATAATCTTTAAAATCATTATCAAATCCGTCTCTATCAAAAAGTGTTTCTTTTGGATATTCTTTTACCCATTCTTCGTTTCTAATATAATCATAGTATTCTTTAGTATCCATTCCACCACCATCTGAATAAGAACATCCATAAAATTGTATTTTCATAACTTTAAATTTTTATTATATAATCCGGTATGTTCTTTAATTTCTATACTTTGATAACTATTATTATTTAAAATATCTAATAATCTTTTTTGATTAAATTCTATTTTTTTATACAAACTCTTATACAATTTATTTAAATCCTTGCCTTCTAATCTTTTAATATTTTCTACTATCAGTTCACATTTTTTTGAAACATCATTTTCAGTATCAAATGAATAATCAAATATTTCATCATATAATTTAAAACCACATTCAACAAACTTTTTATAAAAGTTAGGTACAGAAAATACTAAAAAAGGCCTTTTGTAAAAAATAGGATAAAGTGTTTTTTCAGAAAAGTATATTCCAGAGTAATGTTGATGAAATGTTTCTGTTACTATGTTTACAAAACCATCAATATTACTTAAAAGTGGAGTTATAACATTATCTGCAGCATTTACCCTATCATCTTCATCAGAAAAAGTTTTTGGTATTCCGTCAAAACATTTAAAATCATAATTTAATCCATTTTTCCAAGAATTAATTAAGAAATTATATTCTCCTTTAGCTAATAAATTATTTTCACATAACTTATCTAATAATAAACACCTATGCTGTTTTGGATTTCGTGTAAGAGTATAAAAAAGTTTATTAAATTTATAATCAAAGTTTATATCTTCTATATTACTATCAAATTTTTCTTCTAACCATTGTTTCCAATAATATGCCATTGCAAAAGGAGACCGTAATATTTTAATATTAGTATTTGAGAATTCCAAATCATCAAAAGTTGGCCATCCAGTACAAAGATAGTGAATTTTTATATTTTTTTCAATTAAAAAATTGTTAACATCGTTAATTTGACTTTTTTCTAAAAAAGAAAAGGGTTCTATCAAATCATCAATTAAAATATTCATATTTTCATATGGTAAAAAGTATTTTTTTAATTCAAGTAGTTGGCCTTTATTTACATATTCCTGTAAACTTACACTATTATAGGAATTTGAATATCTATATTTTATTTTTATAAAATTATCTTTGTGTAAGTTTATTACCAAGAGATATGAAAGAAGGCTAGGGTCTATTTTTGGTTGATGCAATCCTAATGGATTTTCGTAGTAAACATCTTCGACTGAAAACTTCTTTGCAATATCATAAGGTGCTATATCTTCATCTTTAAGGTATTTACAAAAATATATATCTTCCATAGTAATTTCATCATCTTGAAATTCTTTTGTAATATCTAACATTCTTGATTTTTTACGAAAAGATAATCCACCATTACCAACATTCTTACCTTCTCTGTATCGTATCCAAGGTGCTCCTACATAATTGTAAGAAATAAATTCATCTATACCAAATCTTCTTAGGATTGTATCTGTTTGAAATATTAAAACATTTTCAGTTGGAATGGTATTCCAAAACTTAGTAGTTTTTAACATATTATTATATAAGATACCACTTAAATCATCTACCTCTAAGTTTTCTAGCTGGACATCCCACTCTTTTGTAAAATTCTTTACGAATTTTTTATTTTTATTACCATAATATATTTTTAATCCCCATTTTATATTAGAATCACTTTCATTTAGATAATACATCACATTTTTACAGATAATCTCTAAATCTTCGTGGTTTCTTGGTTCAATAATTACTGCAGTGTAATCAGTATTATTAAAAATTGATGGAATATAGTTTAAAAGTTGTTTTTTTATATTAAACAAGCCTTTGTTCCAAACATCAATATGAAGTTTATTTTGTTTTGGCATTATTTTTTGTTTTTCCAATAAGAATATATTCCCTTTTCAAGTTCGTATGATGGCCACAAAAATCTTTCTCTCATTGGTTGTTGTTTTGCCCATTCCCACATCTTCGTTAATCCTTCTTCTAAATCTGTTTTATGTTCAAACCCTAATATGTGTACTGATTTTTCCCAAGTTGGTATGGAGTGTTTCACTTCATGTCTAGGTTCTAAATAGGTTCGTGTTCCTTTTCCTAAAACTTGTAATAATACCGAGGATGCTTCATTTATAGATATTTCTTCAATACCACCTAAGTTAATAATTTCTTGACTTGCTTCTGGTCTTATAGCCGAATTCCAAAGTGGTTCTAATATATCATCAATGTAACTAAATGCTCTCGTTTGTTCACCATCTCCAAAGATAGTTAAATCCTCACCATTCAGATGTTGGTACATCCATATTCCTAATACATTTCTATACTTATCCCAAATGTTTTGTTTTACACCATAAACATTATGTGGTCTGATTATACAATAATCTAATCCATGTTGTTCGTTAGCTATTTTAATATCCATCTCACAAGCATATTTTGCAACTCCATATGGGTCTATTGGTGCTTGTTGTTGTTCTTCATCAAAAATACCACCTTCACCATATCCATATACTGCAAGTGTTGAAGTGAATACTAATCTCTTAACATTATGTTTAATACACTCATTAACAATCTTTGCAGTTGCTTTCAAATTATTATCATAATTGTAACAACGAATAAAAGGAGATAATCCTTCAGCAGCATAAGCAGCAAAATGAAAAACATAATCTATATTATGAGATTCAAATATATTTTCAATCGGGTGATTTACTAAATCCATTTGCCAGAAAGTAATTTTTGGATTTATGTTTTCTTCATACCCACCACTCAAATCATCTACTCCAATAACTTCTATTTCTGGTTTATTTTCTATAATCCAATCTGCCAATCTACTTCCAAGTAAACCTGCTACTCCTGTAATTAGTACTTTCATATTAAATCTTTTATTTCTTTATATATGTATTCTCCTATTAGCTCATATCCTTGTAAATTTGGATGATAATCTCCTTCATAATAATTATCTTCATCATTCCAAACCATTTTACTTCCATATTCCCAAACTGATTTATTATTTACCATTTCTTCAACTTGAAGTTGGTAAGATAAAGTTCCTTTTGGATTTATGTAGTATTTTGGAAAATTAAAATTATCATTTTCTATAAATGGATAAAATCCATTAAAGTAAAACTTTTTATAACCATAAAGAAGTGTTTCAAATTTTTTAAATAACTCCTCTGGTGTATATTGGTTATACTTTTGATATCTATGAGGATATGAAAATACAATAACGATTATATCTTCTTTATTTATAAACTTTAGATTTTCTTCTACTGCTTTGTAAATGTATTCATTTCCAAATCCACAAACTCCAAGGTTAATATACGAAATATTTAGGAGATTTCCAAGCCATTTTGGAAAAGAATTTTGTTCTCTTAGTTTTTCTATGAATTTTGGTGGTGTTGGATTCTCTTTATATTGTTTTTCAGTTTCTACACCATGTCCCGCAGTCCAACTATCACCGAAGGTAATTAATCTCATTAATTTTCAATTAATCCATTTAATGAATATATGAAAAATTTTAAATCACTATCATCATTTGGAAGATTTTTTACTATTTGTTTATTTTTTTCAAATCTATCTTGATTTTCAATATAAAACTTTTTTATAAAATCATGTGATTTGTTTAATCGTTTTATTTCTGAAATTGCTGCTTGAAATCTTTTATGACCATCTTCAATATCATTATAGGAATGGTCTATTACATCTCTATAAAAATCAAATCCCCATTTTTCTTCCATAAACTTTATATGACCTTTAGTTGCCATAATAATTGGAAGTTGATAATAAAAGAATGGCCTGGTAGATTTTTCTGTAACATGAATCGCATCCCAATTATCATCAAAATATGATTCAGTAACAATATTAACATAAGATTGTTCAAAGTTTTCATGTGTTTCAGGAACCATAACTCCACCTGCTTCTCCACCTGCACCTTCAATATCTTTTTTATGTACTTTAGAAAAATCTCCATTTTTCATTTCTAATTTAGATTCGTGGTCACTCTTTTTTACTCCACCTGATAATACCGAATCCATGATTCCTTTTTTAGTAGTAATATCTCCTAAGTAATATTCAAATTCTGCTAAGAATGCATCTGGTTCTATATCTTCTCTATTACGTTTGTAATCTACTATCATAGACCAATTAGTGTAATCTAAAATTTGATACCTTTTTAATTCCATCAAAGTTGCAATTCTATGTCTTTTAGGTGTTTTATTAAAACAACAAAAAAACTTTCCTTCTTTTTTTGGAACAAAGTTAGATTTCAATTCATTCCAAACCGCAGCAGAAGTCATTTGTAATAAATTTGTTCTATGAAATATAAAATCAGATTTATATTCTTTTATATAATCATCTATTTTAGGATTATTAGATATTATTACAAATCTATTTTCAGGTATTTGATATTTTTTACAATATAGTCGTAAAGCATTTATATCAGGTCTAGTTTCTGGCTCATGTTCTCTAATATATAATAATTTTATATTATCACATTCTCTTAAACACTTATTAACAGATTTTGGTAAATCTGTTGCTTTGAAAATATCAGAAAGTCCCCAGCTTGTTTTTATTGGATAATAAAAAATCTCATCTTTATTTTCATAAACATCTTCTATTTTATATTTTTTAATTTTAAATATATCTCGTGAGTATCCTAATTGAGCACTAAAAAATCGTTGATAAAAATCTAAATAACCATGTGGTTCTCTGAAATCACTATCACCCAATACTTCTGCTAATGGAGGTATTGTTAAATCTAATACCCAAGAATCATAAACAAAATTTAATGTTTTTTTAGTGTTTTCTTGTATTACCATAATGGATTACTTTTATATTATCTGATTTAAAACTTCTCCAAGGGTCAACTACAATTGAATCTTTTGGAAATTTGTAATCATGATGTTTACCCATGTGACCTAAAAGATATACTGCTTTATAAGGATGTGGTTGGTCATATTCAGGTACAATACCTTCTTCTTTACAATAATGACCTACTAAGATAGATGAAGAACCATCTAAATAATGTACATCTGGTTTATAAGCCTTTCCTAATATGATAATTGGTAAATCATTTTCTTTTGCAAGTTTAACAAGTTTAAGTGCCATATTTTTTGCTTGTATTTCTCTTGCCAACATAATTGCATCAAATAAATCATAACCCAATCCTAAGTTTTCGGCCATATATCTTAATGCAATGTTATCTCTTGGATGACATCCACCACCATCTCCCATTCCAGCTTTCATATAAGCAGGTCCAAGTATTCTATAAGTACTTCTTTCAAGAGCACCAGTTACAACATCTACATTCATATTACCATTTATTTCTGCAACATCTTGAATCATGTTTACTAAAGCAACTTTTGTAGATATAAATGTATTATAGAAGATTTTGATTCCTTCTGCTTCATCCCAAGTACCAACTTCATATCGTGTACCTGGTTTGATGAATGTTTTATAGAAATCTAAAAGTAATTTAGCATCACCTGTCATTGAACCATCTTCTGTACCGATGATTACCATTTCAGGATTAACCATATCCCATTTTACAGTACCCATAGCAATTAGATATGGATTATAAATAAATCTTGTATTAGATAATCTATCGATAAACTCTCGTCTGATTGTACCAGGTAAAACTGTTGAAATAAGAACTACCAATTGTTCTTTATTTGTGTGTTTGTTTACTTCATCTAATATATTATTAACGATTGAGTAATCAAAATCTTTATTTGGTAAGTGTGATGTGGGTTCTCTACCATCATAATCAGGATGGTGAGGTGTAGGAACAGCAATAAAAATTAATTCTCTATCTTTACAAACTTCTTCAATAGTAGAAACCATCTCAAAGTTTGCTGGTTGTACTGAAACAACATCGTAACCTATTACTTCATGTTTTTCGGCCATTATCTCAGCCGCATCTTTTCCGAGTTTACCAACTCCTATAAAACCTATTTTCATAACTTTGTATTTGTATATAAATATATAATTTTTTATTAAACAGAATATTAAATAAAACTACTTTGTATTTCAGCCAGTATTTTTATCATATATTTTTGAGGGTTATATTCATTATTTGGAAATTCATATTTACCACTTACTATTTTTTTAAAAAGTTCTCTGTTTTTAATATTAATATCTCGCATCTCTGCTCTTACTTTGATAAGGTCTTCATGATTTTTTTCTGATAATCTTTTTAGAATAAAAACAATCTTATCAATTCTTTTTTCTAAATCTTCTTCATCATCATAAGTTTCATCCCACCACCTATCATAAGTTTGAAATCCAAGTTTTTTAAGATATTTTAAAGTACCAGGATTTCCTAAAACTATAAATGGATGTCCCATGTATATTGGTTTCCATATTTTTTCTGAAAGAAATAATACATTTGAATCTGATAAGGACTCTGTAACGAGTGATACAAACGTTTGATGAAAATCATCGTGAGATACATCGTTGGCTAGATTATATTTTAAAGTTCTATCAATTTCAATTGGTACTATTTTTTTAAGTTCTGTTGCATTTGGGTATTTAGATATATCTGCTGTTTGCATATCAAAATCACCTATACTTACTTTACCATTTTCAAGTAAATCTTCTCTTAACAATCTTGAACATAATCCAATTCTATGATTTCTATCCATATTTCTATTATAAGATAGAAATAACATTTTTGTTTCATGTGGATTAAATGGACATGTTTCAGGAGGCATATGTAATGGATTAATCCAAATATCAAATATTGAAGCAGGAATTCCTTTAAACTTTAATCCTTTTCTTTTTAGTAATTCATTTATTTTTAAATTACCACAAATGTAATATACATTTTCATCAGGTATTTCTGATTCTTTATTCCATTGGGAGATAATTTCTAAATCTCTATTTCCTGTTTCACCACTATATCCCTCAAGTGAAAGTAAAAATACAATTTTACATTTTCCTTCTCGTGCATCACTAAGATATTTTTTTGTTACACACTTATATCCTATTTTAATATTTTTTTCAAAAAATTGTGGGTCATAGACGGGTACTAAGTGTATATGTTTTTTGCCTCTAGTTTGATTGGGTGAAAGAACATTTATATATCTAGGGTCATCCACAGGTGTGGCCATTCCTATAAAATTGTGTTTTCCGAAAAAAACACCATCTTCTTCAAACATATTCCATTCTCCATAAACCTTTGGATATGATATTTTCCCTTCTTCTTTTAAATACCAAGTTTTGGATGATAAAGCAGGCCTTGGTGATTGAAGTATAGAATCATAATCTTCTACCGATATATTTACTCTATCTATCCATAAATCATATATACCATGTCTATATTCTTTTTTCTGGTCTTCTCTATATACTTTATCTTCGTAGGTATGCATTTTAGAAAAGTCAACTGTATAATTTCTACTATCTTTTGCATCAACATACTTTACATCTAATTTTTTATCAATTACTTTTTCTATTTCTTCAACTATTTCTTTTTTAGTTTTATTATATTCATCAAATCCAATGTTTAGAATCTGTCCTTCAAATCCACTACAAACAAAATTATGAATAATATCTACAGCATTATCTATATGTAAATGTGGTCTTTTTGCATCTTTATCATATATTTCTAATTGTTTTCCTTGTTTAACATCATCTACAAGATTATTAATTAAAATATCATTTCTCATCGGATTTGATAATCCATATAAAGTAGATAATCTAAATATTTTAAATCTATTTTTATCTTCTTTTTTTAACAATTCTTCTGATTTTATTTTCAGTTCAGAATACCTTGTTGTAATTTGAGTGTTGGCTTCTTCTTTAAATGGGTTAGTAAGATTTTCTTGTCTACCATAAACACTACAACTACTAAAAAAATAAAATAAAAAGTTAGGGTCACATTCATTTTTTACTTTTTCTATAACCCATCTCAATGTACTTAATTCTTGAGAAATTGTGTCGGCCTCATCCAACTCCAACAATCTAGGAGATGCCATATATAAAATTCTTTCTATTCCAGTAAAGTTTGGAAGATAATCATCTATATTTTTTATATTATCTTCTACAAAAATAAACTCACCCTTTCCATCGGTAAATTGTTTTGTAAATTGTTTACTTAATTCAAATTTTTGTTTTATAGTATCATAGTTACTATGGTCTAGTTTATCCACACAAATTACAGGATTTCTATTTGAAACAAATAGTTGTGTTAGTGGGGTTCCTAAATAACCCGCTCCTCCTATTACTAATACTTTCATTCTCTTACTAAATCTGTTGTTACACAATGAAATGAACCACCCAATGTTCTAGAGTGTCTAATCTGACAATCAAGTGTATCTATTCCGTATTTTTTTAAATCTGTTATTAATTGTTTTTGTCTATTATCTACAATTACTGTATTTTCATCTACCGATAATAAATTTACTCCAATCCACAAAGATGCTCTTATTGTTTGATGATATCCAATATCTACCATTGGTGGACACCAAATTTTATCCCAAGATTTTAAGAACTCAGGCATATTGTTTTCATTCACTCTTTCAGGATTCAATAAACATAATCCTTCTCTCAAAACTGCAATAGTTGAATCAATATGAATATATGAATACACATCTTCAATGGTATGAACTCTATATTCACTACCAAGGAAGTTTTGCAACCACTTAGCACCCTTTAAATTACCTGTATTAGATACTAAGTACAAAATATCGTTATTACATCTTAGAATGTTTGCCGCATCAAATACAGGTTCGTGGTTATTTAGAGTGATTTTAGATAAATCTTCTCTCTGATACATTGAATCTAATAATCTTGGTTTTGGAGCAGCTACCCAATTAGCACCTTGTTCCATTTTTTCTATAAAGATATCCTTGAAACAATCTGTTTCATATTGTCTAGACCTTAAAGACATT
>Ga0209425_10006246_pt1 | contig 11467 bp, 5 predicted proteins | sample COG_05_FD_184749 | JGI IMG/M metagenome (GOLD analysis project Ga0209425, IMG submission 184749) | Pelagic Microbial community sample from North Sea - COGITO 998_met_05 (SPAdes) (version 2) | ecosystem: Environmental > Aquatic > Marine > Neritic zone/Coastal water | place: Helgoland, sampling... | reverse complement strand
ACGGCGCGACGAGCAGCCCGGCGGGGACGACGTGGGCGAACGCGTCGATGGAGGCGCGGCGCGACGAGGATTCACCCGCCGCGCTCGCGTCACTCGGCGCCGAGGAGATACGGTCCGCGCGAGGCGGCATCTCGTGGCTCTCGCCGCTTCGTGTAAGCGGTTCGGGTTCAGGTTTAGCGAACGAGTCGCCGCCCGACGGGAACCGCACCGCCGATTCGGTTCCAACCGCGCTGTTCAGGGACGAGGCTTCACCGTTCGTGAACAGGGACGAATCGAAAGCTAAACCCACGGCTGTGACAGCCGTCGCCGGGACGAAGGGGGATGAGACGATTTGCACCGAAACCGGCGAACGGGAGGAGGAGAGACGCGCGGCCGCGGCGGCTCGAGTGCTCGAGGATGAGCTGACGGCGGCGGCGGCGGTGGAGGCTGCGGCGGAGGAGGCCGCGCGCGCCGCCGAGGCCAGGGCCGCCGCCGCCGAGGAGGAAGCCGCCAAGCTCGCGAAGGAGGTGGCGGACGCGCGGGCGAGGGCTCGAGCCGCGAGGGCGCGGGAGGAGGCGGAGCTTCGCGCCAAGGCTGAAGCCGAGGCGGAGGCGGCGAAAGTCGCGGCGTCGGTGCAGAGTGCGATGGACGACGAGATGCTGTGGAAGGCGCAGTTCACGCCGAGGGGCACGCCGTGCGACGAGGACATCGTCGTCTCCCAGGCGAAGAAGAGGAGCCCAAAGAAGAAGAAGGACAACAGCCCGGTGAAGAAGAAGGACAGCCCAGTGAAGAAGGACAGCAGCCCGGTGAAGAAGGATGGCAGCCCGGTGAAGAAGGACAGCCCGAAGAGGCACGGTACCCTCGCGGACGTTCGTCAGCGTCGACGCGCTCAACGGGAAGCCACCGCCGTGGACCGCGCCGTGGACCTCCACTCCAGGCTACGCGAGCTGGAGTCGCAGCTGGAGGCGAGTCGCAAGGTGAGCGCGGTGAACCTCGCGGAAAACGACGGAGCTCGCGACGAGTCTTGGCTCGACGACGATTCAAAAACTGAGAAGAAGGCGGAGGCGGTCGAAGCGGAGCCAAACGCGGTGTGCTTACCCAACGACGATCGCGACGAAACCGATAACCCTTGGCTCGCGCCGCCCTCACCCGAGTCAAACGGGGACACGGGGACACGGGGAAGCAAATGCAGCCGCATGGGCGCGATGGCGGCGGAGATGGAGCCGCTCGACTCGGACGCCGAGGTTGAAGCAACCTCATCGCTTCGCGACGTCGCGATCGAGTCGGAGGGTACGATGCGTTCAAACGGTCCGCCGTGCGTTGAAACGGCTCCCGCGGATGCCGAGCGGCGCGCACGGTTGGAACGGGAGGAGGCGCAGGAGCTCCGCCGGCTCCTGCGCAAGCAGGAGGAGAGGCGGCGGCGGCGGCGGCGGCGGTTGGAGCGCAGGGGCGAGAAGGTTGCGGATTTTCTTCCGCTCTTCGCGGTGGCGGCTGTGTTGGGCGGCGCCGGGAAGCTCATCGGCGGCGCGTTGTTCGGCAGGAAGCTCGGACGAAGGTAGACGACACGAAGCGACGATTCGCGGTGTTTATTACACGGTGACGGCTAAAAGAAGCTGAGCTCAACAACCCTCGCAGCGGCTTGGAGGTTGTTAATAGATTTGTTCCGTGACTCACATGATCGTGCATCCGCCCTCCTTGGCGGCGGCCTTCTCCTTGTTGGCAGCCTTCTTGGCGGCCATCTCGGCCTGGAACTTCTGGTAGTCCTCGGACTTCACCTCCTCCTTGTTGCCGTCGGCGAGGAACCACTTCTTCCAGGCGGTGCTCTCCTCCTCATCCGAGCCCTTGGAGTCCTTGGTGGCGCGGGGGACGATCGCGGTGGCGCGGCGGTTAGCCTTGGCGCTGGTGGGCCTGACGCCCTGCTTGGCGGGGGCGATCTTGTTGGAGGTGGCGATGGACTGCATGTTTTCGTGAGTCGGGTCTTTTCGTGCGGGTCGGGCGCGTGGGACAGTGCGGTCGGGGTCGTTATCGATCGTTGTTTGGCGGGCTATTTTAGATACGCGCGATATCCAGCTCGGCAGATTATTGGCGAATGGTTGGACCCAGTTGACCACGGTTCTTGAGTCGTCACGGAAACTGACGCGCGCCACACGAGCCAATGAAACATCGGACGTAACCGACGGAAATTGACGATAAAAGAGGCCGCGCATCTCAAGCGCCACCATCATCAGCCACCGGCGCACCGCTCCGTGCAGTCACGCGCGCGTATCGTGCGCGATGGGCGGCTGGTGCATAAAGACGCAAAAGTTCGTCGTCGTCTTGGCGACCGTCGCCGTCGCGTCGTGCGTCGTCCTCGACCTCGTTTCACACGGCGACGCGTACTTCCGCCTCGGCACGCATCGCCTCGGGCCGGGATCGGGCGAGTGGCTCGTCGAGGCACCCGAGGTGCACGACCTCCGCGCGGCGGACCTCGCGAGCGCGGCGGCACGGCACCAACGCGAGCTCACCAACCGCGACTGCCTGCTCATCGCCAAAGACGGCGTCATCGTGCACGAGTCATACCACAACGGCGCGGATGCCAACTCGCTGCACTTCGTGGACGGCGCGGGGAAGACAGCCACCGCGCTGCTCGTCGGCGCGCTCGTCAAGTCCGCGGGGCTGGACCTGGATAAGCCGCTGAAAAAGTACGGCGTCGAGGCACCGGAGCTCGCGGGGCAGATGTACGACGTGGAGTGGGACGCGACAGCCTGGTCCAAGGTCAGCACGCGCCATCTCCTGTCGCGCGTCACCGGCGCGCCCGTCACCACCCCGGGCGCGGACGCCATCCCAGGCGCCTCCTTCGACACGTCCGAGGCGACCCAGCGCCGCGTCCTCGACCAGATCATCCCCGAACTCATCGAGAAGCTCACCGGCGTCGAGGCCACGCGGTGGGCGCGAGAGCACCTCGGCGCGCCTCTCGGAGCCCCCACGCTCTTCGAACGCCGAGTGAAAGATGCAGAGTTCGGCGACGAGCGAGTCAAACTCGCAGCCGCGGGAGGACAGATGGCCACGTGCCGCGCCGCCGCGCGCGTCGGGCAGCTCATCGCCAACCGCGGCGAGTGGCTCAGAGCCGACGGCGTCGTGGAACAACTCGTGGACGGCTGGTTCATCGACCAGATGCTCGCGCCCGCGTTTCCCAAAGCAAACGCTCAGTACGGGTGCGTACCCTTAACAGTCTCCCTTTCATACTCGATTACCCAATTACCACCGCATTACTAACCATTCACGTCCCCACCATTGGTCAGGTTCCTCGCGTGGACCCACCCGGGCGCAGAGCCCAAGCTCGGTAAGAAGCACACGCAGGACTGGAGCGCGTACACCGAGGACGACACCGCCGTGATCCGCCGGCGATGCGACTGGCCCGGCGCGGAGGCCAAGTGGGAGAAACGAACGGTGGACCTCGAGGCGGGCGACGGCGCGGTGCTCGGCGCGGACGGCCCGGAGTACCCGCTCGCGATCGCCGCGGGCGAGCTCGGCAAGTTCGTCATCGCGTCACCGCACGCCAACCTCGTGGTCGTGTCCATGGGTAACACGTGGGGAGCGGACGCGAGGTGCCCGGTTGAGATTCGAACGACAGACCAGCCGGCGCCGGAGGACCTTTTTGCGGACGCTCACGTCGACCCAAAGTCCGTTCACGTCCCGGTCGATCCCTTCGCGTCTTACAAACGCGAAGATGACCACGCGATGCAGGAGGTGGCCATCGAGGCGATCGTCGCGGACGCCGCGAGGGACGCCGCCGCGGGACTATCCCTCGCGCCTCGGAAACCTCAACCGAAACTCGGCTCGAAGATCCCGGCGAATTCGCCGAAGGATCCGTACGCCTCGGGCGTTTTCAGCGGCACCGTGGACGAGGTGGCGACGGTTCGGACGCTGTGGAAGATATTGAACGCCGCGGTGACCCCCGAGGCGCACCCGTGGACCACGGGGGATCGCCGGACGATGTGGCAGACGATGCGCGGCGGCGTCGGCGCGGGGGGCGCGATGCATCGCGCGACGAAGGAGAAGGAGGCGACCGGCGCCGCGAGGAAGGCGGCGGCGGCAAGAATCGTGGCCGAAGAGGCCGCCGCCGCCGCCTCCGCCTCCGCCTCCGCCTCCGCCTCCGCCTCCGCGGGGCTCGGCAGGGCGCACACGCCGACAAAATCCCACAAGGCAAAATCCCACAAAATCGCTCGCGTCGGCAAGCACGCCCAACCGCGGGTCAAAGACGCGGTCGGGTCCCTCGGAACCCGCGCTGAGTCCAGCACCGAGTCCGGACACCACGGCTCGTGCCGGTGCTCGTGCCCCCCCGCGTCCGCGCTCGGCCAGTGCGTCGACATGCGCGGCGTCTCGGCAAAGTCTTGCGACTACGACGAAATCTCCTCGGGCGCCGATTCATTTTGCCCGTCCATGGGCATCCTCTCCGCGCTCGGTGACAAGGCGGACCGCGCAGGGCGGCTCGGCGGGTTCAACTGCATGCCCGCCGCGGACGGCTTGGCGTCGTTCCTGTGCGAGCCGGTGAACTTCGGGTCTTGCGCTTGGAGCGACTCGCCGTGCGGCGCGGAGAGCGTTTATACCGCGACTCGATCCGCGACTTCGAGTTTGGGCGGCGGCCTCTCGGGTGCCGACTTGGGTGCCGACTCGGGTGCCGATGAGAAGCTGACGCTCACGGCGCCGTCCGCGGCGTCGTACGTGGACCTCCGGGACGGCGCCGGCGACGTCGCGCCCGACCTCGGTCACGACGAGTCCGGCGCGGTTGGAGTTGGCGGTGGAGTTGGTTCCGGGGGTGACACTAACAACCCGAGCGGGTTGATCTATCAGACGAGGACGACGGTGGTGGGTGTCGCGATGCTCGGCGTGGGGATGCTGCTGGTGACCACGCGGGTGGCACGGCAACACCTGATGGACGCCGCGATGTACCTGTCCCCGTCGGTGAGCCCGACGCTTTTGGGCGTCGGCATCGATCCCACGACGCCGCTGACGCCGGCTGAGAAGGCTGGCGCCCGGTACTACGGCGGGCTGGACTGATTCATGTACATAACTACCGTATCGATCCTATTTATGACTACGTGCCTACGATGTTCTAGCTCTCTATGTTCGGCTACCGCGACGTCCCGCTCGCTGACTTGACGTTTGGGTCCTCGATCAGCGCGAGTTTCTTCCGTCCCGCTCGGATCCGGTGTTCGATGGACATGAGATCGCGCGGGTCGAGGTCGCGGTGACGCTCGAACTCAGCCCGAATGGAAGCCTCGATGCCCGCGCGCGCCTCCGGGGACTTGCCTCGAGCCGCGCGGAGCAGTGCTCGATGCAAGGACAGAGCCTGCCTCGCCAGGCCGCTCAGCCGCGGCGTCGTGCCCATCACGAATGAAGTGAAACGTGGCCAAGTTTCATATGACTGAGCTCTCGAGGCGACCAATTGTCCGCGTCGGATTGCCAGTGTGGTGTCGCGCCAGCGCCCGCATCGTCCTCGACGAAACGCCGCTTTTAAAGGCACGCATCGTCTCGGCAACGCGTACGATACCATGAGCGATGAGGGAAGGAAGGACACCTCCCACTTCGACCACACCATCAAGCTCCTTCTCGTGGGCGACAGCGGCGTCGGCAAGTCCTCGTTGCTCCTCCGCTTCTGCAACGACACCTTCGAGGAGCTCTCGCCGACGATCGGCGTGGACTTCAAGCTCAAGTACATGGACATGGCCGGCAAACGATTGAAGCTGACGGTGTGGGACACCGCGGGCCAGGAGCGGTTCAGGACCCTCACGTCAGCGTACTACCGCGGCGCGCAGGGGATCATCTTCGTCTACGACATTACCCGCCGGGAAACCTTCGACGCCCTCGCCGAGGTTTGGAGCAAAGAGGTGGACATGTACTCCACCGTGGACGATTGCGTCAAGATCGTCATCGGGAACAAGGTGGACAAGGCGAAAGGGGAGCGGGAAGAGGGATGGGTGACGCGGGAGGAAGGGGAGACGTTCGCGCGAGAGAGCGGGTCGCTCTTCCTGGAGTGCTCGGCGAAGACCAAGGTGAGCGTCCGGGAAGCTTTCGAGGAGCTCGTCAAGGGCGTGATGGAGAACCCGAGTTTGATGGAGGAGACGGCGAACAAGGACGGCGTGAAACTCGGGGCGTTCCGCGCCCAGAAAGGACCGTGCTGCTAAGAGTCTTAGTCACGTAGGAGAGACGTCGCCGTCTGGGTGGTATAAACCTAACTAACTCTGTGATACAACCGAAAGGTCCTCAACCCCTAACGAGCGAGGCTCTATTTGACACGATACACCTCTTTTAGACGGGCTTGGACAGCTCCTGCTCCATCTGCCTGATGCGGGACATGAGCGACAGGTCGAAGAAGTCCTCGCCCATCGCCACGGTGAACCCGCCGACCAACTTGGGATCCACCTTGGTCTCAACCTTGAGCTCCTCGCCCGCGCCGACGTGAGCGCCGAGCTTCGCCGTCAGATCCTTCAGCTGCTCGGGGGTGAGCGCCTGCGCGCTGGTCACCGTCGCCTTCTTCTGGCCCGCGGCCGCGAGAGTGTACTCCTCGAGCGCGTCGTAGATCTTCTGGTTCTGGTCCAGCCGGCCGTTTTCGGCGACGACGCCGAGAAACGATTTGGTTATCGGCAAAAACTTGGCGCCGTCGCAAAAGTCGCTCAGCGCCTTCATCTTCTTCGCCTTGGGCATGGTGGGATCCTCCAGGAAAACCTTGAACTTCTTGTCCGCGTTCGCCGCGTCGATCACCTGTGTGGGGGCGGCGGTGGTGGGGAGAGGAGTCAGCTGATGCACGGGTGATGAATGAAAACAGAATGAAATTGTGAAAAGTCCGATCCGTTTTTTTCCCCGGTCGGGTCCGTCTTCCCGGATACGCGCCCGGATACGCGCGACGCGGGGTTGGGTTCGCGAGTGATGACTCACCGTTTTGAACTCAGCCTGGACCGTGGCGAGGTTACCCGCCTTGCTGCCGGCGGTGTAGAGCGCGGCGGCGTAGCGCGCGGGGAGACCGAAGAGGTTCAGCGGGGGCTGTTTTGATACCGAGGGAGGGAGGCGAGATGGTCAGATGGATGCGGTCGTCCCGAAGAGCGCTCGGTGCGTCGCCGTCGACGGTTGGAATCGCGGTTTCGGCTCGGGGGTTCACTCACCGCATGCGCATCGTCTTCGGCGGCGGCCGCGGCGAAGGTGCGCTGCGTCTGTGTGGGGAACGGGGAGGCGTGAAAGGTCAGCGTCGCGCTCATCGAGACGGGAAAGAGGTAGGGTAGCGGGGAGATTAAAAAATGACCGGGGCGCGAGCCGGATGACCCGTCCCACGGGGGTTTGCGAACGCGTGAGGTCACTCACCGCAACACCGGCGGCCGGATAGGCCTGCCTGGCCGCCGGGACGACCCGGGTCCAGAGCTGGTTGGCGGTCGTTCGGAGCATGGCGCTCGCGATGATGTGCCGCAGAGACGGCGAAACCAAGGATCGAACCGGGACCTGGGGGCAAACGATCGGGAGGCCCAGTTTCAGAAGTGCGCTGCGGCGCCAATGTCCGAAAACTATACGCCATATCTCGCCATTTACACATGTTTACTGGTTTGTACATGTCCACTAATTCGTAATTCTCTAATTCGATTCTGACTGACGAGCACTCGGCGGTTACAAAATTTCAACTCCCGCGGCCTCTTCGCCCGTGCGTTTCCACAGCCATCGCGCGCGGCCCCATCGGCTCGCACGTGGTCGTATCCTGGTACATCGAGACTGGGAAACGATGGCTAGGCACACATCGCGACGTATCGCGCTCGTGCTCGCGATCCTCGCGCTCCACGCGCCGGCCGTGAGCGCCGGCGGCTTCGTTCATGCGGTCGAGTCGTGGTTCGCCCCGTCGCCGGAGGCGCCCGCGGCCTCCGGCCCGGACGCGCCCGCCGTCGAGCCCATGGCGCAGAACCTGCCTAAAACCACGGAGAAAACCATCGTGAATGACCTGCTGGACGTTACCGACGTCGCCAAGCCGCCGAAGACGCAGCCGAGCGCGCGCGACGCCAAGTCCGCCGCGGAGACGCAGGACATCATGAGGCGCATCCGCGAGACGGACGGGGAGGTCGTCTTACTCCACGGCGGCCTCGTCGACGGCGGCGACTCCGCCGCGGACACGGCCGTGCTCGCGGGCCTCGGCAGCGAGCAAGGGATGGTGTTCTGCCACCTCGCGCCGCCAACCAACGCGCGGGTCTCGCAGCTCGCGTCCCCGGGCCACGCCCTCGACGCGGGCGACGACAAGGCGTACTTCCACGGAGGATACCGCGTCTGGGACCACGGCGACGACTTCGAAGACGTCGACGAGGTGGCCGTGTTCGACGGCGTCAACTCCAAGTGGGAGTGCGCCGGCGAATCGTGCCTCCAGGCGCCCGAGGAACCCACGAAGAAGGCTGACTGGGTGGACGCGCTCGAGAAGAAACCCGCGAATGATGATCAGTCCAAGCGCCCATCCGACTCCAAGTCCGTCGGTACCAAGAAGCCCGCGTCGGCCAAGCTCGGCGTCGAGCCCGTCGGCGGTCTCACCCTCGACGATCTCTCGCGGTGGTACGACTCCCAGGATGACATCGAGGTCAAGCCCATCCCCAAGGGTGGCCTCATGCCCGCGCCCAGGCTCGGGGCTAAAGCCGAATCGGAGTCTGAGTTGTCCGGCAAGACCCTCAACGAGCTGAACGAGTGGTACGAGTCCCAGGATAACATCGACGTCTCGCGCGTGGCCAAGGATGGGTACATGCCCAAGCCGGTGAGGCAGCTCCTCGCCAAGGCTCGCGAGGACAAGGAGGAGGCCGAGTCCACCGAGAAGGAGGAATCCAAGCCCGAGGAGACGACCGCCGAGCACTCGAGCGGCGTCGGCAAGAAGGAGGAGGATACGCACCACTCCTCCTCCCACCACTCCTCTTCCCACCACTCCGAACACTCCGAGCACTCCACCCACCACTCCTCCCACCGCTCCACTCACTCCGAGAAGAAGGAGAAGAAGGAGACGAAGAAGGAGCGCGAGGAGCGCGAGGAGAAGGAACGTGAACACGCCGCCGCGATCGAGGCTGAGCTCCACCCCGTCGAGCAAGTGTACCCCGGCAAACGCGACGAGCACGTCGCTGTCATCACCCCCAAGCCGATCACTCTGGATGATAATTCCAAAAAGAAGCAAAAAGCGCTCATCGTCTTTGGCGGGCGCGACGAGAACGACGGGCGACTGGACACCATGTACGCGCTCGGACTCGAGGACAGGCGGTGGCGCGAGATCAAGTACTCGCCCCCAAAGCCCGTCGACTCTTCCCCTGAGTCCAAGAAGTCCAGCAAGAAGTCCGCGTCCGGCGAGAAGTCCGACGAGAAGACCGAGAAGTCGCAGTCCGCGCCGGAGCAAGGACCGCTCGGGCTCCCCGACGTCATCGCGCAGGCGCACGAAGACGGGAGCCTGTTTCCCCTCGCGCGCTCCGGCGCCACCGCCGTGGTCACCGACGATAACGTCATGTACCTCTTCGGCGGGTTCGTCGTGGAGGGCCGCCTCGGGTTCAACGTCGGCGAGCTGCTCGCGTTTGACCTCGAAACCCGCGAGTTCTTCTACCCGAAAGTCACCGGCGACTTACCGGTCCGCCGCAACAAGCACACGTCCGTGGTGGACGACAAGAAGCGCATGTGGGTGTGGGGCGGCAGCGTGTGGGACCACACCGGCGGGAGCTCCGCGTACGCGTCCACCGCCACGCACTACGCCGACCTCTCCGACCCGCGACACGTCAAGTGGACCAAGGTTGACACGAAGGGTTTCCCCCCGTCGCAGCGCAGGCTCCACGCCGCGGTTCACAAGAACGGCGTGATGTACATCATCGGCGGCGAGGACTACAAGAGCAAGGAGTTCCTCGGCGACGTTCACGCGCTGGACTTGAACACCTTCGCGTGGAGCCAGCCGCACGTCGCGGGCGCCGCGGGGGGCGGGCGCATCCGCGCCGCCGCCGTGGGCGTGAAGCTCGGCAATCCCTCCGGCGCGCTCGTGCGGTGCGGCGAGGGTACCCCCGTCCCGGCCATCACCGGCGAGCTCCAGCCCAAGGATGACAAGGCTGTCACCGAAGCCAAGGAGAAGCGTCCCGAGCCCAAGACTGACGCAAAGTCTGAAAAGACTGTCCAGTCCGAGGCGAAGGAGGAGCCCAAGGCGGATCACTCGAAAAAATCCGAGGCGAAGGAGGAGCCCAAGGCTGATCACTCGAAAAAGTCGCAGGCGAAGGAGGAACACGGATCCGACAAGTCGTCGTCGCCCGAGGCGTCGTCCAAGTCCGCGGACACCGGCGAGAAGGAGGTCAAGCATAAGGAGGCGGCGCTCGGCGTCGAGGGCGTGGACCACCGCGCCATCGCCGCCGGCTGGATGCCCCGCGGGAACGTCCTGGTCGAGTCGCAGACGCTGTGGAGCGTGGATCGCGACTCCGAGTCCCGCGTCCTATCCATCGCGTCGTCGCTCGCCAAGCTCAACATCCCCGGCGTGCCCAAGCCCGTCGTTCATGCCGCGCTCGGCAAGTCGCACCACAAGGACGAGAAGGACGACGAGAAGAAGGATGATGAAAAGGAGGAGGAGGAGAAGAAGGACCAAGGCCTCGACTACGGCGGCGACGACGACGGCCCCGCCGATCCTTTCGGCAACCCCGTGCGTCCGATGTCTCCCCCGACGGAGGACCCACCGGACTACGCCGAGGACGCCGGCGACGACGAGGACGAGAAGCACCACCACAAGCATCATCATAAGCACCACAAGTCCGACGACGACGACGACGACGACGAGGACACTCCGGATCCGATCATGCCCTGGGGCTTCGACGGCGAGGAGAAGAAGAAGAGCGACAAGAAGGCTGCCCTCGGCGCCGCCCCGGGTGAGGCGACCGAGACCGCGACGGACGTCCACGTCGAGACCGACGTCCACAGCGAGGCGTCTTTGGGCGCGAGGGACCCGATGGCGCTTCTCGCCGAGGCGCAGCGCGAAGCCGCCGCGGCTCGCGCCGTGAAGATGTCCGCCATCGAGGGATTGATGCGCGGATCCGGATCCGCCGGCTCCGTCAAGACCGCCGCGCTCGGCGTCGCGCCCGAGGAGGACGCCGACGCGGACATCGCCGAGACCGGCACCGAGACCGAGGTCGCGAGCGGCATCGCGTCCCTCGGCATGCGCGTCACCCCCGAGGAGAAGGCTTCCGGCGTCGGCCGCGCCAAGACGGCGCTGGGTGTCGCCGTCATCGTCGCCGCCGTCGGCGCCTTCGGCGTCGTCGCCGTCGTCGGAGCCGTGACCAGGCTCGCGGGAAGCGACCGCGGGACCGCCGCGGAACGGATCCCGCTCGTGCTGGGCCGCGCGGCGTCGGGTGGGGTGACCGTGGACGTGGACAAGTTGGTCGACGCCACGCCGCTGGCGCCCAAGTCCCCGGGTGACGCGATCGAGGAGGCGACGTGGCAAAAGCGAGCGGCTCGGCGGTGGAGGACGCACCACCTCGGGTCCGCAGGG
>Ga0209425_10006243_pt1 | contig 11469 bp, 7 predicted proteins | sample COG_05_FD_184749 | JGI IMG/M metagenome (GOLD analysis project Ga0209425, IMG submission 184749) | Pelagic Microbial community sample from North Sea - COGITO 998_met_05 (SPAdes) (version 2) | ecosystem: Environmental > Aquatic > Marine > Neritic zone/Coastal water | place: Helgoland, sampling... | reverse complement strand
CTTAAAAACACCGGAATAGGCTTCATGGAGGCGAATGCCTGAGCCTGGAAGGCTCTCTGCGCGCTCGCCATGGTCTTCGTGGTCTCAGAATGTCAGTCGCGTCGACTCAAAGCCGCGGATCACAATGCCACGAAAGTGGCGCCGCGGGGAAAAAACTGCTGATGTGGCGCCAAAGATTTTCTACCAATTTATGTGTCATCACGGAAAAACACGTGCAGAATCGCCATTTCATATGGGCAAACGTGCAGAAGAGGTCAGGCACGTGTAAAATTTGATTTTTCCGAGATTTGGGACGATTCTCCAAGATTCTTCCCTCACGTGTCAGTTTCCATGTGCTTTTCTCGGCTGCTCCCGTCTGCCAACAATCATTCAGTGTCGGTAGCGCCCCGTGGTCACAGCAGGCGCCGCGGCGGTCCGTGGCCAGGGTTTGGACCCCAGGCGCCGACTGGCACGCGATGGTCGACGCCGGGATCCTCCGCGCGGGTTTCGTGCTCGGCACGTTCATGCTGTTGGACCTCAGCAAGTACTGGATCGGACAGCTGTTCGGCACCCACGCGGTGTGGAGCCTAACGCAGGATGTGCGGGCGCTGCGTCACCACGTGAACGACGCCGCCATCACCCCTCGGTCTCACGCGCACAGGCCCCGCGCGCGCGAGCGGTTACTCCGCGACAAGGAGCGGCAGCTGCTGGAGCTCACCACGCCGAGCACCCGCCGGGCGCTCTTCTACAGCCATTACCTCAGCGTCCTCAAGGGCATCTGCGGAATGACCATCGGGCTGACGTATTGGGGCGAGCCGCTGTTCAGCGTGCAGCGGGCGAGCGTGTGGCCGTGTGGGCGGTGGCTCGCGGTGCCGCACGGTCACGAGTGGGAGGCGGGAGCCGTGGGCGTGGCGCCGTGGCTGGTGCTATCGGCCGCCGCGAGCGTGGCGATGTGCGACGGGCTGGTCGGGCCGGCGATGAACTTTTGTCTCTCTCGAGCTGGGTGGCTGGACAACTTCGTGCTCGCGGGGAGGTCACCGAGGGCATCGCACGCGAACGAGGACACGGGCGAGGACGTCTTCGGTGGTGGCAAGAAGACCCGGTGACGCGGGGTCACTGCATGATGATGGCGTGCTAACTTGTTGTACACCGCTAAGGCTCAAACGCTAAAAGAATGAACTCGTCAATGGCTCGACACGAGCTCCTCCAAAGCGACGAACAGCTCCATCTCCCGTACCTCATCCCTCTCCCGCGGCTGCGACGTCGTCGGGGACACTAAACCCTGTCGGCTACTCGGCGTGAGTACGGGCCCGCACGATGACGACGGCGTCGCCGCTCTCAGAATCGCAAGCGACGACCCGCTCGTGGCTCTAATGAGTGACTTGTCCCCGAGCGGCGTCCTCTTCGTCGCTGAATCATTAGAAGACCAATCAGTCCCCTTCCGTTCGCTTAAAGGTAACCGCGGTAGCGAGTCAGTACCGGGTAAGCCGTGTGTGTCGCGGTTAACCACGAACGGTGGGAGCGACGCGAGCGCCGCGGCGATCGGCGAAACCGTCGGCACTTCGTCGTCGTCGTTCTCCGGAAATTGATTCGACGAGGCGGTTCTCGAACGCAATCCGTCGTAGAGCCTGAACCCAACAGGCGTCTTGTTCCCCCTCATAGGAGTAACCCCCGCGTTCTCCTTGTCACCGTCGGAGTCCGAGTCGGAGTAGACTTCGTGGTTGGGCGGGTTCGGTGAGAGGTATTTGGCGCCGACTTGATGCCCCCGGTGACGCATCGGTTTGTTACTTTGCGTCGACATGGGCTTCTTGGACGTGGACGCGTCGATACCGCCGAGGGTCCTGCGGCCGATCCCTCCGCCGCTGGCGAGGGACGCCATCGCCACGTGCGTCCCGCGCGGGGTTTGGAATCCACCGCGCGGGGTTTGTTGAACGGCGCCAGGCGTCGTCGTCGTCCGCCCTGAGATTCGTTCGTCCGTTTCTCCATCGTTCGCTCGATCGTCGGTACGGGCCCCCCGAGGGGTGGTCGCCGCGCCCCCGAAGATGAGCGGTGGTGACCCGCCCTGTGGAGACAACGCGACGATCGCCCTGTGGTCGAACGGCCTGACCGGCGATACGTCCTCAGCGTCATCAGCGTCGTCGTCGTCTTCGCGTCGCGGCGCCGTCTCGCCCATCAAATCTCTCGTGGGCGACACTCGGTTGGAGGGTGTGCCCATCTTTCGCCAGTTTGCGCTCCATCGCGCCACCTTACGGTGCCACGCCTTGGACGTCGCGCGGCTCACGCGCACGTACACTAGGCGCACGAGCGTCCCGTGCGCTCGCATCCGCCCCAGGCACCCGGATGATGACGCGCTCGCATCCTTCGCGACGGCTCGATCGACGGCACTTTCCTTTCCTTTTCCCCCCGGAGATGCCGACACCGGGAGTTTCACGCGTTTCTTCCCTCCGCGGACGAGCCACGCGGTCCATCCCCCGCGCCGCCGCGTGTGTCCGCCCTCCTCATCCCGCGTAGGGGACGGCGGATCGGACGAACCAGCCTCCGCCTCCACGGCCATCGCGCCGCTCACGACTGAGACGCGCCTCCGACGGGGACCTCATCATGTCAGTCAACGGAAAAGTAAAGTTGGGCTCGTGATTTTTTAACAAAAAATACAAGATCTGAAGATGTGGTGTCGTTGGCGGGCACTTCGGTTGGCGCGGAGATGTTGACGACGGTTTGGAGGCCGCGCGTCAGGATAGCCGTTCCGGGTGTCGGCCATGCAGAGAAGACGGATACATCGAAAGAGGAGTCGACCAAGAAGGGCACGAAGCGGAAGATAGCCCCGAAGCACCACGGGCCGTGCGAGCACGGGGTGAAGTACCGCTCGAAGTGCAAGGTGTGCAGTAGGTGTCCGCACGGTCGTCAGCGCTCTATATGCAAGGAGTGCGGTGGGTCTGGAATCTGCGAGCACGGTCGTCGGCGTCATATATGCAAGGAGTGCGGTGGGTCTGGAATCTGCGAGCACGGTCGTCAGCGCACTCAGTGCAAGGAGTGCGGTGGGGGATCAATCTGCGAGCACGGTCGTCTGCGCTCTCAGTGCAAGGAGTGCGGCGGGAAGGGAATCTGCGAGCACGGTCGTGTACGCTCTACATGCAAGGAGTGCGGTGGGTCACAGATATGCGAGCACGGTCGTGTGCGCTCTACATGCAAGGAGTGCGGTGGGGGCTCAATCTGCGAGCACGGTCGGCGGCGCTATGGATGCAAGGAGTGTTCTTGATTGACGCGAAGGTCTACTACTTATCGTCAACCACGGTCGCCGGCCTCCACACCTGGTTACCCCCGTCCATCAGCGCCACACCCTTGGCGCCGAACTCATCCCGAATCCGATCGCTCTCGGCGAAGTCCTTCGCAGCCCTGGCCTCCGCCCGCGCCGCCACGGCTGCGTCCACGTCATCCCGCGTCAAACCCGCGCGTCGCAGCGTCAATTCCCTTAGCTCCTCCAGCAGACCCTCACCGCCCTCGCGTGGCAGTCCCACGGACTCCAGCGTCGTCTCCACCGCGGCGATCAAATCACGCAACGCCACGGACCGACCCACCGCTTTCTTGCCCTTCTTCGTGGATACCAAGTCGTTGAGAGTCTTGAGCGGCGCGGAGAGCGACGCGATCGCGAGCGGAGTGTTGAGGTCATCCGCGAGCGCCGAATCCACCGCCGCGTTCGTCTCCGCCGCGAGATCGATGCCCTCGGCGGCGATACCCGTCGGGGGCTTGGGCTTGGGCTTGGTCTTGGTCTCGCCCGCGGTCTCCGCGTCCTTGGCTTGCGCGTCGACGAGCGCGTCCTTGGATTCGACCAAGGTTTGGTAGAGGTAGTAGAGCCTATCCGAGGCTTCTTCCAGCGCGCGTTGGGTGTAGTTGATCGGGGCTCTGTAGTGCGTGCCGAGGAGCATCCACCGGAGCGCGGTGGGGTGGTATCGCTCCGTCACCTCGCGGATGGTGAAGAAGTTGCCGAGGCTCTTTGACATCTTCTCCGAGTCAACCTTGACGAACCCGTTGTGCACCCAGTACCTCACGAACGGCTCCTCGGGCCCCTCGTTTGTTTTTCCACCACCGAGACCGAGTTCACCCTCCGTACAGCACCTGCACGACGCCGTGCTCTGCGCCAGCTCGTTCTCGTGGTGCGGGAACACCAGGTCCTGCCCGCCGCCGTGAATATCGATGCTCCGGCCGAGGATACTCTCGATCATCGCGCTGCACTCGATGTGCCACCCCGGGCGTCCGGCTCCCCACGGCGAGTCCCACGTCGGTTCCCCAGGCTTGGCCGCCTTCCACAGCGCAAAGTCCGCGGGGTTCTTCTTACGCGTGTCCACCGCGACGCGTTCACCCGCGCGGTTATCCTCCAACTTCCGTCCGCTCAACGATCCGTACTCGGGAAGCGAATCAACGCTAAAGTACACGTCTCCATCCGCGGAATAAGCGTACCCTTTCTCAATCAATCGCTCGCACAGCGCCGTGATGTCACCGATGTGATCCGTCGCCCTCGGTTCCATCGTCGGACGCACGCACCCCAGCGCGTCGATGTCTTCGTGGAACGCGTCGATGAACCGGTCCACCAGGGCGTCGCATGTCTCTCCGTTTTCGGCGGCTCGTTTGATGATCTTGTCGTCGACGTCCGTGAAGTTGCGGCAGTACGTCACGTCGTAGCCCATGCGCGTGAGCTGGCGGTAGAGGACGTCGAAGGCGACGTAGACCCGGGCGTGGCCGATGTGCGAGTAGTCGTAGACGGTGACGCCGCACACGTACATGCTCACCTTGTTTTGTTCGGCGTCGCGCGGGACGAATGGTTCTTTCTTGCGTTTCATGGTGTTGTGGAGCATGAGCGTCTGGCCGTTTGGCGCGGTCGGGAGGGTATCGGCGTCGGCGTTGGCGGGCGACGCGACCGCGCCGGATGCCGTGAACCTGCGCTGAACGCCGCCGAGTCGAATCGGCCTGCGTCGTGGGTTTGGGAGCGGGTCGGTCAGAGATGGTGACGGGACGAGAGCGGGGTTTAGGGTATACATAAAGCGCCGTCGCGTTATCCGGTTCCGCACCTCGAGTTTGCATCCGCGTCCCGCGCCCCGGAGGCGACGGCGGCCGGGGTGAGCATGCGCGTGAGTCGCGTGGCCGTCGCGGGAGCTCGAAGCGGCGCGCATCGTACCCTGCTCGACAGCCTCGGCGCGCACGTCGGGGTGGCGTGTCGGTGATGATGCGAGGCTGTGCGGGCGAGCCTCTGCATGCCGCGCGCGCCGCTCGCGAGGATGGAGGTACACAAGGACATGGCGACCCTGGATCGAACGCTCGGTGGTGGTGCCGAGGCAGACCGCGATCCGACGACTCGACTTCGGTCCCCAAGACGCGGGCCGTTGTGTCGCGACAGTCGCGGTTGATGCGAGTCGAGGCGACGATGGCAGGTGTCCGTCCGAGCAGAGGTCGGTTGCACCGCCGCCGCTGAAAAATCGCAGCCGCCGACGAGCGACGGCGATGCACACACACGTGAGGCGCGCGCCCCGGGGTGGACACGGCCGCCATGGCGAAGAAAAAAGGAGGCCCCAAGACGGGCAAGAAGTCCAAGCATCGCTTCTCCTTCAAGGAGAAGGCGGCGGCGCCGGAGAAGCCCTCGCCTTTCGCCATCCGCAGCGGCAAGCTCAAGTTCGACATCCTCGGACGCAAGGTGAAAGGCGACAAGGGCAACGTGGTGAAGGCGCGAGAGGCTGGTCACACGAAGCGTAAGAACACGCTGCTCAAGGAGTACGAAGCCTCCGGCAAGTCCAACGCCTTCATCGACCGACGTTTCGGCGAGGATGACGCGTCCATGACCCCGGAGGAGCGCGCGATCGGCCGTCTCGCGCGAACCCGGCTCCGGCAGATCAAGCGAGGCAGCGGATACAACCTCAACGACGGAAGCGACGACGACGGCCCGGACTACTACGACGACGAAGGGCCCATCACGCTGACGCACGGCGGTAAACCCATCGACGAGCGCGAGGAAGAGCGCAGGTCCGCGCACGCCATCGCGCGAGGCAGGTCGTTGAGACGAAACGACGACGACTCGGACGACGACATGAACATGGACGCCGCCACCACCGGAGCGCTTCACTTTGGCGGCGGCGACGACGACGACGCGTTCGAGCCCACGCTCAAGCGCGGGGACCACGAGGCACCGGCAGAGGCGGACGGCGACACCAACGACGCGGACGACGAGCGACGCAAGACCAAGAAGGAGGTCATGGACGAGCTCATCGACAAGAGCAAGTACCACAAGGCGGAGCGAGCTAAGCAACGGGAGCGAGACGAGGACTTACTGGACAAGCTCGACGACGAGTTTAAGGAAATATCGGGCGCCGGGTTGTTCCGCGCGGCGCTCTCCAAGGGTGTCGGGCACCTCAAACCGGACGGATGGGAGAGGGGTAAGAAGAACGGCGCCAAGGACGCAGCAAAGGACGCCAAGGGAACTTCATCCGTCTTGGAAAAGAAGATGACGGCTTCGGCGAAAGAGGCACTCGCGCTCGCCGCGGTGGCCACCGACGCACGAGGCGGCGCCATCAAGGATGACTACGACAGGCTCACCAGGGAGCTCGTGCTCGAGTCCAGGGGTCAGGCGACGGACAGGATGCGGACGAACGAGGAGGTTGACGCGGCGGAGGCGGCGGCGTTGGAAACGGCGGAGCGGGCTCGGTTGAAGCGAATGAACGCGGTGGACTCCGACGACGACGGCATCTCCGACGATGACATGGGTCCGTCCAGCGGGGGATACGCCGCGCGCCGCGCCAAGGCGAAGAGGCAGGCTGAACGCGCCGCCAAGAAGGGCGGGTTGGACGGCGACGAGCCCAAAGAAAAAAAGAAAAAAACGCGCGAGGACGGCCGCGACGGCGGCGACGACCTCGACGGTAACTTTGACCTCTCCGGGTCCGATGAAGACGCGTCCGGGGATGAAGACGGGGAGGAGGAGGCGTCCGAGGAGTCCGAGTCCGACGACGGTGAGATGGCGTTGGACGATAAGAAGCAGATGACGAAGGCGTTCAAGAAGGAGGCTAACAAGATGGCCGCCGAGCTCGACGCGGGCAAGAAGCGCCTGCGGAAGCTGGGCATCCTGGAGGATGGCGGCGACGTGGAGGATTCCGACGACGACGACGAGGATGGTGATGATGAGGAGGATGAAGCCGACGACTCCGACGACGACGACGAAGGTGACGATTCGGATTCCGGGGATGAGGATGAGTACCTCCAGATGGAGCGAATGCGCAAGGAGCTGGAGAAGCGCGGGGTGGACACCAAGCAATTCCTGGAAGGCGCCATGCGCGGTGAGGGCGACGATGACGACGATGATGACGAGGACGAGGATGATGACGAAGAGGAAGAAACCGAGGGTGAAGAGGATGGGGCCCCAACGGAGGCTGGTGAAGAGAAGGAGCTCTCGGACAATTCCGACGCGGAGCTCTCGGACGACTCCGACTCTGAGTCGTGGCCGTCGGACTCTGAGACGGACGGCGGTCCCGAGGCGGAGCCGAAGCAGGCGAAGGCGGCGAAACCACCGCCGCCGCCGCCGCCCGCGTCGGTCGAGCTCCCGTTCACGTTCCCCATGCCCGAGACACCCGAGGCGCTCGAGAAGATCGTCGGTCACCTCTCCGCCGACGATACCACCACGGCGCTCGAGCGCATCCGAAAGTGCCACGCCCCGACGCTCAAGGAGGACAACCGCAAAAAGATGCAGGGCTTCCTCGGGCTGCTCCTGCAACGGTTCGAGACGCTCGCCGGCATGTCGCCGCTCCCGGTGGACCACCTCGACGTCATCGCGGTGAACATCGCGGCGGTTGCCAACATCGTGCCTTTCTTCGCGGTGACTTCGGCGCGAGCCCGGCTTGAGAAGATGTCGCGGCGTCTGACTCAACGTCTCCGCGACGGCGAGACCGGTTGGCCCCCCGCGCGCACCATCTTACTCATCTCCCTCTTCGCCGACGTGTTCCCGGTAACGGACAAGCAGCACCCGGTGTCGACGCCCGCGGCGCTTTACCTCGGCAACGTGCTGGCGCACTGCGCGGTGCGATGCGCCCGGGAGGCGGTGTCGGCGGTTGTGACGTCGACACTCGCGGCGAGGTACTCGGCACCCGCGGGACGGGTATTCCCCGAGGCGATCACGCTGCTCGCGGGGTTAGTGCACGCGTCCGCGGGTGGCGGTGACGACTGGGCAGTTGGCTTGCCCGCGCACGCTCGAGAGCAGATTGGAGGCCCGTGGCTCGCCCCCGACCTCAACCGCTTCGAGGTCAACAAAAAGAAAAAGGCGGCGATATCGAACGGCGACGCGGACGCGGATGCCATCGCACCAGTGTCCCTCGCGTCGATGCTCGTCCTCGAGACGGAACCTAGTGTCGCGGACCGCGACGCCGCGCTTCTCATCGCGGTGTCCACGCTGAGGGTTCTGTCCGCTCCCGCTTTGGCCACCGCGGCGGCGAAGGAAGTTCTCGCCCCCGCGGCGGCCGCGGTGAACAGGCTGGCCCTCGCGCTCTCCGGCGGACCGGGCGAATCGGCGAACGAACCGGGTAAGGGTAAGAAGCGTGCGCCGCCGCCGCCGCCTCCCGCGCTGGTCGGCCATCTCGCGTCCGTCGCGGAGGTTTGCGTTGCGATGGACCGGGAGATGAGGGAAGCGTTGGCGGGTCGATTGATGGTTCCGCTGCGTCTGCGCGAGAAGAAGGTGGAGGCGATCAAGACGTACAACCCGATGTTCGAGGAGCAGGGGTACTCGAAGGGACGGGACTACGACCCGAACAGGGAGCGCGCGGAGAAACGGAAGCTGCGTCGGGAGGTCAAGAAGGAGAAGAGGGGAGCCGTGCGGGAGCTGCGAAAGGACAACCGGTTCTTGGCGGAAACCGTCGCGAGGGAGAGGGAGGCGGCGGCGGACGAGCGCGGCGAGCGGCAGCGCGAGACGCTGTCGTTCCTGGAGAAGATGGAGAGCGACTTGAAGAGCGGCGGCCAGGGCGGTATGATTGTGAAAAACCAGCGAAGGGTCAACGGTCCACCCAAGCGGGACCGCAAGAAGCGATGACGAGGCGCGATAGACTTTTTAAAAGTTTTCTTCACAAATTTGGAGATCGTCTCAGAACGGCACCATGGTCCTCGCGATGTCCACCAGCGGCTTTGGCAACAGCCTCGGCAACGCCGGAAGCTTCAGCGCCGTCTCCCCCTTACGCACGAACGCCACGATATCCTCCAGCAGCGCGTCGTGCCCGCCCAGTATCGGGTCCGTCACGAAAGGATCCGTGTGCGTCTTCCCCGGGTAATACTTTTCGCTAACCGATTCCACCCCAGCCGCTCTCAGCGCCTTGGCGAATTTGGCGCTCTCGCTCGGCGGCGCCGACGTGTCCGCGCTTCCGTGGCACAACAACACGGGCGGCTGCCTCGCGACGAGCCCTGGCACGCCCGCCTGGTCCCGTAGGATGGCGCACGGCGACGCGCGCGGCAGCGCCTCCTCCGCGCGCGCGCCCGAGTACCCCGCCTCCATGATGGAGTGAAACACTTCCTTGTGCAACCCGCGTCGGTGAAAGTGGTTCACTAACCCTTGGTCGTCCGGGTTGTACACGCCGGAGACGCCGACGAAGCCCGCGAGGGATGAGGGCGACCACGCGGACGCCAGGCCGTAGCCGCTGAGCTCCCACTCCGCCTGCCGAAGGATGGCGGTGGCGCTGAGGTGCGCCCCCGCGCTCTGGCCGACGACGACGACGCGATTTGGATCGCCGCCCAGCGCCACCGCTCGCTTCACCACCCACCCGATGCCGCAGCCGACGTCCTGGATCATCTCCCCGACGGTACCTTGCGGAAAGTTGCGGTAGTCCAGGGACGCGACGATGAACCCCTGCTTCATGAGCGATCGCGCGAGCAACGCGCCCCACGCCTTGTACCCGATGATCCACATGCCGCCCGTCACGAACACGATGACCGGCCTGCCGCCGTTTGCATTTGATTGACCCGACTGACCCGATTGACCCGCTGCCCCCGCTCCGTTCGTGCCGTGTAGGAGCCGTTCGGTGGCTGGATCCCTTCCCGCGTGTCCATTGGGCGCTGCTGGGTGTGCGTCAGCCTCCGCGTCCGCCGCGCGCACCGCCGCCTCGGTCTTTTCCTCGTCAAACTCGCACCCGCTCGGGAGGTAAAGGTCCAGTCTGTTTCTCGGCGCCGACCCGTACTGCACGTTCCGTTTGACCCGGACGTCGGTGTAGTAGAACCAGGCTATCCTGAAGAACGCCGGGGAGAGGAACGCGGCGAATCCGCACAGGCCGAAGAACTTGACCAGCCAGTTGAACCTGGAGTTGACGGGGTGGATGATGTGACGGGACGGGTGCGAGCGGTCAGATCTCGTTATGCGCGCGTGATTTAATACCTAACACCGTCGCCGGCGCGCGCGCGGACGTGGGAGTGACGGGCGGGGAGACGTACCTGATGTGATACAGAAGTCTCATCGTGAGCCTACGAGGGAAGGGATGGTGCCGTGGTTAGCGAGGGATGACATCGCATTCGCGCGTACGGGGCATTTCGACGACGCAGCGGCAACCGCCACCGCGTGGTCAGCGGGGGATGCACGAGTCTCGAGGCTCGGACGGGGTGACTCACCATATGGGCACCCCGATGATCTCCCAGATCTTCCGAAGGGGCGTGTACCACCTCAGCTGCGACCGTGCGCCCATCGTCGGTCGGGAGATCTCTCCCGCTCCCCCTCGACGTACGCGCGCGCGCTTCGATGTGGCCGGCGTTAACTTTGAAAAGGGTTCCAACTCGACTCGTGCGGGAGACGGGACGGGCAGAGATGATATGATGATGCGACGGTGCTTTTCGGGCCTCGAGTGACAAGGAGCCTCATGACCCGAGGGATCAGGGAAGCGCGGCGACGACACACGGGGCTACGTAAGACGCATCACGTACATTCGCGAGGAACGGCGGCGGGACGGCCGTCTGTCTACGACGGGCGCGAAGTAAGGTAAGTCTCCAAATGGTTTCTCTCAAGTGACACTCGTTAATTCATCATCAATTAATTCAGCAACTGCACCGCGGCGATTGAGGGCATCTTCTCCCGGAGCTTCTGCGTCACCGCCACGCGCACGGTCATGACTGACGCGGCGGGCCCGGTCAGCCGGACCTTCACGATGGGATCCTCTATGTCCACCAGCTCGAGCTCCCCACCCCCGGTCCCCGCGAGGTACGGCCGAATTTCATCCAAAGTAGCCTCGACGTTTTCCTCCGTGAGGTCTAAACCACCGAGTTCGTCCTGGATCTGCTCAACCTCCATGATCTCCGGGATCTTCTCCATCAGCCGTTTCTCGATGCCCATGCGCATGGTGACGGTGGACGACGGGCAGCTGCCGCACGCGCCGTTGAGCTTGAGCTTCACCACCAGCCCATCGATCTCGACGAGCTCCACGTCGCCCCCGTCCGCGATGAGATACGGGCGCACTTCATCCAGGACCTTCTCCACGTTGTCGGCGGTGAGCTCGA
>Ga0209425_10006241_pt1 | contig 11470 bp, 9 predicted proteins | sample COG_05_FD_184749 | JGI IMG/M metagenome (GOLD analysis project Ga0209425, IMG submission 184749) | Pelagic Microbial community sample from North Sea - COGITO 998_met_05 (SPAdes) (version 2) | ecosystem: Environmental > Aquatic > Marine > Neritic zone/Coastal water | place: Helgoland, sampling... | reverse complement strand
AGGAATGGGAGTTGGTCTTGACATTAAGCGTGTCTCTGAAAGCGATACAGATATTCAAACAACAATAAACACATTATAAAACAATAAAAATGGCACAACAAGTTTTAACACTCAAACAAATTGGAACTAGCAATGATATTCTTATCGGAGAAGATGAGATAGTATCTTACGTACAAAAGGTTGCTCCAAAGGCAACAGGAACGCAAGATTCAGTTGTTGCAAGTGAATTAAATGACTCTACAGCAACCTTCATTACTGCAAAGGTGTCTGCTGGAGATGTTGTAACAGACACAACAGGATTTATTTCTGCAAGGGTTGTATCTGTAGATTCAGAAACAGCATTAACTTTAGATGCTGATATCTTTACTGCTTCTGAAGCTTACGAGGTAGGAGCTTCATATGATTTAGAGTATGATGGAGATGCAGTTGCAGCGTTCTTAAAAGCTGGAGATGCATTAGTTAGTGTAGCAGATAGTGCTACCAATGCATTCGTTACAGGTGATGGTATATATGTCAACGCTAACAGAGTTATTTCTGTTGTGTCTGATGGCTCTGGAGCTATTATCAACTACAGATCTGAGGATGTTCAGCCAAGACCTATTTCAACTACTGACTCAGCAGCTACTGTTATTGCAGCTATAAACGCTATACCTTAAGACTAGTCCTTATCTGGTTAAATTTGGTTTATTAAAAATCTCCTCCTATCTTTGGGGGAGATTTTTTAATATAATATAATGGAACGACCAAAGATTAAGGACAAGGCTGTATTAGCCTATGTTAATTATTTAGAGGGTCAGCTAGACAACTTTAAGACTGACTCCACACTTGCTAGAATATATTTAGGGGTAAAGAAACAAGCTGATGACATGGCTACGCTATTGTCTTCTGATATAGAGGTGGAGATGCCCGATGGTAGTATTGAATCAAAACCAATACTAGACTTTCAGTCTTTGTCATCTAAAGATGATAAGTTTTTTGATAGGTATAATAATATACTTAAGATATGGAGACCTATGTCTAAGGACTTAAAAGAAGCGGAGTCAGAAATTAATCCAGAGGTTCTTAAAAAAGAAGAGAAGAAACTAATTCAAGGGTCTGCTGTTGAGAGGTACTTAAAGAGACAACGTGAAGACAGTTAAGTTTAACCACGAAAGAAATGTCTTTGGTATCCCTGTTAAGCTACCAAAACCGCCTCCATCGAATGAGATTGATGGTTATAATTTAAAAAAAAAAGACCAAAGGTTTACTCCACCAACAATACCTAAAAACTTTGACTTAAATGACCCATCTGATGATGACTATAAATTTATAGATAGGGAGTGGGAGAGGAGAGAGAATGGGTATTGGTTTTACAACAACGGGAACGTAGAATATATTACTGGACTACATTACTTTTATCTATCCTATTGGAACATCCCTGTAACTATTAGGGGAAGAAAGAAGTTAGGTCTTCCTTCTTGGGTTGATTCAGACAGAGATTATTTCTACCTATGGAACCAATGCTGTGTTGATCCTAATTGTTTTGGTTTAATCTACGTCACTAATCGTAGAGATGGAAAGACACACAGAGCCAACTGCACCTTATATGAGGGGGCATCTAAAACAGAAGAGGCAGAGGTGGGCATACAATCTAAGACCAACTCTGATGCAAAGGCTGTGTTTAATAAGTTAGTTAAGTCATGGCAATCTATGCACCAGATGTGGAAGCCTGTAGATACAGGAGACAGTAAGCCATCGACAAAGTTAGAGTTTAATGAACCTGCCAAAAGAAATACAAAAAACCAAAAGAAAACATACGGAGAAGTTCTTAGGTCTGAGATAACTTACCAAAACGTTAAGGATGAGGCATATGATGGGTATGGTCTATTCCTTTACTTAATGGATGAGTACGGAAAGACAGTTGATGGAAATGTTTATAACAGGTGGAACATTGTCAAGGAGTGTTTTTCTGATGGATCTACAATTACAGGTAAGGCTATCTTAACAACGACAGTAGAAGAGTTAGAGAGGAAGGGAGGAATAAATGCATTAAAGATATGGCAGGAATCAGACTACTATGATAAAGGCATAATAGGGAGGACTAAGTCAGGATTGTATAGGGCATTTAAACCTGCTTCGTATGGTCTTAGGGGTGTAGATGAAAAAGGAGTTTCCTTTATTGATGAGTACGGATACTCTGACGAAAAAAGAACAAGGGAATATCATTTAAAAGTTAGAAGCACGTTGTCGGGGGAAGCACTATCATCATACAAGAGGAAGTACCCGTTAGACGAGGAGGAAGCGTTTATGATGGATGCGAAAGATTCTCCATTTGATTTAAATAGAGTTCAAGAACAAATAAGCTTCAACAACCACAACGATGTACATTCTGTTCGTGGGAACTTCGCTTGGGCGAATGGAGAGAAAGACACATCAGTACTATGGCATCCAGACCCCAACGGAAGATGGTTAATTAATTGGCATCCAAAGGCAGAACACAGAAACAAGTGGACAACAGTTAACGGATATAAAAAACCAACAGGCACAAGTGTTGTGTCGGGAGTTGACCCCTTTGACCACAAGACAACAACAGACAGCAGAAAATCTAACGCTGCTTGTTATGGTCTTAAGAAGTTTGACCCAATGAATCCCGGAGGTTCCAATTGCTTTGTCTCTGAGTATATAAACAGACCATCTACTCCTGAGATGTTTTACGAGGATATATTAATGCAGAATGTTTATTTTTCTTCTGAGGTGTTGATAGAAAATAATAAACCTGGAATATTAAACTATTTTAGGATGAGAGGATACTACGGGTATTTAATGATGCGACCTGAGTCTACTCAGACTAAGTTTTCAAAAAAATCATTAGAGCCAGGAATCCCAATGTCTGGGGAGGCTGCGAGAGATGCCTTGGTTAACGGCTTGGTCACATATATATATGACAACGTAGGTTACAATAAAGATACAGACACATATGGTACTTGCCCATTTAATGAGTTGTTAACCGATTGGATAAGGTTTGATGTAAATAAATGGACAGACTATGATTCCACTGTCGCTAGTGGGTTGGCTATATTGGCATCCCTAAAACCTGTGGTTGAGACAATAACATTTAACGTCACACAGTTCCATAAGAAATTTAACAACAACGGGGGGCAAAGTAGAATTATTAATTAATAAGTTAACACCTATCTATATAATTATTATTTTTGTGAATAAATAGTTTTTGCTAAATGGCAAGTAATCAAGAGATGCGTAAAGATTTAAACGAGGGATATCCATCTCCGTTTAAGACTCAACAAGAGAAGGCTAGTAAGAAATACGGACTACAGTATTTCAGGGCTATGTATAATGAGTACGACACAAGTAGCCAAATAAGTTCTAACGAGTCACAGCAACAAAGATACATTTTAAATAGAAAGTACGCTGAAGGATTACAGGGAATTGACAAGTACAAAGATTTACTTAAGGTTAACGGAGATGACTCTTATTTAAATTTAGATTGGTCAGTTATTTCAGTAATACCAAAGTTTAAGGAAGTTGTTGTTAATGGCTTCTTGAATCAAGAGTTTAAGATTCAGTGTAACGCTATTGATCCAATTTCTATATCATCTCTAGATAAGGAATACAAGAAGCACCTATTCCATTTAGATATAAAGGCTATGTCTAAAGAGGTTGAGAATGTGACAGGAGTTCCGTTAATACCAAAGAAAGAAAAAGTATTTGAGTCAGAGGAAGAGGTAAACCTTCATATGCAAATGAACTTTAAGCAGAGTGTAGAGATTGCAATGGAAGAGGCTTTAGATTTTACTTTGTATAGCAACGATTGGGATGAGATCAAGAAAAAAGTAATCACCGACTTGGTCACCTTAAAGAAGGCAGGAACAAGAACATACAGAGACTCAAACAACAACATCAGACTTAGAGATGTTGACCCTGTTTTTTTAATAACATCATATACATCTAACGATGATGGATACAAAAAGTTACGACACGCAGGAGAAATAATAGAGATGACTCTATCTGAATTAAGAGAGTCAGCAGGAACTGCGTTTACTGAAGAAGAGTACTGGAAGATTGCTAAGTCTCAAGCAGGTAGAAACGGAAACAGAAAGTGGGCTTATGGAAGGACTTACTACAGCAACTCATTTGGTGGTTCTAACGACAGGGGGTATGATGATTATATGATCCAAATAATGGATGCTGAATTCTTTTCGGTTAATAGATACCTATACGAGAAGAAGTCTAACAACTATGGTGGTTATTATTTCCAGAGAAAAGAAGATGGTTACAAAGCTCCTAAAAAGTCTAAGCAAAAAAGAGAGTTAGTAGAGAAAAACATTAAGGTTGTCTATAAAGGTATGTGGATTGTAGACAGCGAATATCTTTTTGATTATGGCTTAAAGGAGGACATGATTCGTGAGAAGATTAACGGACAGTATTCTACCGACACATCATTGTCATTCCATGTATACGCTCCTAATGAGTATGAGATGGAGAACAAGTCTTTAGTTGAGAAGATGATTCCATTTGCCGACCAGATGCAAATTTGTCATTTAAAGATGCAGCAGTTGGTTGCCAAGGCAGTTCCTAAAGGAATGGCTGTAGATATTTCGGGGTTATCTAACGCACTAAAAGGAATGGGAGATGGATGGGAGCCATTAGATATGCAGAATATGTTCCAACAACTTGGTACTTATTACTACTCTTCCGTTAGGGATGATGGAACTCCTATGGGGATGCCTCCTATTCAAGAGTTAGAAAATGGTATAGGTGGAGACCTGGAACGCTTGGTCGGACTATACAACCACTACCTACAAGAGATAAGAAACGTAACGGGATTAAATGAGACTAGAGATGCATCTGCTCCATCGAAAGATTCTTTAGTTGGTGTAGAGAAGATGAGATTAGCTGCATCTAACAACTCAACAAGATCTATTAATTTAGCTTACCTTAAGTTGATGGAGATGACATCAAAGGATTTAGTGTTGATGATTCAAGACAACATTGAGGAGGGAATAACTATTGAAGGTTATTATAATGTAATCGGAGAGCAAAAAGTAAAGTCTATTAGTTTATTAGATGGAACTATCCCTGAGTCTGAGTTTGGAATTAAAATACAAGCTCTTCCAGATGAGGAAGAAAAAATGGTGATGGAGCAAAACATACAAACTTCATTGTCGAATGATACATTAAGACTAGAGGATGCCATTGCTGTAAGAAGGGTGTCAAAGTCTAATGTAAAATTAGCAGAACAGATGCTAATACTAAGACGTAAAAAATACCAAGAAGAGAAACAGCAAGAGTCTATGGCTGCATCTCAAGCTAACGCAGAACAACAAGCGATGGCTTCTCAGTCAGCAGCACAATCAGAGATGGCTGTTAAACAAGCTGAAGCACAAGCTAAATCAATGCTCCTAGATAAAGAGTATCAACTTAAGTCAACATTATCAGCACAGGAGCATGAGCAAAAAATGAAAGAAATTGCTCTTGAAGAGCAGTACAATGCAGAACAGATTGTCTTAATGAAAGAAGAACAGTTTAAATCTGATGCTGTAAGAGACACAAGGAATAATGCCCACAAAGAAAAAATGGCATCTGGTAAGCCTACAGGAGGAAAAATGACTCCTGCTCCAAGAGTAAAGACTAGAGGTCCATCGGTCTCTCCATCTATGACATAGTATTTTTTAACAACTCTTCTACAGTTAAGTTAAACACTGTAGCTATTTTTATAAGAGTAAGAAGCCTAGGGTTGTGATCTGTGTTTTTTTCTAACCTAGCTATATAAGATTGAGATGAGTCAATTAATGCTGCTAAATGAGTTTGAGATAGGTTGTTTTTCTTTCGTAGTTTTTTAATTTTAGGACCAACAATACTCATTTTAAAGACTAAAACTTCTTGTGCTTTTTTATTTGCTATCATTATATCTTATTTGGTATTGGCAAATGTATAGTTTTTATTGAATTTTGTATAAATTAAATTTAATAAAATATTATGTCTGAAGATAATAAAGACTTTAGTGTTGCAGGTTTAGCAAAAGAATTTGTAAATAGCAAGTCAGAGGACTTCGAAGTTGCTACTAACGAGATGGAAGCAAATGGTGTTGAAACCGAGTTGGAGTATGCAGAAGAAGTGCCTGAAGCTAAAGAAGAAGTTAAGGAAGAAATAAAAGATAAAAATACAGAGACTGAAGAAACAGGGACAACTGAAGAAACAGAATCTGATAGTTCTTTGAATACTGAGGAGGTCTCTGCGGAGACAACCGAAGAAACGAAAAAAGTGCCTCAAGCATCATTCGAGGAGGAACTTGTTAATCGGACTGGTGGCAAGTATACTACAATTGATGAGATGCTAGATGCAATAACCCAAAAGGATGAAACTCCTGCCTTTGAATATGGCAACGAACTGATTGCTAAAATGGATGAGCTAGTCAAGAAGGGTGTAAATGTAGATAGACAATTTATCTTAGAGCAAATGGTTAACTACTCGGATATCGATCACTCCGATGTAAACCAAGCGATAGAGTTGGTCAAAAGGAAAATCAGACTAGAAGATCCTGAGATTACAGATAGAGAGATGAAATGGGAACTACAAGACCGATATAAGTTGGATGAGGATGAGTATTCTGAAGAAGACATAGAAAGGTCAAAAGCGAGGTTGAGTAGAGATGCACGTAAGGCTAAAAAAGAGCTTATCGATTATCAAAAATCTAACCACTTACCTAATGGAGTTGACCCTGAGGTTGCGAAAAAACAACAGGAAGATCATCAAAAGAAGGTTAATGAGATTAACTCAGCTTTAAAATCAACATTGAATAATTATAAACAAGAGACTATTAACATAGGTGACGAGGCTTTTGAGTATAAATTTGATGCTGAAACTAAGTCTTTGATTGAAAAAGATGTGATGAACACCGATAAAAGATATTCCCGGTATTTTGACTCTAAAGGAAATCTAGACAGCAAACAATTAGCTACTGATGAAGCTTGGGCGAATCCAGCGACTCGTTCTAAAATGTTAAACGCATTCTTAAAACAAGCAACATCTACTGGCTCTAAGGAAGTTGTCAAGGACTTAAAAAATTCTTCACTTAGTTCGAAGAAGAATCCTAGTTCTCAGCCACAAGTTTTTGGGTTGAGTTCAGCGATTCAGAATCACTTTGCGAAGAAAGGATAATGAAAACAATTTTTTAAACATATAATACATAGAAAATATGCCAACACCAAGTGTAGTGCAATCGCCAACAACTTACAACTATGTAAGTTCTTTAGACTTAGTGCAAAATTTGCACAAGCCAGAAATTGACTCTGAATTCGTAAGAAGATATGGAGATCAAAATTTAACAGGATTTATGGAAATGCAAGGTTATTTGAACCCTGTGTCTGCAATCGAATATTCTCACTATGAGGATGATTGGTTACATGAGGTTGTTCACCCTTCTGTTCAAGCAGGAGCAGCCAACAATGCGACAGTGACTTTAACAGCACAAGATTCTTTTACTGTTAATAACGGGAATTCACCTTATATTCAGGACACACCTGCTTCTTCAGAGGCTTATACTCCTCGTAATCAAGATATCATTATGTTCCCTGACAGAACATTAGCTATGGTAACTAATGTGACAGGTGCTGATTTTGATGTAACTCCATTGCAAGATGGGACAGCAATTCCAACAACAACTGTTGCTGATGAGCTTGTTATTATTGGTAACGCTCACGCAGAACAATCAGGACAACCATTATCAAGAAATGGTCGTGTAAATCTTTACACTAACAACTTGATGATCAAAAAGTCTACTAACACTGTGTCAGGTACTGAGGCAGGAGTTCAGACTTGGATTGAAGTTCCAGACAAGAATGGTCGTATGGGTTACTTATGGTATTTTGAATCAGGCTACCAAGAGTACAGACGTTTCATGAACGAATGTGAGATGACAATGTTATTAGGTGAGAAAATCACTAACTTAACATTAGCTAACACAGCAGGTCAAGGAACTGTTACTGTTACTGAAGGATTGCTTCCTTTCATTGAAAACAATGGTAATACTATAGGTTATTCTTCTATTACAGGTTTCACTATAGCTGATCTTGACAATGCTGTTAAGACTCTTGATAGAGAGAAAGGTGCTAAAGAGAATACTATATGGGCAGGTATTAACCTTTCTTTAGGAATGGATGATACCTTTATGAACCTTATGCAAGATGGTGCTATTTCTTACGGAGCCTTTAGTGGAAACCAAGAGAAAGCAATTGACTTGCAGTTCTCTTCTTTTAAGCGTGGTAACTACCAGTTCCATAAGAAAACTTATGACTTATTCAACGACCAAAAAACACTTGGTGCTGTAGGTCAAGAGTTCCCTGATATCGCAATGGTTATTCCTGTAGGAAACGTTGCTGAAGGTAAGACTAAGATGATGGTTCCTTCGTTAAGAATGAACTATCTTGAGGGTAAAGGAAACGGATACTCTCGTGATATGGAAGAGTGGTTGACAGGTGGAGCTAATGGTGTTTATAACACCGCTACTGATGAAATCAATATGCACTACAGAGCGCATAGAGGTTTTGAAGGCTTCGCAGGAAACAGATTCCTTAAGTTTGCTAAACAATAGTAGGTAACTACAATTATAAAAAGGGAGAGATTTTATTTCTCCCTTTTTTTTTAATAAATTATAATAAATTAAATTAGAATAAAATGAACACAACAAAAAGAAGTACCAAAAAGTCTCACCACATATTTGTGTTGGTAAAAGAGAATACGGACCCAACAGTTCAAAACGTTAGGTATCCAAGATCAAGAACAATAGTAGCTTTAGATGAGATATATGACGAAGAAAAAGAGGTAAACAGAATCATTAGATACTTACCCGGAGAGCAGTCAATATTCTTAGATGAACAGACAGACCAAGACTTAAAGAAAAGAAGACCCCATGAGATTGTATTTATGAACGGAGCTTTGATTGTTGACAAGAGACAAGCTACGCTTCTTAAGTTTATACAAGCTTGTAATCACTTTCAAGGAAACTCTAATAGAATGCCAAACAAGGAGGTTATCTTTAAAGAACACACCCCAGAGGTTACCGCTAAGTCAGCAATGCAAGAGGACATGAACATCTCCAATGCCAAGTCAATGGTTTATAACATGGAACTTAAAGAACTTATCTCTTACGCAAGAGTTTTAGACATCAACATAAACAGACCCGTAGACCTTATTCGTTGGGACATGGCTTCAGTAGCAAGTCACGACCCTAATTGGTTTATAGAGAATAAAAACTCTCCGAACACAACTAGAATGCATTACCTATTTGAGGCTATTGATCTAGAGATAATAAAGGTAACAACAGCAGACAGAACAGTTAGATGGGCAAATGGACAAGCTATTGTTCAAGCACCTATTGGTGTTGAGCCTTTAGATGCTTTAGTTGACTTAACCTTTGAAAAGGATGGGGAGATTGTTTACGAGACAATAATCAACAAGATTAGAATACCCGAACAAGACACAAAAGAATCTGTTACAGGTGCTGATGTTCTTAAGGAAATGAGTAATGAAAATCCATTTAAAAAGGAGTATGTAGAAAAGGAAGAGAAACCTGCTTTTACATCTAAGAACATGGAGATACCTTTACTTATTGACGAATGTTTAACGGAGGGAGTTATCTATAAAAAAGGACCAGCCCACCATTATTTTAAAGAGATAAACATTGGAAAAGGGAGAAACGGGGTTATAAAATATCTTGAAGATCCAAAACATCAAACATTGAAAAAATCAATGATTAAAGCGTTAGACCACAAGAAAAACGCTTAATATCTTATATAGTATTCAATTTAAGGGGTAATCTATTTAGGTTACCTCTTTTTTTGTATCTTTGAACGAAAATTTGAATACTTATGTTGACCTCTATAGATTATAAAGTTACATTCAATCTAACGGCATCCCCAAAGACATTTATCTTCGAAGACTTAACAGATTATGTTTCTCAATCTGTTTTAGAAGCTGATGTTACAGGTATACTTTCGTGTACGGGACCAGATGGAACTGTCTTTTACTCAAACCCAAACTACGCAGCACCAGACATTGATGTAGATGTTTCAAGAATTAATTCCACAACAATTAACATCCCTTTGTTGGCTAATGGTCTTGTAGAGCCTGGGATATATTTATTTCAGTATTCTGTTCAAGACAGCAGTGACTCTACTATAGTATCCTTAGAAAAATCTTTTGAATATTGCTACGTATCTCCTACAGTTACACTAGAGATGAGTGCTGACTGTATTGCGCCTAGATTAACTAGTGATGATACTACAAATTATGTTGTAGAGATGATTACTCCAGCAATAACAAGGGTACACACAATTCAGTTCCCGTTAGGATCAGGAGAATCTGACTTAGTTAGCCTTAACAAAAAAATAGAGACAGGGTTATTTTATACTCAAACAAATCAATCAGAGGTAGTGTCCAGTCTTTTATATGATTATGGTGGTGGAGTATTTATCCAAGATTCTGTTTCAGGAGTTACAGAGTTAGATGTTCAGTGCGACTCTTCTTTATGTGATTTATATTGTTGTTTATATAGCCTATACAAAAGATGGCAAGAAGCGTTATGTGTAAATAGCATAATGGCAGAAGCATTGCAAGATAAATTTGTACAAGCCCAAGCAATTAGAAACTTAATTAAAGATTCAATTGAGTGCGGAAAGGGAGAAAACATATCTGCACTAACAGCAAAAGTCTTAGCTTTAGGTGATTGTGAGCCTGGTTGTGGATGTGCCGATGGAGAACCTGTTCCTGTATTTGGACTAGGTGGAGCAGCAGATGGAGATGGAAATAATTTATACATTGTTTCTCCAGGAACAGGTATTGTTGTTTCTGATTCTATAGCAGGAGATACAACAACATACACTGTAGCAATAGACCCTGCTATATTGGCTTTAATAAATGCAGCAACAAATGTGGCTGTGTTTGCTGGTACGGGAGGAATAACAGTTGACACAAATATTGTTGGAGGGCAAACTCAGTACACCATTAATAATGACCCTGTTCCAACTCAGTCGGGTCCCGGAATGGTTTCTTTAGTGTACAGTATAGTTAAACAAACAGGTAATGTGCCATCCTTAAACACTATAACGGAAGTTGTTTATGGTGCTAGTAGATTTCAGTCTCCCGTATTAACTAATGAATATCCTATACTTGCTGATTACAAAAGCAACAACACTAGATTTCTTGTTAGTGGATTCCTAGATAACGCTACTAACTACTCAGTTAATGCTCAGTTAGTTAAAATAGTTGCAGTGAAAAACGGAGTAGATCAACAATTTCTTTATGAGCCTTTTCGACTAGAGGTTATTGATAAGTCTCCATCTTATTTTAGGTTTCATTTTGTCAATCAAGATGGGTCTCCCTTGACAGGAAAAGCTTTAAACACATACGATACAATTAAAATTAGTATTCAAATTATAGAATAATATGTCAGCCACACAATATATAGGTAATG
>Ga0209425_10006239_pt1 | contig 11472 bp, 8 predicted proteins | sample COG_05_FD_184749 | JGI IMG/M metagenome (GOLD analysis project Ga0209425, IMG submission 184749) | Pelagic Microbial community sample from North Sea - COGITO 998_met_05 (SPAdes) (version 2) | ecosystem: Environmental > Aquatic > Marine > Neritic zone/Coastal water | place: Helgoland, sampling... | reverse complement strand
AAATTGAAAAGATAAAAACTAAAAACAAAACTAAAATTAATATTATTGCAATAACACCAAATTCTTCAGATATAACTGAAATTATATAATCCGTATGCGCTTCTGGTACTCTATTTTTAAGCGTTCCTTCTCCGATCCCTTTACCAAAAAAACCCCCACTAGTAATTGATTCTATTGCTTTATCTGATTGAAAATTATGTGTTCCAGTTTCTTTATCAAAAAAAGATAGTAACCTGTTTTTTATATATTCAAATTTTGGAATATAAAATGAAACATATAATAACAAAACTATACCAATTCCTAAAATTAAAATTAAAAACAACAAATTAATTCCAGATATTAAGATCAACGTTGCCCAGCTAAACCCTATCAACAATGTTTGTCCTAAGTCCGGTTGAGCAATTAAAAGTGAGGCAATTAATAATGTAAGTAAAAAAGAAAAGAAAAATTTTAGAGTAAAATTAGACAATTTTTCATAAGAAATGATTAAACTTAAAGTTATGATAAAAAATGGTTTAACAAACTCAATGGGTTGTAATCTTGGTAAAAAAAATAAATCTAACCATCGTTTTGAACCTTTAACTTCAGTTCCAATAATTGGCACTAAAAGCAATAATAAAAAGAACAAAAGAAATATGTAAATTGAAGATTTGTAGAGAATCTCTTTATCAATATAGGAAAAAATAAAAATTAAAATTAATCCTATTGATACAAAAATTAGATGTTTAAAGAAAAAAAAATAACTATTTGTATTTAATTTATCTGATGCAATCAAAGAAGTTGATACCAAAGAAAAAAATAAACCGACTAAAAATAACACAATAATTAAGCCTAAAATAAATTTATCTAAATTTTTCCACCATTGATAATAAGAAAGAAGATTAAAAAACTTATTAAACATTCAAATTTTTTTTAATTAGTTTGTTAAAGTATGAACCTCTGTCTTCAAAATTTTTAAAACTATCAAAAGAAGCCCCAGCAGGACTAAATAAAATAGTTTTTTTAATAGAATTATCTTTTTTAATATCTTGTAATAATTTATTTAAGGCTTTTTCTAAATTAGAAAATTTTTTAAATTTGATCTTATTCTTAAGATCTAATGAAAATTTTTCATATTTTTTTCCAAAAATAAAACCTTTAATATTTTTATAATATTTTTTAGATAAATTAAATTTATCTCCTTTCTTAGGAATACCACCTAATAACCAATAAATATTTTTTGATTTTTTAAGTATTTCAATCGAAGATGAGTAGCTTGTTGATTTTGAGTCATTAATTACTGAAATATCTTTATTATCAAAGATAATTTGCTGACGGTATTTAAGACCTTTAAAATTTTTTATTGCTTTAAATAAATTACTTTTTTTAACTTTAAATTTTTTAGCTACTTCAATGACAAATGCTAAATTCTCTTTATTTGAAACTGATAAAAAGTAATTATTTTTAAAATTTTTAACTATTTTATCTTTTAATTTTGTTTCAACTTTTATAATTTTACTTTTATGATTATTTTTTCTAATTTCTGATTGTAAATGTTTGTCATTTTTTTTAACAAATGCAATTGAATTTTTTTTTTGATTTTTTATTAACTTAAATTTAGCTGAAATATAATTTCTTAATGATCCATGTCTATCTAGGTGATCAGGTGCTATATTTAATATAGCGGCATATTTAGAGGTAAATAACTGACTATAATCTAATTGATATGAAGAAGCCTCTATAACAAAAATAGATTTTTTCTTTATTTCTTTTATAGATAAAATTGGATATCCAATATTTCCAGCGAGTTTAACATTAAGTCTATGTTTTTTTAAAACTTCATACAATAATTGACAAGTGGTTGATTTACCATTTGTGCCTGTAATAGTAATACATTGATTTTTATAGAAAGAAAAAAAAACATCTAAATCTGTATAAATAATTTTAGAATTTTTTTTTAAAAAGTTTTTTAATTTACATCTATTTTTATTTATCCCAGGACTTAAGATAATCACATCAAATTTAAATTTTTTAATTTTTTTAATTGATATAAATTTATTTCTAGTAATATTCTTTAATTTGATTCTTTTATCATCATCAAAAAGTGAAATATCGTTATATTTCCATAAAAATTTAAATGCAGAAACTCCACTTGTGCCAAGTCCATAAATTAAAATCTTTTTATTTATAAAGATATTGTAATTTTCATTCATTATCTTAATTTAAGCGTGGCCAAACCAATCATTGCTAAAATAATTGAAATTATCCAAAATCGAATTACGACAGTTGACTCGGGCCAGCCCTTTTTTTCAAAATGATGATGGATTGGTGCCATTCTAAAAATTCTCTTACCTGTTAACTTGTAGGAAATTACTTGAACAACCACAGAAACAGCTTCAAGAACAAATAATCCACCTGTTATTGCCAAAACTATCTCATGCTTTGTAATTATTCCCACTGCACCTAGGGATCCACCAAGAGCTAAGGATCCCGTATCTCCCATAAAAATTTTTGCTGGTGGAGCATTAAACCATAAAAAGCCTAAACATGATCCTATTATTGCGCCACAAAAAATCGAAACTTCTCCCGTGCCTTCAATATAAGGAATTTGCAAATAATCTGCAAAAACAATATTTCCAGTTACATAACTAATAAAAGCAAAGCATCCTGCCACTAAAATTACTGGCACCGTGGCCAATCCATCGAGTCCATCAGTCAAGTTTACTGCATTAGATGACCCAATAATTACGAATACTGAAAAAGGAATAAAGAACCATCCGAGATTGATTATTAAATTTTTAAAAAAGGGAAAGTATAGGTTGGTAATTTCCTGGTAATCTACTAAATAAACAAAAAAACTAACTCCTAAAACTGCTAAAAAAATTTGTGATAATATTTTAAACTTTGAGGAAATACCTGAGGAGTTATTATGTTTAATCTTTTTATAATCGTCTAAGGCACCAAGCAAACCAAATGAAATTGCAATATAAATACAAAAAAGAATACTAATATTAGATAAATCTCCCCAACTTAAAACTGAAACCAGTAATCCAAATAAAATAATAACTCCACCCATGGTTGGAGTGCCAATCTTTTTTACTATATGATCTTCTGGACCATCGTCACGTATAGGATTTAATATTTTTTTATTTGAAAAAAAATTGATAAAAGGTCCACCAATTAACAAAACAATAATTAATGAAGTGAATAGAGACAGTCCTGTTCTAAAAGTTATATATTTAAATACATTTAAAAAACCAAAAGTATCAACAAAATTTAATAAAAATTGATAAAGCATTTATTTTAAACCTTTCAATTTATTTATTGTCTTGTTTAGTCCTGTAGCATTTGAAGCCTTAACCATAAGATAATCATTATTATTTAAATCATTTTTAATCAAATCAATAATTTGAGAATTATTATTAAATATTTTACCTCTTTTTGATTTTGAAATTGAGTTAAAAGTAGTTAAAACTTTATTTCCCTTAACAAACACTTTGTCTATTTTGGTTTGGTTGATTATTGTACTTATAGATTTATGAAGTTTTTTTGAGTACTTTCCAAGCTCTAACATATCACCTAAGAATAAATATTTTTTTGATTCTTTTGATTCTAGTTTATCATAGTTGAGAATAGCAGACTTTAGAGATAATGGATTTGAATTATAACTTTCATCAACTAAATTTATCTTTTTATTATCAATTTTAATTTTTGAAATGTCTCCTCTCCCGCTTAGTATTTTAAAATTAATAAAAATATTTTTATTGATTTTAGAGATATCAAAAAAAATACTCATTACAGTTAATGCAGCTAGAATATTAAAAATATTATTTTGAAAGTCATTGGAAATTAAAAAAGAAGTTTTTAAATTATTAATTCTGATATTTGCTTTAAATTTTTTTCCTAATTTCTTGATGCCTATAAGTTTAACATTTGAATTTTTATTTTTAATACTAAAAGATAAAATTTTTAGATTTTTTTTAATAGCTATCTTTTTATGTAAGTTAAAGAAATTATCATCAGCATTTAAAACTATAAACCCACTATCTTTTGTATTCTGAATTATCTCAGATTTGGCTAAAGCAATTTGTTTTAAACTTTTAAAATTTTTAGCATGTGCATAGTTAATATTAGTGATTACACTTACATCAGGCTGAACAATTTTTGACAGATAATCAATCTCACCTTTTTTATCCATTCCAAGCTCGATAACTCCATAATCATCATTTTGATTAAAGTTAAAAAGGCTTAATGGTACACCATATTTGTTATTAAATGATTTTGGTGAAATGCTTACCTTAGATATCTTTTTTAATGAACTACCCAGCAATTCTTTCAGAGTAGTTTTTCCACAACTTCCAGTGATAGCAATAATTTTCGTATTTATATTTTCTCTAAAAATTTTAGAACTTTCTGTTAAAAATTTTAAAGAATCTTGGATTTTAATTTGACGTGAAGTGTTTTTATTATAGATCTTATTTACTATGGCTAATGATGCTTTTTTTTTAAAAGCTTGATCAATAAATTTATTTCCATCATTTTTTTTTCCTTTAATTGTAAAAAAAATATCACCCTTTTTAATTTCTTTTGAATCAATGCCTGCTTTATTAAAATTCGTATTTTTTGGTAAAATCTTGGTTTTTTCTTGAATGATATTTAATCTTAAGTCTTTAAATAACGATTTATTTTTCATTGAAATAGATTTTAAAATTTCTTCACGATCTGAAAAATATTTTTTTTTGCTTTTATAGTCTTGTGTTTTCTCATGTCCTTTACCTGCAATAATTGCAATATCTCCTGTACAAAGATTACTGATACATTTTAAAATTGCTTTTTTTCGTTCTGGAACTTCTTGAATATTTTTACTTTTAATTCCTTTTTTTATTTCATTTCTAATCTTTTTTGGATTTTCACTTCTTGGATTATCATCTGTTAAATAAATTTTGTGAGAATATATTGAAGCAATTTTGCCCATTTTGAATCTCTTATCTTTGTCTCTATCACCTCCACATCCAAAAACTAAAAAAATCTTACTTAATGGAAATTGATCTTTAATATTCATTAAAACAGTTTCAAGAGCATCAGGTGTATGTGCATAATCTAATATAACTTTACTTCTGTTGCTCAATATACCTATTTTTTCCAACCTTCCCTCAACTGGTTTAAGTTTACAAATTATTTTAAATATATTCCGGATACTCAGATTACTTTTAATTGCAGCTAAAATTGCCATCAAAATATTTTTTATTTGAATTTTACCAATTAAATTTATTCGAACTTCAAATATTTGTGATTTGTATTTAATCTTTAAAATTTGGTGTTCTTTCTTATAAGTATGTGAAACTAATTCTAAATCAGAATTTTTTCCAAATACTGTTTCTAATTTTAATTTTTTTTTATTAGATATCTTTTTTATTTCTCTAAATTGTGGAATTGTTGAATCTGAGATTATATACCCTCTTTTTTTTATTAGATATTTGAATAAATATAACTTTGAATTTAAATAATCTTTGAAGTTCTTATGATAATCTAAATGGTCATGGGATAAATTAGTAAATATACCTACGTTGAAAGATAGTCCATCTAGTCTATTTTGTTTTAATCCATGACTAGATGCCTCTAAAATAACATGATCAATTTTTTTTAAGCCAAGGTTACTAATTGTTTTGCTTAACTCTATTGGATTTAAAGTTGTATTTTCTGTCTTTTTTTTTTTATTATTTGACTGAATGCCTATTGTTCCTATGGATGCAACTCTTTTTTTACTTAACATCAAAATTTGATAATAAAAATCTGCAACTGATGATTTGCCATTTGTTCCTGTCACAGCAATAAACTTTTTTATATTTGTTTTAATAAACTTATAAGCAAATTCAGCTAATAATTTTCTTGGATTTTTACTTTTTAAATAAATTATATCTTTTTTTTCAAAATTTTTTTTTTTTTCTGAAACAATTATTTTTGCACCTTTTTTGATTGCATCTTGTATATAATTATTTCCATCAAATTTATTTCCTTTAATTGCAAAAAATATATAATCTTTTTTAACTAGAGCACTGTTAAAAGCTATTCCTGAAAAAAAAATTTTATCATATTTTTTGTTTATTTTTTTTATAAAGTTTCCTAGATACATTATTAATAAACTTCATTATATTTTGTGGCTAAAATGGGCCCAATTTTCTCTATAATATGTCCCGCAGCTTCTACACTATTCCAACCAGCTGTATTTCTTGGACTTCCTTTTAATCTAAAATTTGAACCATCTCTATACTCGTAAATATAATCTTTATTAATTTGTGGCTCTTCTAACATAACAGCTAAAATGAATTTTGGCTTTGTTATTGGAAACACAGAAACAAAAGTATTTATCTTTTTATTAGAATAGACTCCTTTTAAAATTTTATTAGCAGTACCTGTTTTTCCACCAACCTCGTAACCATTAATATTAGCTAAATTGGCTGTGCCCTCTTTGGTTGAAACAATTTTTCTTAAAATAGGTAAAATCTTTTTAGAAACATCTTGATTCAGAATTTTTTCTTTTTTATTTTTTTTATTTTTTTTTACTAAAACAGGGTCTACATTAAATCCACCATTCACTATAATTGAATATGCTTTAACTAACTGAATTAACGTGGTTGTGATACCATGTCCAAAAGAGGCAGTAGCAAGTGGACATTTGCCCCATTTAAATTTTACTGGTATCCCAACTTCTTCAATGTCAAAATTAATTCCACCTATAATACCAAGTTTAGATAAAAATAGTTTATATTTCTCTTGTCCAATTTTTTGACCAATTCTAACCGACCCAATGTTTCCTGATCGAATTAAAATTTGCTCGGCTGTTAATGTTGAGGGTATTTTATTATCATATTCTCTAATTGGAAATCCAGCACAAGTTAGAGATTTCGGCAAATCCACAAATTCTGTTTCTGGCTCAATAATTTTTTCATTAATTGCTGCCGCCAATGTAAAAGTTTTAAAAACAGAACCAAATTCATATATTCCTTTAGTCGCCCTATTTATAAAATTAACATCAACAATTTTTACCCTCTTATTAAGATCAAAATCTGGGAGGGAAACTATTGAAATAATTTCACCAGTATTAACACTCATTAATATTGCAGCACTACCTTTTGTCTGAAAAATTTTATTATATTTAATTAATTCTTGTCGTATCAAAAATTGAATGTTTTTATCTACAGTTAGCTGAATAGTTTCCTTATTTTTTTTTAATTTTTCATCTAAAGATTTTTCAAGTCCAGAAATACCATTATTATTATCATCGATTTGACCAATAACATGACTGAATAAATTTTTTTGGGGATAAACTCTTGTAAGTTTTTCTTCAGATTTTATCGATTTATCTCCTAACATCATTATCTTTTCATAATTCTCATCAGAGATTTTTTTTTCAAACCAAAAAAATTTATTTTTTTTAAATTTTGATTGTATTAATTCATAATTTTTATTTGGAAAAATATATCCTAGATTTAATAATAATTTTTTTTGATTAATTGTTTCAGCTGGGTTAATTCCAATATCTATAGAACTAACTGTCTTAACTAAAAAATTTCCATGTCTATCAACAATATCTGCACGTTTGAGTTTGTTGATAATTTTTGAAGGGTTTTTATTTTGATGATCAGATTTTCTAGAACCAAGGTGGATTAAATGAATTGAATAAATAACCGAAATAACAAAAAAAACAAAAAAAATAAAAGCAACTCTGTTAAACTTTATATCTAAGTCTGCTTTGTTTTTGCTATATTTAAATTCATCATTATTATCATGGGGAATAAATCTATTTGTATTATTGATCATTTTTACCCGATATTTTTAAATCACCAATTTTTATCTCATCATTATAAATCTCAAGGGTTTTTATCTCTTGAAGAGATTTTATTTGCAATGAGTTTTCAAAATATAATTGTTGATACTCCATTAGCTTTTCAGAAGAGCTCAGAAAATCAAATTCTAATTTTGTATCTTTAAATCTGCTTTCCAAAAATAATAAATTTTCTTTAACAGTATAGATTTCATCTTCTATTCCTTTAGTAGAATTCTTTATAATTGAAGTGCTTATAATTAAAGTAAAAATTAAGATAAAAACTACAAATTTTGTCATAGTTTTGATCCCAAATTTTCTATTTCAAGTAAATTGCTAAATTTATTCAATATGTCACTTTCTATTTCGAAAACATCTTCTTGTTTAATCAAATATCTTAATTTTGCAGATCTAGATGGGGGATTTTCTTTAATTTCTTTTTCAGTAGCAACAATTGGTTTTTTTATAGGCATTTTAAATAAAATTTTTTTTTGTTCAATTCTTGGTTCATATCTGGAAATACTTTTATGCTCAGATAAACTTTTAAAAAAATATTTTACGATTTTATCTTCTAATGAGTGAAATGTTACAATCGCCAATACTCCATTTTTTCTAAGAATTTTAACAGAATTGATTAAACCATAAATTAATTCACTAATTTCTTTATTAACAAATATTCTTAATGCTTGAAAAGTCTTTGTGGCGCTGTGTACTTTGTAATTTTTTTTTCTTTTAGATTGTTCGATAATTTTAACTAAATCTTGTGTGTCTAATACTTTTGATAATCTATTTCTTGCTATATTCTTTGAAATCAATTTTGCATCATTTTCATCACCAAAATATTTTAATATTTTTTCTAACTCTTTTTCTTCTAAATAGTTAACTACTTCCCTTGCTGAAAAATCATTTAACCCCATCATCATATTAAGTTGCCCTATTGAGTTAAATGATAAACCTTTTTTAGGATCTTTTATTTGTGTATAGGAATATCCCAAGTCTAATACAATGCCCTGAATATTTTCATTTTTTAATTTTAAATTTTTTAAATCACTAAATTTTAAATTTTTATATAAAAAACGATTGGGAAATTTATTTTTTATTTTTTTTCCAATAATCTCGGTATCAATATCTCTATCTAAACCAATTACTTTAGTACCTCTGTACTTTAGAATTTCTTGGGTATAACCACCTTGTCCAAGGGTACAGTCAATAAATGTGCCACCATGTTGAGGGGTAATAACGCTAATAATTTCTTTTAGCAGTACTGGATAATGCTTTACATTATCCGTGACTATGGTGGCTTCCATTTATTTTTTTGAAGACCATTAATTCTTTTGTCTTCTTAAAAATGCAGGTATTTCAAGATCATCTTCTTCATGTTCTGATGATAGTAAATCGTCTTTACTAGGAGACTGATTATCAGAATTAAATAAATCAGGAGCATCTGTGTCTACACCAAATTCACTTAAATCATTATTTGTGTCCTCTTCTTGCATCGAGGCTTCAGAACTGGATATGGCTTCTTGTGTAAAAGAGACCTCTTCTTCATTAGAAGTGTTTTCATCAATACTTTCAACCTGATGATCTTTTAACAGATCTTCGTGATATTGTTTGTTAATTTGATTAATATCATCTTGAACAGTTGGTTGATTTGTATTTTCAGATACAATCTCATTTTCAAGTTTCAAAGCATTTGCACCGTGTGATACAGGGTTATTGTTATTTACTGAAAAGTTAAAAGATGAAGTTGGTCCAACGTTAGAAAAATCAGAATAGCCTGTATTTCTATTTTGTATTCTATGAACCATGTTTATTACTGATTTAGTTTCAGGCTGTTGACCGTCTAAAGAAGTTGCAACAATTGAAACTCTCATTTTTCCATCTAACTCTGAGTCGGTGATTGCTCCAATTATAAGCTCAGCTTCAGGGTCAACTTCAGCTCTTACTTTGTTTACTGCTTCGTCTACTTCAAAAAGTTTTAAATCTTTGCCACCTGTTATATTAACTAATAATCCTTTGGCTCCCTTTAAAGTATAATCGTCAATTAATGGATTACTCACTGCCATCTCTGCAGCTTTAGTAGCTCTATCATCTCCTTCTGCTTCTCCAGTTCCCATCATGGCTTTACCCATTGATGCCATTATTGATTCTACATCTGCAAAATCAAGATTAATCAATCCTGGTCTGACCATTAAATCTGTAATACTTTGGACTCCGTGCATTAAAACATTGTTTGAAAGATTAAAAGACTCCTCAAATGTAGTTTGTTCATTAGCTATTTTAAATAAATTTTGATTTGGAATAACTATAATTGTATCAACATGTTTTCTTAATTCTTCTAAACCTTGTTGGGCTCTTCTCATTCTTGACGGACCTTCATATAAAAAAGGAAGAGTAACAACACCAACTGTAAGAATATTTAACTCTTTAGCAGCTCTGGCTATTACATGTGCCGCACCTGTTCCAGTTCCACCGCCCATTCCTGCTGCAATAAAAACCATGTTTGAACCTTGCAATGTATTAATAATTTCATTTAAAGATTCATCAGCAGCAGCTTGCCCAATATCAATTTTCGCACCTGCACCTAACCCTTTAGTTAAATTTAAGCCAATCTGAATTTTTGATTTTGCTTTACTATGTTTCAAATCTTGAGCATCTGTATTTACGGCTATAAATTCTACTCCTTGTAAATTATTATCAATCATTTCATTTATTGCATTTCCACCTGCACCACCAACACCCATTACTAAAAGTCTTGGTTGTAACTCTTTTATCTCTGGCGCTCTAAAGTTAATTGTCATCTTATTATCCCCCTCATTATTTATTTAATTGAAGCTCCCACTTAAGGCTAGCACGATTCAAATTTGCTTTTTTATTTGCGTTAACCCTAAATTTTTCAAAAGTTGCTGGTTCCCATATTTGAAATGTTTTACCTTGACCAACAAATAACATACTGTTTTTTATTTTTGCATGTTTTAATAATTTTGCTGTGAGAGAAATTCTTCCTTCATTATCAAACTGTAAATTAATACTTTCAGATAATATTGAAGTTGCAAAAAAATCTCTTTTTTCTTCAAAAGGATTTAATGTGTCTATTGTGTTTGAAATCTTTTCTATTCTATCTTGTGGCCATGCTTCTATTGATTGATTATTAAATGATGGGTAACAAATTACACCATTATATCCAAGGTTAGATAGATGAGACCTAAAATTTGCAGGCACTGATACCCTCCCTTTCTTGTCTAATTTGTTCTCGTAACTCGATAAAAACATAAACCATAAATTTCTATAAACCCTAATTTGGGAATATATGGGAATATATGGGTATTTTAACATATAGTCAATTGTTGAATCTTAACTATTTATGGCTATTTGCTAATGTTTTTTATATCAATATAGATGACAGATAAAATTATTAAAATTTAAGTAATAAATCTATTAAGTGAAAAATCAGAACAAAAATGATTCAATACTAAATCAAAACAAGAACATTGGTTTTAAATATATATCTTAATTATATGAATAACTTTTTGCCAGATAAAATATAAGCCGGGTTCTGTCATTTAAACTTATCATTTGTCTAGGCTTAAGATCACTCTTAAGCTCAAGCAACTAACCCTGATGACGAGCCAAGGATGGCTTTTAGTTTTTCAACAATGTCATCTCTA
>Ga0209425_10006234_pt1 | contig 11478 bp, 13 predicted proteins | sample COG_05_FD_184749 | JGI IMG/M metagenome (GOLD analysis project Ga0209425, IMG submission 184749) | Pelagic Microbial community sample from North Sea - COGITO 998_met_05 (SPAdes) (version 2) | ecosystem: Environmental > Aquatic > Marine > Neritic zone/Coastal water | place: Helgoland, sampling... | reverse complement strand
TACAAAACTTTGTGTTAACTTAGATTCTAAATTATAGATGTTGTTACCGTGATCAAATCGAACGTGCCCAAAACTATAAACAGTATCATTGAACTCGTCTGTATTTTTAAAAAACTTATCGTATAGTTCTATCTCGTCTTCAGTAAGATCTAAATTATTCAAATATCCTAATATTTTATCATTAGTACCTTTAAAATTTTTACTGGAATAGTGAGGATCAAAATACCCTTGATTTTCAAGTATCGACGACAATAGTTGCCTACTTACATGGGCGCTGCCATTAAAACTGCAAATAAAATTTTTGTAACGCACTGGAGGATGCCTATTATATTTTTGAAAAGCATTAATATGCGCACCTTTTATCTGTAAGTTTAAATCAAAAACTAGTTTTATGTTCTTAAACTTTGTTTGAATTTCATTGTTAAAGAGATACTGCGTATTAACTATTAGGCCCTGGGTTGCTTTGTGATTGCTTAGTGTATTAAGTATTTTACAATTATAATCTTTATCAAACCCGTCCAGATGATCCATCAACATTATTTCATGTTGGTTATCACAAATATCAATTATGTTTTCATAATCTTTTACATTTATCATTTTAACAAATTTTTATCCATCAACTTGGGTAAAATATATTCATCCAGGAACCATTGATGTGCTTCTGTGTCAGGATAATGCGGATTAAAAAATTTAAAATTATTAGCAATAGCAAGTTCTATAAAGCCTGTAGTAGATGCATTTTTGACAAATTTATTTTTGTTAATTTTGTTGTATAATTGCCAATTGAAGTCATTGACATTGTCATAATGATATTGTGTAAGGCTTCTAAGAGAATAAGAGTTACACATACAATATTTGACGTGCTGTTGGTTAAGAATTGACTGCACAGATGATATAGTAGCCCAAGCATTGTTTACATGAAATGTTTCGTTATAAAAATATTTGTAGTAAAGATGTTTGTATCCACGTGGCACTGCACCGTTAATAAGCCACCCTTTATTTGAATTATAACTGCCATCATAATCTACAAAAGACGGAGATTTGCCATCTAACCAACTAGCAAACTGTAAATCACTTTGTAAGTGTGGTACAGCGTCATTAACATACAAATCATAACGGTCCGATGATGGCCACATTATTACACATAGATCGTCAGCATCAAATTCAGTACTTAAAACTTTTTGCAGAATATAATTATAGCCTGCTCCCCGTTCAGCACGATTAATTAAAGGTACACCAAGTTTTTTTGACAATAAATCAGCCCATGTATCTAGATAGTTGTCTTTAGTAAGACTACATCCATAAACAACCAATTTTTTATACTTTTTCACAGTAACTTTACTGTCGTTAAAAAATAGAGGGCGACATTACTGCCGCCCTCCGTTTCTTATGATTTCTGTCTTGAACGGATCATTGCAAGAATGTCTTCTGCACTCTTGCCTCCGCTATCCCCAGCTGGTGCTGGAGTTGGGGTTGCTACTGGAGCAACTACTTCTGGTTCTACTTCTGCTACCGGAGCAACTACTTCTTCAGTTACTGGTGCTGTTGCCGCTGGCGCACTAGGTGCTACTGCAACTGGTGCTGCTGGTGCAGGTGTCCCAGCTGGAGCGTCGATGCCATATGGACGATAGTATTGTCCAAAACGGTCAACATCATATGGTTGGCCATCTACGGATGCCTCAAACATTTCCTTAATAGCACCAAGCTCTACCTCATTTGGACGCTTGGGCAGAAAGTCGTTCAAGTTATGTAATCCAAAACTATCAACTGCTGCACGTTGTACTTCTGTTAGTGCAGTTTCCTTGCGAGCCCACTTGCTAGTAGAGTAATCAGCGTACTGACCCTTGGTTGTTTTTGTAACACGGAAGTCAAGACCCATGTCATAGTCTGTGGGGAGTTCCTGGATGTCAGGATCCATTAGTGCATCCTTAATAAGACTAAAGATGCTTGGACTAATAACAAACCTACGAATTGGATTCTCTGGCTGATTGTCATCTACTAGAGAATTTTCTACTACGAAGCCCTGAAAAATATATGAACGTTTCTTCCAGTACTTGCGACCCATATCTTCAAGACTTGGGTCTTTAAACCAGCCACGTACTTCACTTAGTACTGGACATGTATCATCCCACATTTCCACGCATGGTACTTGTACTACTACTTGATTTGAATGATCGCCCTTTACGCCATTAAAGGGCAAACGAATCATAAGACGCTCTTTCCAAAAGAAAGTATTTGATTCATCTGCGTCCGGAAGGAAACGTAATACTGATGTTGACCCTTCTGGGATATTCCAATGTGGGAAAATTGCGTTGTCGCCGCCGCCTGTTCGCTCGCTGCGAGTCTCTTGTGCTTTTAGTTTTGCTCTAATTTCTGCTAGTGATGCCATTGTGCCTAATCTCCTATAGTTGCCAAATGTGCCTATTTGTATGCCTAAGATACATACTGCTTTAACTCTTACAGTATATAACAAGTGTATTTATACGTCAATATAAAAAGACGTTATTTTACTCAAAAAAAGAGGCCCATAACGGACCCCTTTTAATACTCAAACATAAAAGTTACTTTTAGTTAAATAGTTTGGCCCATTTGGATAAATCTGTGCTAGATACTGGTCTATATCCTTCTTCGCCCACATTAATGCCAAAATTTGACTTTGCTGTTGACCTTAGCCCTGCATGTTCTTTAATTGTATCTATGTGACCTTGATCAAGGTCAATTTGCTCATTTTCTTCCATACTTACTTGCCGTCTTACTGATTTGATATCTTTTACACTAAATCCAGTTACTTTACTGATCTCTTCGTCGCTCTTGCCGTCTTCGATCATATCTTGAATTTCTAGATGAATATCGCTCGTCCGGCCTTCATCAAGCTCAACTTCTTCACCAAGTAAATTTAAGATATACTCTTTGGGGTCTGTATCCAGTGTTTTTGCATATTTTAATGCACCAGACTTGTCACCCCTTTTCAACATTGCGGCGACCTTCATCATATCTTTTTTGTCTACACCACCAAACTTATTAGCATATGCTTCAAGTTCTTGGCCTTTAAGAATTGATTGGTAAACTGGATTTTCTTCTTGTTGCTCGTAACCTTCTTCCTCATCTGCCCAGCTTTGGAATCCATACTCGTTATCTTCCATTTTCTTTTTGTCTGCAAGTGCCTTCTTCATTGGCTCATCTTTGTCACCGTCGCCATCAAAGTCCAGGTAATCTGGCTTTTCTTCTTTCTTCTCAACAATATCTTCCAATGTATCCTCATACTCTTGCATGGGATCATATGTTGCAGACTCTACATCTTCTTTAGGACCTTCAATTGCTTTAGGACCTTCAATTGCTTTAGGCTGTGTGATAGCCATTTTTACAAGTTTAACTGCTTTGCCCTTTTCTCGTTTGTATTCTTCTGGATCAATTGTTTTAAGACCAAATGGCGTGCCTTCTGATCCTACTAAATCACTCATCTTAGCAGCAAAGTTTTGCGTTTCATTGTCCATTGCTCTGTCTGCAATATCGCTTAGAGTCAATCTAAGCATTGCATTTATTTGTTCGGACTTGCCCATGCCCTGCATATCCATTGACTGATATGTCCATTTTCCGCCAGGTATTAAATCAACTTTTTCTGGTAACTGATAATCACCAATACCAATTGTGTCGTCATCTTCAATTTCTAACCAACCAGCCCATTCTGAACTAGTACCGCTAAATTGTGGATCTTTTTCCCATCCGCCCTGCTGTTCACCTGATTGGTCCACTGCTTGTGCGCCTAGGTTATCTCCGTCTACTGTGAAACCTCTACGCTGTGCTTCTTTTTTCCACTTATTAAATGTATTAAAGTCTACATCGCCTTCTTTTTCTCTAATCTTCATTGCGCGGCTCACTGCGCCTAGGCTACTCTCTAATCTATCATCAAATACTTCACGTGTGAGTTTTGTTTTTAAATCACTTATATCGTTCTCATCGACTTCAATATCACTTGGCTCGTAGTTCTCAAAATAATCTACATATCCTTTTTGCTTACTAACTGCTTCTAGTGTACTTTTTAAGCCATAGTAACGATCGGTTGCAAGGTCAATAATCTCTTGGCTATCTTCAGTAACGTAGTCATCTCTTTTAACGCCACGGACAAAGCTCTTTAATTCACCCATCTCAGCCATAATCTCTGAAATGTGTTCACCATGCTCATCGTTCTGATATCCACCATTGCTTACGTGGCGAGCCATTGCTCTAGCCCCTGGTAGATAGTTGTTTTCAAACCGTAATCTTTCACCTATCGCATTTTCAATATAAATTGCGCTAATATTTCTACTTCGACTTCCCATTTTTTCTTCGTCTACAGTTTTAGTATGCTGGACAATGAGCTTTGCGCCGTTTAGATCCTGATAACTCTTTTGTCTACTTCCGTATAATTTGCTTTCCATAGCGATGGCATCCTTGCTTTTATTTTGTCCTACTAAGAAATTAAAGTCTGCTTTGTCCAGTCTAGACTTCGTAATATTCTTTGCTTCGTAATTTAACATGTTTTGTGCACTAAAAAATCTTAGATCTTTGAGGAAATTATACCATTTGCGTTTGCCGTCGGCATCTGCTTCCTCAATAATATCACTTTTAAAGTAAACTTTAATTGAGCCTTCATCAAGTATACTAACAACTACACTACCGTAGTTATTTGCACCTTCTGTAAATTGGAACTCAAAGAATACCGATTCATCTGGCACCAGTGTTTTAGCACCGTCATCTCTGCCCATTGTTAGACTATTAAATTTTCCACGTAGTCGCTCGTGTAGATCTTTGGATAATGCACTCATATTGTATTTATTAAATTAAAACAAAAGGCATCGGGTCTCTGGTAAAGTCATTACTATCCCTTATTTGGTTTTCTAGCTCTGGTATGTAGGTCTTTAACTGCGTGGCCATACGCAGAGCAAGTACTGTACTCATTACTAAATCGTCTGTTTCACCTATTTTTGCAGCATAACTAGTACCATTAGCAATAAAATTTTTAAGTTCACTTACTAACATCTTGCTGTTAACGGTCATTCTTTCTGTTTCTACTAGTGTTTTTAGCTTTGCACAACTACTAAGTTTAGACCGTTGTGTGGTGTTAAATCCCTTACGGAAACGCCTAGCATTGCCGTGTGACTTGGTTTCGCTAAGAAAGATACCTGGTATGTTTTCTTCACCTATATCAGCAATACTAATAAGGGCTGCTTCTCCCAGTGTGTTGTTTTCTACGCTATAGTATACGCTGTTTTCACTTTGTGTCTCCTTTTTCAAGTACTCACAAATTGCAACAAGTATTTTTATTTGTTGTGGTATAGGGGTTTTATTATGACACCATTCAGCTACTTGAGTCATACTAGGTGCTTCAAACACCTGTATTGCAGCAGGGTCGCCGCCTGTACCCAAACTAGGATCAAGTGCTACAATATATAGTCTATCTCTCATAGGCTTTCTGTACCAGCGAACTGTGCCTTGGGTAAACATAGGATCTTCGCCTCGCATAGATGTTAGTATTAGACTGTCTATTAGCGTTTCATCGTTAATAATAAACTCGCATTCATGTTCACGCCTAAACCGTTCCTCCCCAATGCGGCCTAATTCCTCCTTTTTCCACTGTTCATCTCTGTCAGGATGATCTTGCCAGTAACTACGATATGCCTTAAATCCGTTAATACCAACGTCTGTTTCATTTCCTTCAGCATCAAAGCACTTGTTAGCAAGTCGCCATATCTCTGCAAATTGATCTTCATCACTATTGGGTGTACTTGTAATGATTGCACTACCACCTGTTGCTAGTGTAGGTGATATACTGGTCCAGAACTCTCTAGCAATAGTAGGTCTAACAAATGCAAACTCGTCACAATATAGCAAACTAAGACTTAACCCACGTCCTGTGTTTTCTGTTGTTGCTTGACTAATAAGTCGTGATCCGTTTTCAAACTCTATACTGCCTTTGTTGTAACTAGTAACACCAGCACGTATATGATCAGGACATAGCTCATAAGCATAACGTATGCGGCTCATAATCTCTTGGGCACCACTATACTTGTGCGCAGCGATAAGGACAATGCTATCTGGCACAAACATCGCTCTCCATAACAAGTAACCAGCGGCTGTGGTAGTTTTACCAGTCTGCCTAGGCAACATGTTAACGTTAAATCGATGGGTATGGTATGTTTCTAACAGTTTTTCCTGATAATCATATGCTTGATATAGTAACTGTCCTTTTGTAGGATGTTGTATGGTAAAGAAGTTTTCCATAAAGTAATATGGGCCTGTAACAGGATCTGCACATTTGGCAAACTCTTGTACTTGGTCAGGTGTAAACTTCTGGCTTTGGTGTGCTTTTTTTATTAAAACACCCTCTAAACTACGACTCATCAAAAATCCTTAAAGTTACTCTTGGGTTGGTTGATACTTGAATGTATTCTGCTACAAAATCAAAATGTCTTGATAACAGTTGAAAAACGTCTTGTTGTAGTCGTTCACTAGCTATGCCGTAACTACTACTCCCAATACGTCTATAGTATGTCTTATTTAACCCATATCGGGTCCCGTACTTAGGAAAGACTCCGCTTAAAAATAAACAAGTGTCTCCGAGTTGTTTAGCACTAGTGTAATCTTTGTTACTTAAAACAGCATACGCCTCTGCAAAGGATTTTTCTGGTAAAAAATCTGGTTTATTGATAAAACTTGCTAATAGTGCACTAACATAGACTTCTACATGTTCTGGTAGTGCATGTCCTGTTTCTTCGCGTGTACTGACAATCATGTCATTAAATGGTAAAAAATATTCATCACGCATATGGTTAACTCCTACATAATATACTTATTAACAAAAAAGGACCAGTGATATTACTCACTGATCCTTAATCTTTAACGTAATGTTATTTGTTAGTCTTTTTTAATAATTGTCCAAATACCATAGGCAAGTCCTGCCCATGCTACCCATTTGATAATAGGACTAGCAATTAGTGCAAGAACACTAATTGCAATTACTACGCCGCCATCCCAACTGGTACGCTCAGCTAGTCTGCCTTTTATATAATTAACAATATTCATATTTTTCTCCCTTTAAGGTATCTGTAGTACTTGGCAACGTTTGCCATTGATCCCCAGTTTACCGGTTGAGGTTCTTAATAATATAATATATTAGGCAGTTACAACTGTCACACTTACGTTTTCAACTGGTGTGGCAGTGCCATCAAGCCATTTGGCTCTTGTGCCGGTTGCAAATTCATGTGTGCCTGCACCAAACTGTGTTAGTGTAGCATAATTTTGAGTCAATTTAGTAACATAGTAAGTTTTACTTGAACTATCTGTTGCAGTTAATGTTGCTTCACCGACCGCAATTGCGCCACTTGCTTTTGCAACTAATTGGCAAACACTTGTTCCGTCTGAAGTTGTGCATGTAAAACGGTTTGTGCCTTTTTGTTTAATTACACTAGTGTTATTTGCGGTTCCGCCAGTAACACGAGCAATAAAACGTAATTGTTGTCCGGATTGTGTATCGTCGCCGATAGCACCTACTTTTAAATTACCGTCGACTGTTTCAGTCATTTTCATTGGTCTTCCCATTTTTTTTCTCCTTTACGAGTTTAAAGACGTTCTAGGTCTACGGGGTTGTGTCCCCATAAACTAACGATTTTCGTTAGCAGTGTATTTATCTTAGATCTATTATAAAATGGGAGATATTTTGTGGGTATTCAGTGTGGACTTGTTTGTTAAGTGTCTCTATAAGGGGATTATCACCTACAAATTGGTTGCTGGCTAGATCATATCCTGCTTTAAAAGCACCACCACCACCACCTCCGCCTAATAGAGCGCCTCCTACGACTGCGGCGCCACCTAAACCAAGAGTCTTCTTTATCCAATTCCAGGTCTTTTTGCCAAATTTTGCTATACCATCTTTTTCTGATATTTTGCCAAGTTTTTCATCTAACTGGATATGATCCACACTATCTTCTGTTACTATATGCAGATAGTCCCCGGGCTGTGGACCCATAGACTGCTCTGCTTCTGTTAGGTAATCTTTAAAAGATTTATTCATCTTCTGCTTTAAGCTCTTCTACCATCTTGCTATAATCTGAGTAAAATGATTCCTCAATGGTTTCTTCAACTTCACGTGGTTCTTGTGCCATAGCATTGTCACCACCTGCTGAGGCTGCATATGCTTTCTTAGGACCATTTAGTCCGCCACTAAGGCCAATTAGTTGCTCTTCTGCATCCATATATTCTGGCTCAGGAGCATTTTCATATTCATCAATTTTTGCTTCGTAATTTTCATAACCTGCAAGACGCATTAGCTCTTCAAGTGCTTGTACAGGAACAGCTACAGTCTCTTCAACTGCCTCTTCATCAATGGCGTCTTCTTCAACTTCAACTGCCTCTTCATCAATGGCGTCTTCTTCAACTTCATCAGCCTCTTCAACTTCTTGTTCGTCAAGTTCTAAACTCTCAGCAATGATGTTGTTTTGGCTAAGTCCCATTACGCCGCTGCGACCTGCTAGTTTTAGCATATCAGCCAGGATGGTGTCTTCTTCAACGTCCTCGTGAACTTCTTCAACAGCATCCTCTTCAACTGCTTCTACTTCAGCCTCTTCAACTTCTTCACCAAGTTTTACTAATTTGTCGGAAATCATATCATCAAGTTGCCCAAATTCTTTATCCGTGAGCGCATCAGTTTGTTTATATACACGTTCAAAAGATTTTTCAAGTTTCTTTAAATCTTTAGCACTTTTTGCTTTCTTAATACGAGCAACAGCAGATTTGAAATTTGAAGCATCTTCAGCAACTTCAGCTTCTTCGACTTGATGCTTGCTTGCTGCGTCAATACCACGCTGGATATCTTCGTTGTCGTATCCGCTTTCTGCAATCTCTTTAAGTTTTGCTATTACATCAATCATGTGCATCGTTCTATTCCTTTGCAAACTCGTACTTACGAGTCTCTAAATCTTTCAACATATTTTCGTTGTATTTGTCGCCTAAGTAATCATCAACTTTGACGTCGGCAGCGTCTTTATATTCGCTGTCTTCAAGTTTACTGACGTACTCGTCGCCTTCTTGGGTTAGAGCCTCTTCGCGAGCAATCTCTTCAGGATGATCTTTATTAATAACAACCATGTGACTTTCTGGAATACCCACAAATTGACTTACATAGCGATAGATTTGGTCTGCTGTTGTTGGATATTGTATTACAGCATCCATAATATTAACTTCTACATTTTGCAATGTTTGGAAGTCCATCGGATGCTCCTGAATTGGGGTACGCTTGGGTTTACTAAGACTTTTAAGGTCCCATTTCTCAAGGGCAGTTTCCATCTTGTCAAGCATATCATCATCGCACTCACATGCAACTTTAATACGGAATGTGTATTCTTGTTCGTCCTCAATGAGGTAATCTGTAAACGTCTTCATAGTTATCATCCTATATTATATTTATGCTTTTTTAGCTAAAATTTCGTTTAATAGTGCGTTACGATCCATTACGATGCCGTCTGTTTTAACAGCTTCGTCCTCGCCTGCTTGCCGCTTCTTTAGGTCTAGTTGTGCTTTTTTAAGTTGTAGGTCAATCATCTTTAACTTTTTGTTTATTTTGTTGTTCTTGGCACTGAGTGCAGTTTCTAGCATCTTACTAGCATTGTTAAATATCTCACCTGCAAACCGTGCCTCTACATTCATACCCAAGTCCATTAAGTCCTGGAATGTATCTTTTGCAGTTGTGGCAATCTCATCTAGTTCACGGTCACTGGTTTCCAAGTCACGTATCATTGGCAATGCTGCGTCAATCTTATCTATAGCGGTAAGTGCTTCCTGAATTTGCGGCAGTGTCTTGGGAGATTCTTTTTCTGTGGGGATACCAGTGAGATCATAATTATCCTCAATAGTCACCTCAGGCATATCTACATCATCAAGATCAAATAAATCGTTTAGTTTTTTTGTCATAATAGTACTTATCTGCGCTTTTTACCCTGGTGAAAGATGTCGCCTTCAGTAACAATACGGAACTGTACGCCTTTTAGTTTGCACCACTTTGCCGCGGCTTCCCATTTAGCGTGGTTGATAGCAATTGCAAGTTTATCACGTTGACTGGTTTTTGCACCCAGTCTGGTCTGACTCTCTGGCTTTATCTCTATAAGCTCTGCTCGTTTAGATCCTGTTTTATTCTGATACATTATAAAAAAATCAGGAACGTAAATACTTTGCTTGCCTGTCAACGGATTACGATATGGTATTTTTATCGACTCGCTTGCCCAATTTATAACGCTCGGATGATTATCAGCAAAACGCATAAAAGCATGTTCCCAACTACTTCTGTAGCGAGGAGGCTTGTTGCCGGCATATTTACTAGGGTTAGCAACTTCATATAATCCATTAGCCCAACGCATTATGCTACAACCTGTCTACTGTTTTCTATAGAGGTTGTTCTAGGTTGTTCATATCCTATTAAGCTAACGCCCTGTCTAGTTAAGTTTAATATTAATGAGAAAGTTTTCTTGTAATCTGCTGTATCTATTCGTTGTATAATATCACTTGGGTATACTTTAAGTTGATCGGCAGCCAGAAGCACTGCTACTGTGTTTGCGGCCACACTTGGGTCAGTAGGGTTGTCTGTTCTTGCTTGAAAAAAACTTTTTACTAATTCAAAGTCGTTTTGATTTACTACATGTTTTTGGCCAAAGTACTCTTCGAAGTATTGGTTTACATAGTCATCTATACTTATATTAGGATCTACTAGTTCTGTGCTTGTATCTATTGCCATTATACACTTATTCCAAATTCTAACTCAATTCGTGATTTTAGATCATCTCTTTCTTTAATAATAAATGTAGGGACACCGCCTGATGGAGGATTGGCTATTTGACTATTCAGCTGAGCCAATCTTTGTTCCAATTGCTGCCCTTTAGTAACCTTTTGGTTTGCATTACTTCCGCCTGTAAAGAAATTTGTAAAAATATCACCAATGTTGTTGGGATTGGCCTTGGTGCCTGTGCGATCTGGCACAGTCTTATTGGATCCTATTGGTGTGTTTGGATTAATACCAGGAGTACGAAATACATTATTTAACACACTGACACCATTGCTTGTTATTGTACTTGGAGCAGGATTAGTATTAGTATTAGTATTCCTATCAACTGAACCTCTATTAGGAGGAGTGCCACCAAGTGTTTGACTGCCTTGTGTAGTAGGAATAATAATATCGTTCAACGGATTTTCTCCTCTGAGAATACTACCTAATATGCGTGTGCCATCTTTTTCTAGCACATCACCTAAATCTATATTCCTTGCCTCGTTGAAAATAACCCCGCCTTTTACTACTGCGCCAAGCAAATTTCCGTCAAATAAATCTCGAGCTATACTGCCTACTGTGTCCAGCAATCCCCCTTGGAATAATACAGTATCTTCTAATAATCCACCAGCAGTGCCCAGAGGACTTGGTGTTTTATCATAATGTATCTCACCAAATCCCTTTGGATT